>Ga0222668_1000100_pt1 | contig 63126 bp, 56 predicted proteins | sample AntAcemetagen728_FD_179823 | JGI IMG/M metagenome (GOLD analysis project Ga0222668, IMG submission 179823) | Saline water microbial communities from Ace Lake, Antarctica - #728 | ecosystem: Environmental > Aquatic > Non-marine Saline and Alkaline > Saline | place: Antarctica: Ace Lake...
GCGGCAACTGTTTTCGTTCGGAAATTTTTGAGTAAATTCATGGATCTTCATCTTGTTTTTTTTAACAAAGATGATCAGTTGGTCCGTAAACTATTTACGCAGTGGTATAATTTAGACTAGTCAAAAAAAGAAAATAGCGGATCATTTTCGCGCGATTCTTTATAGCGTTCCACTCTTCTCCTCTCACCTTTCGCTCGAATCACTTCTTTTTTTACCATGCCGTTATTGTAGAAAGATCGTTTAAGCGTCTTTATCCTGACGGAGTCGCCATCTACCGTAACTTCGAGGTAAGGATCACCGTTGTTTTTGAAATGGAATCGTTTGATGAGTATTTGATTTTCAGATAAACATTCATAATAGGTTTCAAGGTATTTAGTTCGCGGATTGTTGGGATCTTCAAAAAACACTTTTTGTTGATACAGTAAAGTATCATCCTGAAATTTTTCAACTATCCAACCATATGCTGTTGGAGTTTTATGCTCGCGATAGCTATCTAGATATGCTGTCGAAAAAAAGTGACCCCGCTGATCTCTTCCACTAATTGTTGTGTGCAACGAATCCCGCACTTCACTGCGATAATAAGCAGGAGGTGTGTCGGGGAAATTAACTTGATACCATGCAACCGAAGTTGAATTGTCATAACAATTGATCTTATAGGTAAAGGTATTGTCCTTTGCGTAAACCTGTTCTATTTTTAATTCATCAAAAAAATAATGCTGAAAACGCTCGTACTTTTGACCTTCGAGCAAAATAGGATAAGTATACTCCGTTACCGAGTCATTTTCATAATATGAATAGATTAACTCACCGTGGTCATTTCTAGTTTGAATGAGCATCATATCATTGGAAATTAAACTCACATAAACCTCTTCAGAAGTGCTCACATTAAATTCTTTGCAACTGTATACCTCTTCTTCCAACCAAACTTCCTCACTTTGCACTATTCTTCCTCTCGGATCATAATAATGCACTTCATTCTTGTGTGCTTTTTTATCCTCCTTATATTCGATATGGGAATTATCCTTTTCGTAATTTCTATGAAAATGAACTGTGCTATTTATCAAATCCGTACGGATATGCAAGGAATCAAAATTGACATAAAAGAGCGTGTCCTCTGCCGCCTGTAAAATTACCCTTTTAATACCTAATTCCAGTGTTGAATTAAAGCTGTATTGCTCAGTTAAGTTGACACTAGCAGGCATAGGTAGTTGTGCTTTTGCTTGAGCAGAAAATACGTAAAGAAAGAAAATCTGAGAAATTCGCTTCATTATTAATTTGATGCAAGAATAAGTTAAATTCCACAAATGCCAACCCTTTTTTATGTGAAGTAAACTATCAAATTAAAGTTCCAAAATAATAAATTCCGTTCTTCGATTCTCTTGATGTTCTTCTTCAGAGCAGCGAACGCCATCCTCACATTTGTTCACCAATTGCGATTCGCCATACCCGCGACTTGTGACGCGGTCTGGATTAGAGATACGTTCTTTTATATAGTCTTCGGCCACTTTAGCGCGTTGCCTTGACAATCGAATATTACTACTATTTGAGCCGCGCGAATCGGTATGCGACCGCAATTCAATGCGGATGTTCTCATTCTCATTCATTACTTTAACAATCTTGTCCAATTCTTTTTTGGCATCATCACGAATGGAGGCATTTGCATAATCATAATAAATCGGACTAATTTCCATTACTGCATTTAGATCAAGACCGACATTTACCTTTTCCATTTTAACCACCTCTTGTAATTCCCTTTTCAAATATTCATTTAAATCATAAACACCCTCTCTTTCGAAATTCATTTTAAACGAAATCACTTTCGTTAAGTATCCTTCTTTTCTAATTTTCAAATCAAATTCACCCACTGTATTTAAAGCCGTTTCATTGTTTAAAGTGATGATACATTCACCAAATCGGGACGTTTCACCATAGGTGACAGCACTATCCACATTATTCACCAATTTGACGATAACCTCACTCACTGGATAACCACTTACACTTTCAAAAATGGCCAATTTAAATGAGATTTTCGTGTGCTTTCTAATGACCAAATCACGCATATCGAGCACACTTTTTTTATCTGAACTTGAGATCAATTCGTTTTTAACATAGCCCTCCTTTTCGGCTGTTAAAGAAAATGAACTTTTATCCTTTGAATCAAACCGATAGCGACCAGACGCATCCGTTGTAAGTTTCATGACTTCACCACTTACCCCTCCAATAAAAGTGACCGTTGTACTGTCCATTAAATTTCCATCTTGATCTCGAACGACACCTTGAATAATGCGGCCAAATAAAAAGGGTTCAATGATTTCAATACCAAAAATATCATCATCATCAACACCAACACCAAGTCTAGTAGATGATAAATACCCTCTTTTTTGGTCAGGATCAATAACAATTCCAAAATCATCCCGACTCGAATTAATGGGTGCACCAGGGTTAAAAACACGTCCTATCGACAGGTCATCTTTCACCTCTGCGACAAAAATATCCAATCCACCTAAACCTAATTTTCCATTAGACGAATAAAATAGAATTTGGTCATTTGCATGATAAAACGGAAACATCTCATCCCCTTCTGTATTAATCTTATCGCCTAAATTTTCTGGCTTTCCATATGACCCATCAGCATTCATAGCGACGCGATAAATATCTGTTCCCCCAAAGCCGCCCGGCATATTTGACACAAAATAGAGCCATTTTTCATCTCCACTTATTGAAGCAAGTCCGCACGAATAAGATAGCGAATTGAAAGGGAGCGGCTCGGGTTTTTGCCACTTGCCATCCACTTTTCTTGAAGCGACTAATTGCAGGCGCAATTGTCCTTTTTTGGTGTCTGATTTCTCGGAATTTCGTGTGATAATCATTAAATCGCCAGCGGCATTAAAAACAACGGGGCCGTCGTGATACTTGCGACTTAAGCGCCCATTAAATTCTTTAATATTTACAAGTTCACCATCTCCAACAATTTCACCAGCATACACGGTTAAAAACCCTTTCCCATTCCCATTCCACTTGCGAATAACAGCCTTACCATATTGAGCAGAAGACGAAAAAACTAATTTTCCGTCATAATAAGCCCCTCCAAAATCTTGCTCTTGCGAGTTCAATTTTAACCGCACAACCCGTTGCTTTCCGCGATCTTCAACAATTGAATTAAACTCAAATAAATTATTGAGGAAATCTTTTCCCCTGAGGTCATTTGGATTTTCTTCAATAAAGACGCGCATCCATTTTTCGGCCAATTCATATTTTCGATTCTCTCTCAGTACAGCCGCGTAATTATAAACATCCTCACTCGATCTACCCTCCGAACGAACAATGGCGGCATAAAGCTCTTCAGCCTCGTTCATGCGGTTGGTACGCCAATAACTCATGGCTAATTTTCGTTTATCATCCAAGTCAGCTAAATTAATTCCTTCGTACTTTTCAATTGCTTGATCGAAACCAAACCCTTCAAATTCTTGCTGAGCTTCTTCCAATTTCTTATCCGTTTTTTGACCGAAACAACCTATCGAAAAGACAAGAAGTAGCAGACCAAAAAACAATTTCATTCTATTCATTTTCGAAATCAACTTAAAATTACTTTTAAAAGTGCCGTGGAGAGACGATTCCTTGCTTTTCTTCAAATACAAAATCGTATCGTAACATAAATTCATGCGTTCCATTATTGTACTGAACGGTTTTATTCCCTAAAGACCAATCAAAGGCATAACCAAATTGCAGCTGCGAATTAAGATGAATCCCCGTTAAAAGTCCAAAATCATTGGTAGAGCGATACATTGGACCGACCCAAAATTTTTCTTTAAACGAAAATAAAACGGTTGCATCAACTTGCAAAAGTGTTGACCCCGTTATTTTCCAAAAAAGAGAGGGTTTTAATTTAATCGATTCATCTTTCTTCAGATTAAACGCCGTTCCGGTCATAAAATAGTAGTTCCGTTCTTCAAATGAATTTCCGTCCACCAATTGTTGATTGATCTTATTTTTCAAAGATCTCGGAAGCGAAAAACCAACATAAAAATCGTTTAAACTGTACAATAAGCCAAAGCCAAAATTAGGCAAGGCCTGCATTAAGATGTCACTTTGGAAAGCAACATCACCTTGCTCCACTGTTACCACTTCAGACTGCAGGCGTGTAGAAATAAATCGCAAGCCACCCATTAAGCCAATTGACAATCGTCCGTTTCCAAGCGGTAATCGATAGGCAATATCTAGGTCCAATCCTGTGCCATGATAAGGTCCTTTCGTGTCATTCATAAATGTACCACCAATACCTATCCGATCGGTTTTTACAATCGAATGAACAGAAAAGAGTTGCGTACGTGGAGAACCTGGAAAATTCAACCAGCGTGCTCGATTAATCGCAATCATAGAAAGACATTCCTCTTTTCCTGCAAATGCTGGATTAATAGAAATCGGATTAAAACTATAATGTGAAAAAGTAGGTTCTTGTTGCGCAAGTGAGGGCCTGCATATAGCAAGCACCAAATAAAACCCTATGATCCATCCTTTTATCATCCTTATCTTTCAATATACAGATAGTTCTTAACGACCTCATTTCCATATCTTAAGACATAGTAATAGGTACCCACCGGCAATTCTTTCCCTTTCACAAAAGCAGTCCCTACCTGATTTGTGCCGTCCCAATCATTTTGATAATCATTGGATTCGAACAAGGTCATACCCCATTCATTAAAAACAACCAATGCCATTGTTTGATCCAAGGGTATTCCTGTAAAAACGAGATAATCATTGACACCGTCATTATTCGGTGAGAATCCCGTCGGTAAAATTAAGAGCGTATCGCAATTAATAATCGTGATCAATACCTCGTCTGACCTGATACAACCGTCGCTGGAAACAGCCGTTAAGGTGTACCCTTCGGTACCTTCATAATTCGCTTGAAACGATTCGCCACTAACAACCCCATTGTTCCATGAATAGCTATAAGCTATGTCAGGATCAACGACACTCAAGGTGATAAGACTGTCCAAACAGACCAATTGATCTTCGCCCGCATTCACAGTAGGCAAAGGCAAAATTGTAAGGACAAGCGAATCATTATTTACGCATCCATTGCTATCCTGGCCTATGACATGATACGTTCCTGAAACAATTGGAATAAAATCAATACCATTGACGACGCCATTGTCCCAATTGTAATTTCCATCCACTCCTGCTCCGGAAGCCGCGAGTAGAATCGACTCTTCTTCACATACAAGAACATCTTCTCCCGCGCTAATAATTGGCAAGGCGTTTACAATAATCAATACTGTATCTGTATTCACACAAGCGCTCGAATCCGTTCCAGTAAGGACAAATTCTGATGTAAGGTCTGGCACAAATACTTCACCATCCACAATATCGTCCGACCAATCATAACTTCCCTCAGGTCCGGCACCCGCTCCCATTAAAACGACCGTATCACCGGCACAAATTACCTGATCTACACCCGCATCAATGAGCGGCAAACTAAATACCACCACCTCAACTGAATCGTTATTATCACACCCATTTGCATCCGTTCCCGTAAGATAATAAAGCGCAGATAAGGTTGGTGTAAAAGCAATTCCATCTTCTACGCCGCCTGACCATGCATAGCTGCCATCCAGTCCGGCTCCATCTCCATTGAGTACAATCTCAGTTCCAAAACACACGGCTTGATCTTCCCCAGCATCTATAATCGGTAGGTCATAGACAAAAACTTCAACCGAATCCGTGTTTATGCATCCATTCTCATCCGTTCCGACGACATGATATGTCGCTGATGCAAGCGGCGTAAAAGGGACACCATTGTCAATATCTTCCACCCAATCAAAACCATCAGGATCGAGCAATCCAGTTGCGGTTAGTGCAACCTCGCTTCCAAAACAAATCGAATCATTTAAACCCGCATCAATAATCGGAAGTTCGTAAACAGTAACCTCAACCTCGTCTGTTGCTTGACAGCCGTTCGCATCCGTTCCGATTACCGTATAAATTCCGGATAAAAGGGGATCAAAATACACACTATCTAAAATTCCTCCATCCCAAATATAGACACCGCCATCTCCAGCACCTTCGCCGGCAAGCAAAACCGAATCCCCGCTGCAAATAAAAACAGCTGCACCTGCCTCAATAAGCGGCAAGCTGTATACTTCTACTTCAACCGTGCTTGAATTAGAGCAACCCGTTGCAGAATATGTTCCTGTTAACGTATACGTTGTAATACCTAGATCCGGGAAAAAAGGATCACCTGGACTCACTTCAACAGGATCCCAAACGTAGCTATCGGCATCACCGCTTTCAGAAAAAATAACGGAATCACCCATACAAATATCACTGTCATCCACACCTGCATTTACAATGGGAATTGGAAAAACTTCTATATCAACAGAAGCCCAACAATCATCTCCATTATCACTGTCGACACGATAGGTAAATAGACCACTTGAAGCGGGAGTAAAAGCTACGCCATTTGGCGCTCCACTGTCCCAGGTTAACGCGCCTCCATTATCGGAAGTCGCTTCCAAGATAAGCTCGTCACCTAAACATAATTCATCTGAAGATACCGTAACTGTCAAAGGATCACAATTCACCGTAATCACAACCAATCCGTTCCCTGCCCTGACACCCGGAGTCGTAGATCCAAAAAGCACACCGTTAATATAAGAAGAGCCGCCGCCTGCAGCAGCATAACCCGCACCAGAACCGCCGCCGTAACGACCACCTCCTCCACCAGCATTATGATAAGCACCCGTACCACCCCCTTGACCAAAAGAACCACTTGCTGTGCCGGGATAACAACAACCTCCATTTCCTCCGGCCACCTGTGTCCCTCCCTTTCCAGAAGAGAAACCAAAACCCCCATTACCATCATCACCAATTAAACCTCCACCGTCACCACCTATAGTTCCATACGTACCAAAAGAGCCACCGCCACCGCCACCGCCAACAATTACACGATTCGTTAAATTATATGGACTTATTCTAACATCAGAACCGCCGCCGCCAGCCGCACCATAATTTGTTGCTGCTTGACCTCCACCATTAAAACCTCCTGGACCGGTTGTTCCGCCTTGACCACCGACGTAAACGCGCAAAACCTGACCGGGCAAAACGTCTAATTCACCAATTGCATAACCTCCAAGACCACCAGCAGCAGAGGCACCATTGAGGCCTACTGAAGATCCTCCTTGAGCTCCCCATGTTTCAATTTGAATGGACGTTACCCCGGCAGGAACTGTATACGTTGCCATTGCCCCACTATAAGTAAAGGTCGTTACTTGCGAAAAAGTGGTGTTTATCCAAGCAAAGCAAATAACAATTACGAAGGGAACTAAAATTTTCATTTTCAAATTAAAACTGGCATTACGGCATAAAAGATAAGAAATAAGTGGTGTATTCAACTACCACACTATCATAATTTTATCGAATCAAAGATACGCTTAATCGAAGAAAATTTAATTTTCAACAAAAAAATAAACTCAATCGTTAGGCGGATCTACCATTTTCAGAACACATAAAAAGTTGATTGAAGAAAAGTTGTGCAGATTACAAGCGTCCTTTGAGCACTATCAGACGATTCAACTAGGCCATTGAAGATGATTTCATTTGGACCAACAGAGATCCTACTTCACGCGCTTTTCCGGTGCAGTTGTTGGATAAGGAAATTCAAAATCTAAATGAAAATGATCGTCGTGTAAATCATTAATAATTGGGGACAAGCCTTGCACGATATAAATGTTTTGCGCCTTTAAAATTTGACCAAATTCGGTGGCAAATAATTCATCCTTTAATTCGATTTTTATAATGACTTTACTCAATTGAATTCCATTGCTTTTGGCAAAATAATCAATGATTAATAATTCGAGCGCGACAAGGTTAAAATCGATTGAGATACTTAGATCCTTCAGGTATCTTCCTTGGTCATCAAAGGATAAGGCATAATGTTCTGCCCCAAGATCATCCAATCCATAATAAGGTTCATTATTTTGGATCAGTGGCATCATCAAATCGACACTCATTCCGTTTTGATGCGTTTTATGCGGAAAAAGTTCTCCACCCTCTTCATTTGCGCATTCCATGATTTGAAAAAGACGTGAAGGAAGCACTCGGTAAAGTGAGTCATAGGATTGGAGCAGTGTATTTTTTACTGCACCATTTAAAAAGGCACGACCGGCCAAATAACTGTCGCGATCAAAATACCTGTAGTTATCTCCAAAAAAGGGAATCAATTTGCCGTGCTTCAGGCTTCCATGACTCACCGTTCCAATAGAAATACTTGCTGTATCATCATTTGCTTTGAGTTGCATATACTCATAGATCTCTACATTTTCAGGAGATTCTCGCTGACAAAAAGAGGGAAAAGAAATCAACAAAAAGAGCCAGAAAGCCTTGCGCATACATTAAGTTTAAAGCAAAAATAAGCTGAAAAACAGCGCTACAAAACCTACTGTCAGAATTTTATTCGATTCTGATTGTTAATAAGCACGTAAAAAATAAATTTGATTTCTATTCCTTAACCATTTGCGACCAGCGCACCTACAACAATTTTCTCAACTTTATCGAGCACATAATCGATTTCTTCTTGCGTTGTATAGCGACTAAATGAAAAACGAGCATTTGGACGATCGGTATCCGCACCAATTCCACGTAAAACATGAGAACCGGTGCTAGCGCCAGAAGTGCAAGCGCTTCCACCAGAACAAGCTATGCCATCCAAATCCAATAAGAAAAGGAGCATGGATTTATTTTCAAAAGAGGGGAAGCACACATTTAAGACGGTGTACAGACTCTTTTCAGGATCTATTTCCCCGTGAAAATTTACACCGGGAATGCGTGCTTGCAGCGCCTCAATCATATACGATTTCAGTCCTTGAACGTGTGCTTGATGCACAGCGATATCTGTATTTGCAAGTTCTAACGCCTTTGCTAACCCAACAATACCGGTTATATTTTCTGTTCCACCACGCATGCCTCGTTCTTGCGCACCACCGTGAATAATCGGAGAAATTTTTAGCGCCTTATTCACGTATAAAAAACCAACCCCTTTAGGCCCGTGAAATTTATGCGCAGAACAGGTTAAAAAATCTGCGCCAAAATCATGCACATCCATCACATAATGCCCCATGGTTTGCACTGTATCCGAATGGAAAAGTGCAGCGTATTTTTTACATAAATCGCGCACACTTTCAACATCCAAAAGGGTTGCAATTTCATTGTTTGCATGCATCAAGGTGACCAATGTTTTCATTGGCTTTTGCAATAATTCTTCTAGATGATTAAGATCAACCTGGCCTGATAAAGACATGTTCACATAATCCACAGTAACGTTTAAATTTCCTTCAAGACAATGTCCAACGGCGTGATGTTCAGTGCGGGTTGAAATAATTCGCGTTACAGCGTGATCATTTATTGCACAGGCAATTGCCATATTATCAGCTTCAGTTCCGCCGGATGTAAAAATAATTTCCTTTGGTTCCGCATTGATCAATTGGGCGATTTTTCGGCGGGCCATTTCCAAGACACCCTTTGCTTCCCGACCAAAGGCGTGAGTAGAGGAAGGGTTTCCAAAATGATCTTTCATTGTTTTGGTCATCTCCTCGATTACTTCAACAGCCATAGGTGTTGTTGCCGCATTATCCAAGTACACTTTCATCAGACGCTTTTTTTCAAAATTATTTACTCTTTTTAGTTCTTTCGAACAACTGAGAGCGGCAAAGTTAGTGAAATTATTTTCAAGAATGAAATCCAAATTTATCACCTTCTACCATCCTAAACCGATTTAGAAAATATTCTACTGATTTGGTGGACCTTTAAAGAAGTCAACCGTACGCATTAATTTTCCGAACACATAATATTGCCCAACAACAACACGTCCATCATTCATTTCGACCCAAACCCGATCCTGATCATACTCTAATAAATTGCCATCTAAGCCATATTTTTCAATCAGATATTTTCGTTTAAAGATTCGGATTTGATTTTCGCCACCTTGTTTATCCGTCACTTTAATCACATAGAAAGGAACGCTCTTTTTAAGCGAATCAATATTTTCTTCAGAGAGTGTATAATTATGATTTTCGAAATGAATCTTTTTAAAATCGACCAAATAGCCTCTAACGAAAGTGGTGTCAAAATCGTTCACTTCCTGCCCATTCGAAAAGAGTTCGAACGAGTTTTCGCTTGTCGCGACAATTTTGTAATTAAATTGACTAGAATCAGGTATTGTGACATCAACACTTGCAATATTTAAGGGGTCATACAGAAAAACATCTGTACATTCAAAAGCGCGTGGATCCGTTATAAATCGCGTACTTAAATTACCGTACATATTGGGTAGATGCATGATAAAGGGAACTGGAGACTTCCCCTTTTTTTCATCCTTAAGGAGCATGAATGTACCATATTGATCCTGTGTAGGATCACCAATATACCATGTTTTTAAAAGTTTACCACTTTGGTAAATTTCCATTTTGACATGGTGAGCAGCAAGATTTTTATTGATTGTTTCAATGGAACCATCTGCTAAAGGACTTTTAACTTTGATGTATTTAATCGTTTCAAGAATTGTGTGGACAAGATGCTGTTGAATACAATCTTGGTTCCCATCCACCCACGTTGTTCCGTTCCGCACTAATGTTACGCCCGGATTCCCTTCGGTATCCGTTAAGACCAATTTATCAATCGTTGCTGTATCCTTTACCGCAAAATCAGAAAGGGCCTCAGTAGACATGTGAACCCCTCTTGGTTTGGTTGCTAAATAATAAGCCAGATAACCCAAGCCTCCTGCTAATACCAAAATTAAAATAGTCTTCAAATTTTTCATTTCATTGGAGTTATTCCTTCATCAGCATACAAAATGGCAGCTGATGAAGCTATATTAATAATTTATCGTGCGTATTTCCGAAGACGGATGATGTGTTGCACAATATTTAAGAGAATGATAAATAAAATGGGGAATAGGATATTTAAGAATTTCCAAAAATCCTTCTCTTCATTTATTTTTTGCATGTCTAAAACACGCATAGTAATTGTTTTTGCGCGCACATCAATCAATGAAAAATCATCCAACATATAGTCAATACAATTCAGCACAAAATCTTTGTTTCCATATACATACTTTGGAGATCCATTTGCATTTTGAACACCAAACACGTCCATTTCCATTGGAATAGCTTTGTATAATGTTTGTCCGTCTTGTACTTTCGTGTCCACTTCATTGCGAATGATATCTCCATCAGAGACGACTAACATTTTCGTGGAATCACTCTTATTACGCATTGTAAAATCGGGCGATTGACTTAATACTTCCGGAACACGATTTTCGAAAGCAGATGTAAATTGACCCTCCAACATGACAGCCACAGGAAATTCACCTTCACCTTCAGTAGAGTTAGATTTAGGTTCTACATTAACGATTCCGAAATTAATTCGAACAGGCGCCTTAAACGCTTTTGAGTTGAAGGAAGAATGCAATAAAATAGATTTTGTAATCGCTGTGTTTTCCGAATTCACCAAATCGAGTGAACTCGCATATTCTGATTTTACAGGATCGATATTTTTTGTAATTGGATGATTTGAGCGTTGTAAATTGGGATAGAAATACCAATCCAATACCTCGAGTGGGTGACCTGGAATATAAGTCGGTGCGCAATCTTTATCAATGATGGTGTTCGAATTTAGACGCACGCCATATTTGTAGATCATATCCTTTTCGATATTCAAATTTGCCGAAACACCAAAGGTTTCTCCCGTCATGTACAATGAATCACGATTGACGTCTATCGGGTCGATAAACCACAATACCTTACCACCGTTCATGACAAATTGATCAATGATGAATTTATCTTTTTCGTTAAATGCTAGTTTTGGTTGTGCTACAATCAAGGCATCTACTTCATCCAAGGCGTTTAGTTTGCCTGCAATCTCCACATCCTCCGTGAAATAATAGCGTGCTAAACCTCCTCTAACCTCAGCTGTTTGCCACGCATCAAGTTCATTATGCCCTTGTAAAAAGGCAACTGTTTGTTTATTCTTCGCTGTTACTCTTCTAATCGCGCTGATGAGTTGATATTCGAGGTTATTGATTGTGCGATCTGCTAAACCTCTCGCATCTTCGTTGCTGTAGAGGATGCGTTTGTTAAAGAATTGAATGCGATCGGCAGTTAATCCTTTGTATTCAATTATTGCTCCTGGCCAAACGGTTTTCACCTCCATTTGCCCCGACTTGAGGATTTGGATATCACATGGACGAATCCCATCTTGATAAATATTTTTTTGAACCTCCATGTTAAACGCTGGATCGTCCTCTCCGTTGGGATCAATAAATTCGTATTGGATTTTATTGCCTGCATAGTTGGCAAATTCGTCCAATTTTTCTTCAATTGCATTACTTATTTTTTTGATATCTGCCGGCAAATCTCCAGCCAGATAAATCTTTAAAAAGATCGGATCATTCAACCGATTATCATCTTCCAATAACGTAATCGTATTGGGTGAAAGTGAATGTCTTTTATCTGCCGTTAAATCAAATCTTCCATAAAAAAATGAAAGGATATAATTGGCAATTACAATGATCGCAATGAGTCCCGCAAAGTTCAATAAATCACGTTTGGCACTATTTACTTTTGGCACTGAATTTTTATGTTCGCTCTTCCCTTTCATCTTTACCACTTTCTACTTTGTAAAACAATTTTCGTTGACAGGATAAACACGGCAATAAAACTGATGAAATAAAAGAGATCCCGTGTATCAATTACACCGCGCTGAATGGATTCGTAATGCTCCATAATTCCGAGATTTCTGAAGACAAGGTCTAACCCTCCAAACTGACTGAAAACCGCTAAAAGATCCAAGCCCATGAACAGAAACCACGATAAAAAAGTGGCCAAAACAAAGGCTACAATTTGATTCTCTGTAATACTTGAGGTAAAAATACCGACAGCAACCAAACAAGCACCGACTAGAAGCAAGCCGAAATAAGAAGTAATTGTTGCACCATCATCAATGATTCCGACAGGTTCGCCCAGTGCATGAACGGTATAATAGTAAATCAATGTGGGTAAAATCGTAATGAACACAAGTGTCACACCTGCAAAATACTTCGTTAGGATAATACTTAAATCAGAAATCGGCTTGGTAAAGAGCAATTCAATTGTACCCGTTCGACGTTCTTCAGAAAAGGAACGCATAGTGATGGCAGGAATAAGAAAGAGAAAAATCACAGGACTAATTCCAAAAAAGGCACGTAAATCTGCTGTTCCTCCTTCCAAAATATTCGTCTCATAGGAAAATACCCACAAGAATAAACTATTCAAAACCAAGAAATTAAGAATAAAAATATACCCAATAATGGATCCTAAAAAACTGCGTAATTCTTTTAAATAAAGTGCTTTCATTTTTATGTCTGCGCTTGCTATTAATGTTTGCTTAATCGCAAAGTCCAAAAGTAGTTGATTTTAGAAGCAATTCTTTCTAAAAAAACTTAAAATTATTAATATTTCAATGTGTCTAAGTGAATATATTTCTCAAAAATGACTTTTGACCTCTCATCAAACGTTTTGACCAACGAAGGGTTACAGGTTTATTGTAAGACAGCCTAATTCGGATTTGCTCTTTCTTGACAGGTTTGACAGAAAAGTTCTGCGATTTCCTTTTTTTGGAGACTCCCTACTCCCATTTCGTCCCAATTAAAAAGTGTACAAAATTCAGTTGGATAATGCTCAGCCAAATTTTTGAGGACCATTTTAATTTTTTTCCACTCCCCTTCATTTTCAAATTGCAGCAAAAAATAGCCTAATTTGAGGTATTGCGTATAGAGTTTTGGCAATTGGTTGGGCCGTCGAGCAAATTTGGATAGCAAAACATACGGTTCGGCCGAATTGCCCCATTGAATGAGATATTGACAAATAAAATAGGTTTCTTTGAGATCGAATTTAGAGGCGAGAACCAGTTTCATCAACTCGTCAGTACCCGCAGCGGGTGGTAAACGATAATTTTCCACTTCTAAAATAATCGCTAAACTTTCGATCCATGCCTTTTGTTTTTTATCGCGTACAGCGGCAAGTACAATAGACAGATCGCTCACATCAATGGCTTCATTTTCATTGAACAAATTGAACAATAAGCGAAATTCTAAATAATCCCCATCCGACTCAATTGCACCAATTGTGCGCAATTCATTTAATCGTTCAGCATTCACCACCATATCATTCGTTGACAATTCGAACAAAAATTGATACCAATTTAATTTTGCATACGCTTTAGTCTTTGGAAAATCGAGAGCAGCTAGTTCTTCATTTGATTCTGTTTTACCAGCAATCACATCATTTATCATCATTAAATAAAGCGGAATTGCCTCTCCAACTTTATCTTCATCTAATAAATCATTAATGCGTTGCACAGATAAACCATAGGATCCTTCTTCCATTTTATAGGTATCCTTATACACCACTTTTACGGTCGAAAAACGAGATTGATCTAAAATTGCTGCAATCTCTTTGTCAAATTTATTGTCATTGGCAAACATCCGGAGTGTATCAAGGGAAATTTCAGTAGCATCCACATAGCCCGCTGCTACTAAACCTGATCTAAAATCATCAAAATTTTCGTAAAAATTACTTTCAAAAGGAATTGTAGGATAATAGCGTTTCAAATATTCTTCAATAATACCTCCTCGCCGCGTAATTAGTTTTCGATTATCTTTCAATGTGCCTTCGATAGATGCCACACCCGTAAAATATATTTTTTCGATTTGGTGATTCTCCAAAACAAGACTATCCAGCAAGGTCACTAATGGTCTAAAGATAGATGTATCCTCATTCGTTTGATTCCGCTCAAATGGAATCTTGGTGATCACTGAATCTTCAATCACCAACTCTTGGTTTATATTAAAAGAAGCCGTGGGCAATGAAAAATATTCATAGGGCTTTAGATAATCTGGCGTAACATAAATTGTACTGGTCTGAATGCATGGACGTTGTTTTTTAATCAAATGAAAATCCACTTGAAAAAAGGTGTCTTTAAATGCGGGTTTCATACCGATAAATACTTGCACAATTTCAGGTGAAGAATTTAGGTCGTTCAGACGAATAATATCTTTATTTAAATAGCCTAGATAATACCCATTGTGATAGGGTGAATTGTGAAAACTAGGCTTTCCTCCGCAATCAAATTGTGAATTATGCAAAAGATCAACCGTAATCAAACCATTTGCGCTGAAAACTTGATTTAAATTATTGCGTTTAACTGTGATGCGGTATTTATCTTTCTTTTTATTGTAAAATCTTCCTTTTTGATAATGATTGACGTTCCAATAATAGATCGAATCATTGGAAACAGTATACCAACCGAGAGAAACCTCATCATTATAGATTTTTTTGCGCACTTGCTTACAGTTTAGACATTCGGTGCCTTCGCGCATTGGAATTGCTTGCCCTTTTTTAAACGCAAATTGCTCGATAAATGGTTTTGAGCCGAACACTTGACAGGTAAATAAGACGCCTTCTTTTAATTGAAACTGATGGGCGACGTGGGCGTATGCCGGCTCCAATAAATTTGTTAAATCCAATTTAGACTTCTCCCAATCATCCACCATATCTTTTGCTAAACGCGCATACGTGAGGCGGTTTTTAGATTTTTTAATGGCCTTTTCTAATTCGTAGGCTTGCACATTTTCACCAATTAAATTGTGCGCTCCACCATAGAATAAAACCCGCTTATAAGGAGATCCTTTTCGTTTATCCCTCTGACCATTGCCAATGACATTGTTTGATGCCATGTACTGCGCTTGATCCAAGGCTGCTTTTTGAAGGATTTCGTCAAAAACGAGTGTATCCATTCGCTTGCGTTTACGGAGCGCATTCACCTCTTTTGTCAAACATTCGTTTAATAAATCAGCATTAAATGATTTCAGCTCCACTTTTTCATCCTGAGCATTGACGATAAAAGGAAAAAATAGAAAAACTAAGCGAAGGAATTTGATCATGCGAGTTCGAAAAGATTGGTATGCCAACTGTTTTTTACCACCGTTTGCCATTTCTCATTCAGATCCTCCCGATTTTGGACCAAATTATTGAAGACAACTGTATTTTCCGTCACCTTTCCTTCACGAATAAGTTGCTTAAAAGTGGTCATACTCACAAGGTCCAACTTTCCTAATGAATCAATATATGCAATGTTTAAGCGATTAAAAAAATCGACGTTTAAGGTGACTCCCAAGTCTTTAATAACGCGCGTAAGACTATCGATAGAGCAGCCACTTGCAGGGCTTCGAGCTTCATCAACCGCAACAATTAAGAACAACGAATCAAGCCATTCGAAACCACCGTACAAATCATTTCCATGAGACGCCCAATTTGGGATAAACTCATTCATTTTATGCTTGATCATTTGCGCTTCCTGTTCTGTTAAAAAACGGTCGGCTTGAAAAATCCATACGCGCGAATGCGCAGCAAGGTGGCTTAAAGTTGTGTTCATTTTATTGCTCAATTTCAATTAATTAACTCGCTCAAAACTCCTTCTTTTAGTGAATATGGAGAAATCATGACCGATTGAATGCCCAATTTACGAATTATCCAACGAATTTTAACCGCCGCAATTGGTGCCATTTTTTTTCGAATTGGAATGATGCGATCATCTTGCTCACGTTCAGCGCGTGTTGAAAAAATAATTTTATCTAAAATCAACAATAAATCCTCCAAGTTCAATTCGACATATTGATGGGCAGGATAGCTTTTATTGGCCAACAATTCATAAAAAGTCTCAAATGAGCCACTCGCTCCTATAAGACGGTGAACATTGATTTGATAAAAGAAATCGCCTACACCTTGATCTAAATATTCCTCTATTTTGACACAGTCTTCGGGCGTAAACGGATCTGAACATTCGATAGACTGAAAAATGCGGGCTGCACCAATTTCAAAACTAGCCGCTTCCATGAATTGGTTGCGATCACCCAAAATGAACTCGGTGCTCCCCCCTCCAATATCCATGATGATAAAAGGTTCATTTATTTCAAGACCCAGATTGACCCCATGATAAATTAATTCAGCTTCACGGTGACCAGAAATCACGCGGATTTCAATTCCTGTTTCTTTATATACACGACCGAGAAAGTCTTGTCTATTTGCAGCATTTCGAATAGCAGATGTTCCGTAGGCAATAATCTCAACCGCTTTATACTCCTCACATTTAGATTTATAATCTACAAGGGTGAGCAGTGCTCGTTCGATTGCATCCTCCTGAATCCTATTTTGATTGATGCCACCAAGTCCTAAACCGACCCCTACTTTCGTTCCAAAAACCTCACTAAAACCCGTGTCCGATTTGTCCACAATAAGTAGATTAAAGGTATTTGTCCCTAGATCGATTACTGCAATGCGTTTCACGTCACTTTATTTAATAGCGCAACCACTTAAAAATTTCGCGCCAAGAAGCTTTTTTCCCGTACATTAAAATTCCTGTGCGGTACACTTTGGCGGCCCCATATAATATTACGACAAAAGCGGCAGTTAACAATGCAAGCGATAAAATTACTTCACCGATATGCACCGTTCCCGCAGCCACGCGCTGCAACATGATAATTGGAGAGGAAAACGGTATCTGCGAAAACCAAAGGGCTGCAGGACCACCAGGATTGAAAATAATATTAATGCCCACCGCATAGGAGAACATGAGAGGAAGCATCACCGGCAGCATGACTTGTTGCGAATCTGTTTCGGAATCGACAGCAGCACCAATGACCGCAAACAAACCTGCATAGAGCAAATATCCGCCAATAAAATACAATACAAAAAGAACCAAAAGAGTTGCCCATGGAATGCCCTGATAGATGATATAAATCAATTCACTATCCTTGGTAATCACATCCATTTGCCCACTTAAAATATCTGCACTCATTCCTTCCATTGGTCCCATAGCATTCGCTAAGTTTTCAGGATTCATCATATCTTGAAAGATGAAACTGCGCATTAAAAAGAGGGCAACACTGACCAGTACGATCCAAATTGCGAATTGCGTTAACCCTACCAATCCGATTCCAATAATTTTGCCCATCATGAGTTGAATTGGTTTGACGGAGGATACCAAAATCTCAACCACGCGGCTTGTTTTTTCCTCTATCACACCGCGCATGACTTGGCTGCTATAGGTGATTATAAAGATGAAGATAAAGATCGAGAAGAAGAAACCTACCCATTGCGCATAGGAAGTATCAACTTTTTCCGGGTCGATATTTTCGAGGTGAAAATTGAATTCTTGCCGAATTATACGATACTCATTCAATGAAATTCCATAATCAAGGGCGAAATATTCTTCTAATCGCAATTCAATTTTATTGCGAATATAATATTCCACTTGGGTACTAATTTTCTCTCTAAAGAATCCCTTAATCCCTTTATTGGTAATCACATTCGCATCTAGCCCAAGCAAGAGGTCATAAGCTTTATATTTTTCGCTATGCTGAAATTCCTCTAAGGAAATATCTTCTTGTTGAAAATAGAAGGTAGCGGGTGGATTTTTTTCCATTCCCACAAAAACCTTTCCGCCGCACAAATTACCAGGATCGACTACGAGGACGCGAATATTCTTCGTTTCTTGAATACTTAACCACATGGCTAAGAAACCTAAACTCGCAATGAGGATCGGAACCAAAATGGTAATGACTAAAAAAGATCTCTTTTTGACACGTGACGCATATTCACGTTGAATGATTAGGCCAATTTTACTCATGATCCCCTCCTTTCTTTGCCTTTACAGCTTGAATAAAAATATCGTTCATGGAGGGTACAATTTCATTGACGGATTCTACTTCAACAACTTGCATGACTGTTCGCAACAGATCATTTAAGGAATTACCCTTCAATAATTTTACGTGTGCCACCGCTGTGTTTTCATTAATTTGTTCTGAATGTTCCAATGAAAAATCGGCGAATAGCGCATTTGCAAACCCAAACGTCATTCCTTTAAATTGGATGGCATAGGTATGCGACCTGAACTGCTCTTTCACTGCTGATAATTCACCATTTAAAATTAATTTGGAATGATTCATCAGCGCAATCGAGTCGCAAATTTCTTCAACACTACTCATATTATGCGTTGACAATAAGATAGACGCCCCCTTCTTTTTAAGGTCCAAAATTTCGTTTCGAATTAATTGCGCATTAATGGGATCGAATCCACTGAAGGGTTCATCTAAAATCAACAATTCGGGTTCATGTAAAACAGTGATAATAAACTGAATTTTTTGCGCCATCCCTTTGGATAACTCCTCTACTTTTTTCGAATACCAGGAAGTAATTTCAAATTTCTCAAACCACTCGTCAATTTTGCGCTTCGCTTCTTGTTTCCCCATCCCTTTCAAACGAGCAAAATAGAGGACTTGATCATAGACCTTCATTTTTTTATACAGTCCACGTTCTTCTGGAAGGTAACCAATTTTAGAAATATCATCTCGTCGCAATTCGCGTCCGTCGAGAAATACTTTCCCGGCATCTGGACCGATAATTTGATTAATGATGCGTATCATGGTTGTTTTTCCTGCCCCATTCGGCCCAAGCAAACCAAAAATTTCGCCTTTTTTCGTTGAAATTGATATATCGTCTAACGCCAAATGACCGGCATATTGTTTCACAATATTTTCAACACGTAGCATTTCCATTTCAGCAAGTATTAAGATGGGAGTAAAGTTAATTGAAATCTTAAGCCTTTTTGCAGACCTATTCATGACTTGTTCACAATCCGTCTTTGATTAACCTCTAAAAAAATAGTTCTAAAGCAAAATACATTACGAAATCATTTCGACAGGGAATTTTAACGTCAATTCGACCCCATTACCAACAGTGCTTTGTAAATTTATATCACCTTTATACATCTCCACTATTCGTTTTACAATATACAAACCTACACCTGTTCCTTCGGTTGATTCATCAGCACCCCCTCTTTCAAACGGTTTGAACAAGAGATGACCAAATGATTTCAAATCGATACCCTGACCGAAGTCTTTATAACGGAAAATCAACTCCTCTCCTTCTGTATAAATATGTAATTCAGCCGCAGGATGATCTATAGCATATTTAACCGTGTTCGTAAAGAGATTTAGAAAGATACTTTCGAAGGCTTTTTTATGCATCTTAACCGCTAAAATTGCTGTAGATAAATGATTTAAATCAAGTTCAATTTCATGATCACTTAAAATCCGATTAATCTCATCCTTAACATTCAATTCTGTGGCTTGTTCATTTCGGAAAAGACTGTCTATTTTACCTAAAGTCAAGAAGCTTTGTACCGTTTCGGATCCGTTTTCAGTTACTATTAAGAGTTTCGAAACGATCTCGTCGACTTTTAGATTATCCCCTTTTTTATTGTATTTTTTCGCCATTCTCGCCAATGCATTGCTGTTATTGAGAACCGTTTTCAAGTCATGGCTAACATGATAATTAAAAGAATCAAGTGCTTCATTATTTTGTTTAAGTGATTTATTGGTATGCTCCAATTCTAAATTCAAAATTTCCTGATACGCCTTTAATTCATATAATCTACGGGCGAGGGCAATTGAAAAAATGAGCACTTCGGACATGACACCAAAATACATAGCGTTTCGGGTCAAATACGTATAAGGAATGATGGTGTTGATGACGAGCAAATAGATGAGACCACCAATTATGACCAATATCCAACCAATTGCATACAACAATGTTTTGCTATTTCTTTCCTTATTCAACACGTAAAGCGCTGTATAAATTGAAGTAAAATAATAAAGCAATACAGCAAACTCATAATAAACGGCTAGAGCAGAAGATTCAATGAAAAAATTGAGGCCTCCAAATCCAATTAAGAGAAGAAGTTCGATACGAATGACATTGAACAGAAACGGATACTTAACCCGCATATTAAGATAGAAAATACCGAAGAACCCCATAGTTACAAAAACGATCCATAACCAGCTAGCCGTATAAACATACGCTAATTTTAGACCTATGATTTCGCTGAGTACAGGATAGTTATTTAAAAAAGTGGTGCTAAACGTCATGGCGATAATATAGGCCACGTAGATCAAATAAATGCGATCCTTTGTATAAATATAAACGAATAAATTGTAGCAAAACATGATCAACATAGCGCCCATAAACAAGATGGCTAGAAAATCAGATTTCTCTTTCATAATGAGTAAGGCTTTAAACGTGCCAACTTCAAAAGGAGCCTCCATATTGATCCCTGCTTTCAAGCGAATAAGAATTGTCGCAGTGCTGTTATCTCCACCCTTTAGAAGAGGAAACCAAAAGGTCTCCGTATCAAACGGCCTTGTTACTCTATCTTCGAGGCAACCTGTGTGGTAGGATTTAAAAACTTCATTCGCTTTATTGAGCTGATAAAGGTCAACAGACAGCAGGTTGCTATTGTTAATGTTCAGCCAAAGCTCTTCTTGTAAGTTCGATTGAATATCGAAATGAAACCAATACACGGGAACAGCGGAAACATTTTCAAATACATCTTGCTCAATACGAATAAATTCATTTTTAACGTAGGCTGTTTTTACCTCTTCTATCGATTTATCGCCACTTTGATCAATCCAATAAGAGCAATGTTTACCAATGAAACCTTCATAATCTTGATCGATTATGACGTTTGCTTTGCTCGTACAGACCATAAAAAGGAGCACTATGTTTAAAACAACTTTGCTCATTTGTCTCCCTCATTAAACGTTATTATAAATTCGGTCCCTTTGTTCAATTCACTTTGCACCTGAATTGTACCACCAAGACTTGTAACAATGCGTTTGACCAAATATAAGCCTACGCCTGTACCCTCATATTTTTCATCAGCGCCTGCTCGTTGAAAAGGTTTAAAAAGATCTGCTCCATATTTTGCGAGATCAATCCCTACCCCATTATCACGGTATGAAAATACGACCTCCTTTTTCGTACGAGTAAACTTTATCCATGCTTTAGGTTTATTCTGATTGTATTTAATTGAATTGGTTAAAAAATTGATGAAAATACTCTCAAAGGCCTTCGAGTGGATTCTAAATTCTTTGATTTGATCTTGTTCAATTTTAACCTGAATGACACCCACTAAATTATGTTCGAGGAGGACTTTTCCCAATTCATTTGCTAGATTTATTTTGACAGGGACAACCTCTTTTAGGATGGTATCTAAACGTCCGAGCGACAAGAAACTTTGAACGGTTTCACTGCCATTGATGGCCACATTCTCAAGTTTAGAAATAATTTCGTCCACACGAGCGGTGTCTTTTTTATCGTTGTATTTTCTCGCCATGCGAGAGAGGGCTAATGTATTGTTCAACACGGTCTTTAAATCGTGACTTACGTGATAATTAAATGAATCGAGCGAATCATTGACATCTATCAATTCCCTATTTTTTTGTATTAAGGAGTTGTTCAACAGAGCCTGACGTCTTTGCAAATCTGTAATTCTCGTTCCAAGTGCGATAGAAAAAATGAGAATTTCAACTAGAGACCCGACATAAGCGATATTGCGCGTGAGTGGATTATATGGAATTAGGCCATTATAGACAAGAAGATAGAGTATTGCTCCGATCATCATAAAGGTCCACCCAACACAATAAAGGCGAGCACGCTTCACCCCTCGAAAAAGTAGGCGATAACTAAAAAGAAGACAGACGATATAAAAAATCAGGGCCAAGACTTGAAACCCATTTGCGAGATAATAGAGCGGCACAAAAAGATTTGCGATTCCAAAACATAAAAATAAGCCCGAAAGAACAAGAATTACGGTATAGAAGGTGCGATCCGTTTTTCGCAAATCAAAATAGCGAATGGTAAAGAGTCCGTTAGAGACAAAAATCATCCAGAGCCAAGTATCCAAATAATTATACGCCAAATCCTTTCCTATAAATTCCTCAATGAAAGGAAAGTTATTGAGATAGGTTCCAATAATAATAGCCGTCAATAAATAGAGTGAATAATAAACATAGATTTTATCTAATGTTACGAGATACAAGAAGAGATTATACAATAACATCAAAAGAAATGCACCGACCACAAAAACACTTGCATAATCGTAATAATTACGGTTTTTCATAATTTCTGCCACAGAACCAACAAAGAGAGGAACCTCATAGACGAGATTCGTTTCGACATGCATAAAAAAGTGTTTTACTGATTTATTATTCCGCTCAATAATGAGCGATTGAAAAGTATATCCTTTGTTGGGTGTATCCTTTTCTAAGAGACAACCGTCATGCAATGAATCAATAAGATTGAAATCGGCATCAAATGTATAGAGATCTATATAGGTAAGGTTAGAATTGGCGATATCCAACCATAAATTCAACCCTGTCTGATTTTCGATTGAAAAATAAAACCAAAACGCACTTGGTGTAGCATAATGGACAAAAACTTCGCGGCCAACTGGCTCAAAATTATCTTTTTGACCAACCGCTTCTGCCAAGGTCATATCACGACCCTCATCTTCTAGAAATTGGACATGTTCTCCAATTAATTGAACAGAAGGATCCGTGATGACCATTGTTTGACCGATTACAATTCCTTGCAAAAGCAACAAAAAAAGTACTATCCAATATCGCTTTTTCATTTTCATTAAGCATTCAGATTATCATAAAAGACAAGTGTAAAGGAAGTGCCTTTATTCAACTCGCTTTTCACTGTAATTTCACCTCCTGCAGCCAACATCATCTTTTTTACGAGGTATAAACCTATTCCATTCCCTTCCTTATTTAGGTTGTTTTTTATCCGCTGAAAAGGTTTAAATAATTGATGTCCGCTTGCAATCAAATCCATGCCAATCCCATTATCGGAGATTATAATTTTTTTCGCCTCTTCTTCAGCTTTTAAATCAATCTGTACGACGGGATCGTCGTCTGCGTATTTAATTGCATTCGAAATGATGTTTAAAATAACGCTTTCGAAAACCTTTGCATTTATTTCGATTTGATTAAATTCTCTGGCCCCAATTACAATTTTCAATTGATCTTGAAGTCCATTCTCCTCTATGATTCGATTAATTTCAGGCTCTACTTCAATCGAATTTTCCGAAGCGTGTACAAATCCTTCTTCCCCAATTTTAAGAAAACTAGCTACAGTTTTTAGCCCATTTTCGCCCACATCTTGCAATTTTTCGGAAATTTCTTTTACCTTCTCGTAGTTTTCCTCCTTCAAATATTTGACGAGCATAGTTGAGAGAATCAATTGGTTGTTTAGAACGGTTTTAAGGTCATGACTTACGTGGCTATTAAATGCATCCAATAGCTCATTACTCTCCTTAATTGCGTTGTTCGATCGTTTCAATCGAAGCATTAGACCCTTGCTTTTCTCAATCGACTTACCAATGCGGTAAAATGTGAAACCGAGGACAAGCGGTGCCATAAAAATGATGTAATGAATGGGGTTAACATTTAAGCGCTCAAAAATTGCCACTTGATTGAGCGGGACATCATTAAAGATGAAAAAATCTGCAACAATCGCGAGGATCGGAAAAGAAAAACCGAAGCCGATTCCAAACAGGGTATAAGTAAGTTGAGTTTTCTTCACGTCAGCTATTATTCCCCGAAGTGTTTTTCTAGCACCGTTAGCAATTCGCTTTTATCCAATGGTTTATTGAGAAACTCGCAGGCAATTGATTGCTTTTCATACGCCTCAACATCTCTTCTGTGTTTACTAGAGGTCAGGATAAATATTTTCGTATCAATTACGCGGTCTTCTAACTGATATTCTAATTCCTCTATAAACTCAAAACCGTCCATTTCTGGCATTCTAATGTCTAGAAAAATGACGTGCGGTATCGCTTTTTTGTCATCAACTCTCTTCATTAATTCAGTTAATCCCTCTTGTGCCCTCAAAAAAGTTGAAACGGAATTTGTAAAGTCAAATTCCTCCAAGAGATCCTCTGTATAATAATTATTGACGTCAGAATCGTCGATAATAAAAAAATCCAATTTACTTTTCATAACTTTTAATATACTTATTTTTAAAATTTCAAGACAAATTCTACACCTTTATCTAACTCACTATTCACAGTTATTGTCCCCAGATGCTCGACCACCACCTTTTTCACTAAAAACAAACCAACCCCTGTACCTTCTTGGTTTAGGTTATTTGAGATTCTTACGAATGGTTTAAATAACTTATCCTTATCCTTTACCAAATCTATCCCTATCCCATTGTCTTTAAATGAAATAACTTTATGGAGTCCTTCTTCTAACAGTTTAATTTCAATATGCAACGGTACATTTTCTTTTTTATATTTCACTGCATTTGTAATTAAATTTTGAAGCAAACTTTGCATGCCTATTTGCTTGAATTGAATGGTTTCAAAATCCATCCGATCAAAACGATAGGTGAATACTCCTTCCAATCCGAGTTCATAAATCACCTTTATCATCAACTCAGGAATATGCACTGAGGTCATATCTTGATCGACTAACTTACTTTCAAACTGCGCCACTCGTAAGAAATTTTCGACCAAATTTAAGCCTGCGCCACTGGTTTCATTTAATTTACTTGCGATTTCTATGATCTTATCATTCTTCCCTTTATCAACATATTTTTGAAGCATTTTCGATAAATTGATCGTATTGATCATGCTATTTTTAAGATCGTGTGAAACATGGTAATTAAAGCCGTCTAAGGATTCAATAATGGTATGCAAATTTTCATTTGATTCTGCAATTTTAACCAACATATGTTTGGCACTTTCCTCCAAAATCCTCTGTTCTCGCTCAAATTGCAAGTATGTTTTATTCACCGAATCCAGGAATTGCCGCCCTGCCTCTGTTGTCAGCAATTCAGGAAAAAAATTGTTAATTTGCCGCGTTAATAATCTATGTGTCCCCTCACTCATTACTGTTCCGAAATTGTTGCCAATGTTAAGGTCTGATTATGTAGTTTACAATTATTTTCAAATCCACTTCGAGAAAACTCACCGTACGAATAGAACCCAAAATAACACGCCTCTTGACCAAAAACATTAAATAATTCTGTATATTCTTCAGTGACCATTTCATCCAATACGACTCTGCGACCAACACATGAAATTGCCAAGACGAATTGATTTTTATGATTCACTTTTTTACATTGCGTAGCCACCTCTAATACAGCATCTAATAATTGCATAGTGCGCGATTTCATGAGTTTAACCTTGGCTCCAACAGGCATATTACCAGCATAGGTTAAGACCTTGTTTACGTGATCCAATGCAATTGGTGTGCGAATTACACCTTCATTTTCGGCATCTTCCAATAGGAATGGATAATATAAGACATTGCGGGTAAAACTTTCATCACTTTCGGCGTGCATGAATTCGCGTAAAATTTCATACGCATTTTTGTGATTCAATTCAAATAGCTGATTCTTGTCCGACTTGGTTACTTGAAATTCAAGCCCTAAACTCGACCAACCGTGATCATGATCGGTTTGAATGATGAGGTCTTCGCCCATTATCGAAATCACCGCTACTCTGCCCGTATTTGGCTCTTCGTTAACACCGACACAGGTCTCTTCGAAACGAGTGCCATCACCTGCCATTCCCCCTACAATCGCTAAGGTAGCCAGCGTATTTGCGTTAATCCCATTTATTAATTCGGTGCCATTGATCACATTGCCATCCGATATTAAGAGTAGCATTTTTGCTTGAGCATCCACTTCACGCCCAATCGTTTCGCCTAATTCTAGCTCATTCTTAAAATCGCTCTTCTCGTAAGATTTGTAGTTGACAACTGATTTTTCGAAGGTCAACACCGCCATCAATTCCTCTTCGTCTTCAATTTTATCAGCAATAAAATGACCTGCAGTGCTAAATAAAGCAATCACTGCATTGGGAAAAACAGCTTTTAGTTGACGGCAATAATCGTCCTTTTTAGCAATGCGACTGAAAGCAAAAAGGATCAGAGATGCTGCTGTATTGACCTCTTGACGTTTTAGGTCGCTATAGTAAAGTGTTTCTACCTTCATTTTTAAAGATCATTTTTTAGAGCGCATATATGCAGGACTTATCTTCATCCCCATTAAGAGCATGTCATCCGTTTGTGTAATGGCGAAATCCTTCGTCCATTCGTTCATTTGCCGATCAAATTCACTCGCAATTTGATCGATTGGAATAGCATTGTTTTGTGCTATAAATGATACTAAACGACGAACCCCAATTTTTTTAATCCGATCCCCTCCAAATTGATCAGGAATTCCGTCTGAGAACAAGTAAATTCCTATTTCTGCATCCACCTCCCATTTATATTCACAAAAATCAGTTAGCGGATCGTCATGAAATTCGCCAATTGACCGTTTATCACCTTTAATAATTAACTGTTTGTCCCCCATCATCAAAATGAGTGGACGCCTTGCTCCTGAAAATCTGATCTCGTTCTCTTCAAAATCAATCATCAATAAGCCAACATCCATTCCATCTGTCAAATCATCTTCACTCGCTGATAGCGCTCTTTTCACATATCGATCAGCATGCTCTACTATTTCTGCTGGGTAGATTAAACCATGATCAAAAATAGCATTATTTAGCGAAGCGGCACCAATTGCTGTAATCATTGCTCCCGGTACACCGTGACCTGTGCAATCAGCAATTGCAATATATAAAAAAGATCCTTTGCGTTGAACGAAATAAAAGTCACCGCTAACAATATCCTTTGGCTTGAAATAGAAAAAATGGGGAGGCATTTCTTCTGCAAGCGTTTTTTCGGTAGGCAAAAAGGCCGATTGAATTCGTTTTGCGTAAGAAATACTTGCAATCATGTCTTGATTCTTTTGCTCAATGATTTGCTGTTGCTCCTTCTGTGACTGGATATTATCAAAGGAAATCATGTATTGCGTCACCATATCGGCTTCATCACGAACAGGGTCCAATGAAATTTTATACCATTCGGACCTATCATTTCTTCTCAATTGAACTTCGATCTTGATTGAATTGTGATTTTCGATCGCTTCGCTAATCAGATCCAACAGGTCATGTGATTGATTAAGCACGAAGAAAACAGCCTCGAACTTTTCGCCAATCAAGGATTCAAAGGGAATATTAAACTCCTTTAAAACGGCCTCATTAAACCAATTTATAGTGAGGTCTCGATCCGTAATTATAACCGGTGTTTGCGTTCGCTCTACTATGAGTGAGGTTTGTTTAAATTGAAATTCTTCGTTTTTTTGCTCCGTGATATCGGTTACAACATCAATCCCTTCGATCAAAGCGCCGTGTTCGTTTTTAATTTGCGAAGTATTCAATAAAATCCAGATTAATCTTCCCGACTTTGTGTAGTGCGGAATCTCGGTGGGAACACCGATTTGAATACCCTCATCTAAAATCTGATCATATTTTTCAGTAAAAAAAGCGGGGACGCCAAATAATTGTGAAGGTCGTTGACCTATTATTTCCGCTACTTGATACTCGAATATTTGCGCGTATGAGCTATTGCACCATGTAACCTGACCTAATTCGTTAATCGTGGCTACGCCGGCTTGCAACGCTTGTGTTACTTTGGATAATCGCTCGGCTTCTATATTTGCGGTTTGCTGAAGCGTAATATCCGACCCTATTCCAATATAAAATCGTTGTCGAATCAATTGTACATGCCATTCAATGATCATGGGAGATTGCCCCGGTCCTTCAATGATTTGCTGAAAAGCGGAAACGGGTACGTCTCTTTCTATGGTTTGAACAATTTCTTTTTTTCGGGAAATGATATCCTCTTCACTCGAGCAGCAAAATGTCCACCATTTTTCGAACTGAAAACCGTTCTTATCAAACTTAAATTTATCAGCTGCAAAATCATTCATATAAATGATCTCGCCGAAATGATTGTAGACAAATACAAATTTATCGTACTGTGTCAATACACTTTCCGAAAATTCCAGAATACTAAGGCGGTGTAATTTAACTTTTAAACTGTACCCCAAAACAAGCAAACTAAAAGGAATAAAGAGGATGAACAAGGCTTCCTTTTCAGCAAGCTGCTGCACCTGTAAACAAGCTATAACATAAATAAGAAGTGTTCCTGAACCGAAAATAACGACGTGGATGATGCGATCAAAAAGGAAGGATAAAGCGATTAGATAAAAGAAGAGTTGTGTCGTTAATAAAATGTTAAACCCGCTTGCAAGAATGTTATAGGTGAGAATTGACACCCCGATTAAGCTGACCATGGTGAGCAAAAATGCCCATTGCTTCTTCGTGCCAACCCCTAAACCTACCACGAACAATAGTGCCAATAAAGCGAGTGTAAAAACCAGAACCAATATACCATTCGGTTTATAAAAAAGAAAGTGCCGACTGAGCAAGAATTCACTTAAGAGTAATAGTAACAAAATCAACCCATTAATTGTCAATAGCCGGACTTGGAAGTCTGGCTTTTCGGCATAAAAATGGCGTATTGATTTATCAAACAGTCTCACGCTGCGTTCGTATCAGTGTAAATTAGAACTCAAAGAAAATAAAATAAGTGGATGAGATTGAAATACGCCTCGCTTATTCGATCAAGTACTTATTTCGTCGACCAACTGCAACAATTAATCGAAGTTTGACCTAATTTAGTCGCGCGACACAGGCATTGATTACCTCATCATTCCAAAGCATTTTATAGTGCCCAATTTTCTCAAAGGTTATGATTTCTGCTGCTGGAAATGCTTGCTGCACTTCTACCGAATGTTCATAGGCGAGCACTTTATCGAATTTGTCGTGAATGAGCACTAAGGATTTAAAATCGACTTTTTTTAGTTTATTTTCCACACTCACATCTGCTATACTTTCACCTAATTTTGATTCAGCAAGACTTAACAATGCGGTATACGCTTTTGAACCGAGGCGAATCATTTTTTTAAAGTCAACAAAGATATGCTCGACGCGATTTGGATTGGTAAGGAAAATAAGGTGGTCGACTTTATAATTTGTTTCGGATAAAGCAAAGGCGGTGACACCTGATCCGAAAGAATGACTGATAACAGAAAATGGCGCAGTTGGATTAAAATGTGTTAAAAGCGCTTTTAATGCCTGTTTACATTCTAATAAATTTGTTGAACTTTTTTTTGGAAAAGGCGTGCCCTGGCAGATTTATAGCCACAATATAACGATCCTTTTCAATTAATTTATCGGCTATTTTTGACAAACTTCCGGCATTCGAATCCCACCCATGCACAAGAAAAACAAGTGGATGCTCGGGATTTCCCATGCTGTAATAATCTACACTATCTGAGTCATAGTTGAGCGTCGACTTTGTTGCTTGCTTAAAAAAAAGTGTTTCTCGCGGACGAATGGATTTTTTACGCACCTTTTGGAAGATCTTAAAACTTTGTTTTGCCGCCCTTTTCGGAGCAATTTTTGAGTAAATTGAAAAATACGTTTGTATCGCTGCTAATTCTATGTTCATTGTAATTATTTTATACCGATCCGTATATTTTAAGGTAAAAAAATTTTAGCGTATCATGTCGTCCACCTGCTTATCGAGATGTGTCATCATTTGTTGTATGTAGGTATCGTCGTTCATGGTCACTGTCATAAAAATACTTCCTTCAATCAATGCGAAAAATCCACGAGACTCCTGATGCGCATCTATCTCCTCCTTAATCTCTCCTGCGTCTTGTGCATTTCGAATTATGCGCTCGATATAGTACTGCAATTTTTTGACGACTTCCTGAACTTTACTTAATAATTCGCTGTTTTGATGGTTGGCATCCACACCAATATTAATGATTGGACATCCTCCAATATCAATGGTATAGTGACGATACCGGCGATAAAAATTGATGAGTTGACGCAATTGTCCTAAGGGTGATTCAATGGGGGCTAATTCTGATTTAATCTTCTCCACAACCAAATCAATATTGTATTGAAAGGCAGCAAAAGCTAAATCTTCTTTGTTTTTAAAATTGCCATATATGGCCCCTTTTGTTAATCCGGTAGCGGTGGTTATATCCGTCATACTCGTGCCATAATATCCATTTTTATTGAATATTGGAGCAACCGTAGTGATGATAAAACGCGTGGTTTGTCCCGCTTTTCCGTTCATAGCTGCAAAATTAAGGAAAATAGTATACCGATCGGTATATTTTACACATTTCTATACAAACTCTGCCAATTCGAGCCAACGCCCTTCTTTTTGCTCAATTTCCGCCGCCACTTGATTCAGTCGCAATGCTGTTTGTGATGCCTCATCTCCCGATAGTGACCCACTATTCAGTTTTTCAGTCAATGCTTCACGTATTTGAACAAGTTTTTCAATTTCGTTTTCTAAACCTTCGAATTCGACTTGTTCTTTATACGATAATTTTATGCGCTTCTTCTCGGGTTCGACAACCGCTTTAACAGGTGCTTCTTTTGCTTTTTCCTTGGCAACTTGATTCTCCAAACGTTCATCTGCAACTTCTTGTTTCAAGTATTCACGATAAGCGGTATAATTTCCAAGGATGTCTTTCACCTCGCCTTCTCCTTTAAAATAAAAGGTATGTTCTACCAATTTATCTAAAAAATAACGGTCGTGAGAAACGATTATTAAACAACCTTCAAAACGCAATAGATAATCTTCTAAGACACCTAAGATAAAAATGTCGAGGTCGTTTGTAGGTTCATCCAGAATTAAGAAGTTGGGATTCTTCATCAAGATCGTCATCAAATAAAGTCGCTTCATCTCTCCTCCACTTAATTTATCACAATCCAAATAGTGCATGGTGCGCGGAAAGAGAAACTTCTCCAAAAACTGAGCAGCAGACATGCGCTTCCCTTTTTCCAGCGGAATGTATTCGGCAATGTCTGTAATGACTTCTAGTACTTTTTTTCCGGGCTTAAAATTGGCTCCACTTTGATGATAATACCCCATCACCACCGTATCCCCAATGCTAATTTTCCCGGTTGTCGGCAGTTCGGTACCCGTAAGCATATTGAGAAAGGTTGATTTACCCGTTCCGTTTGCGCCAACAATCCCTAATTTTTCACCCCGCTTAAAATTATAATCGAGGTGATTGATGATTTTTTTATCGTCGAATGACTTGCTAACTTTGTGTAATTCGACAATTTTAGAACCTAAACGGTTCATCTGCACCTTAATTTCTAACTCGTCGTTATTCACACGTTGCGTCGCCGTTTCTTTTAAACCTTGAAAAGCATCCACGCGTGCTTTTTGTTTTGTTCCCCGCGCTTTTGGTTGACGACGAATCCATTCTAGCTCGGTGCGCATTGTGTTTTGTGCTTTGCCAATTGTCGCCGCCAAAATATCTTGTCGTTCGGCTTTTTTCTCTAGATAATAAGAGAAATTACCATTGTATTTATAGATCTGTTGATCTTCTAATTCGATTATTACATTACAAACAACCTCCAAAAAATAACGGTCGTGTGTCACCATGATGATGGCGGATTTTGACTTCGAAAGATAGGCTTCTAACCATTCGATCATGTCCAAATCTAAATGATTGGTTGGCTCATCCAAAATCATTAAATCTGGCTCATTGATCAGGATTTTTGCCAAGGCCACTCGCTTTTTTTGTCCTCCTGATAATTCGCCTATCGGTTGCATTTTATCCACTATTTTTAATTGAGATAAAATGGTATTCACTTTCACGTCATAATCCCATGCATTGGTCGAATTCATCAATTCGTAGGCCTTTTCATAGGCATCTGAATCTTCTGGATTTTGTATCGCCTTTTCATAGGCACGGATGGCTTGATTTTCTTGTGTCTCGGTGGCTAAAACCTCATCAAAAATTAAATGATTTGGATTAAAATTTTCTGCCTGCTCGAGATAATCAACGCGCACACCTTTACGATACGCAATTCGCCCGCTATCTTCTGTCCCATCTCCGCACAAAATTTTCAATAAGGTCGTTTTACCATTGCCATTTTTAGCGACAACGGCTACTTTTTCGCCTTTATCTATTCCAAATGTCAAATCTTGAAAAATGACGCGTTCACCAAAAGATTTGGTGAGATTTTCAACCGATAAATAATTCATATTAACGTAAACGATCTAGTGAGTTAACGAGCAATTCATCTCGTTTTATTCCGCGTATAGCTAGCCAAATAAAAGCAACGGTCGGAATGATTAAAAAGAATCCTGTATCTAGGAATATTTGGACATTAAGCGTTTTTCCTGAAGTATTTTCAATGCCTTTTACGACCAAACTTTCGCTAAAATAAACAGCATAAATACCCGCAACGAAAAGCACATGCAAAATGAGATTCAATCGCGTGAACAATAATTGTCGTGGTCGTTTTTTATAGAGTAAAACGCAAGTCGCCGTTAGAAGAGCTAAGGTGATGTAAAAATAATTCAGAGGCAATTTGGCAAGGACCTTCCCATCCCCATCTACGAATCCGTTTCCGTTGAGATAAGAAGTGTGAAAAACAGCTCCATCTCCAACGCTATAATCAATTGTGAAGACCGGAAACACCAATAAAAGCAACATGAGAACCAGTGCTAAAAGCAAATAAATGGTTTGAACGCGTTGAATCATACTCTAATTTTTTACAAATATACAATGTTCACCCCAAGTTTGTTACTCTTTATGCTCCAAATGCTCCGTTTTGATTTAGTTATTCGATAAAAATTCAATTAATTTTCGAACAGCTATTCCGCGGTGTGAAATTTTGTTTTTTTCATCCAGCGACATTTCTGAAAATGTTTTGGTGTAACCGAGCGGCTTAAAAATAGGATCGTAACCAAAGCCTGCTTGCCCCGATTTTTCTGCGCAAATCTCTCCTTCCACAATGCCCTCAAAATGATAGGTTTTACCTTCCAAAATTAAGGTGATTACCGTTCTAAAACGCGCTTTTCTATTTTCTTGACCCTGCAAGTTTTTCAATACCAAATCCATATTGTCATTCGCCTCTTTTTGCTCACCTGCATAACGTGCCGAATAAACGCCTGGGGCATTATTGAGGGCTTCAATCTCAAGTCCGGTATCATCCGCAAAACAATTCACCTTAAAGGTTGTATGCACATAGGCGGCTTTTAACTGTGCGTTGCCTTCGAGTGTTGCAGCTGTTTCTGGTATATCCTCATGACAGCCAATTTGACCCAAGGTTTTAACGTGGATATGAACGGGCAAGAGGGCCTGAATTTCTTTGGCTTTGTTTGCGTTTTGTGTTGCAAAAATTAATTCCATAACATTTCCTTCTTTATAACACGAGGTAATAGGACGAACTTCATCCCATCCTTTGGCTATATTTGTACAAAAGTATCGGTTTATTTTAGATGTTAAAAGACTTATTAAAAGAAGGTGGATTGTATACGCTAGCGAATTTGCTAACGAAAGGATTAAGTTTGCTCCTCCTCCCCTTTTATGCTGATTACTTTACAAAAGCCGAATATGGAATTTTAGCTATGCTCGGAATTGCAGGCGCACTTAGTGCTGCAGTTTTTTCCTTTCAAATTTATCAAGGTGTTGGCCGCTTCATTTCAGAAAAAGAACAAAGCTTGGAGGACAAACGGAAAATTGGATCTACTGGTTTCTGGTTTACTTTTCTTTCTTATTGTGGCTTTTTGGTGGTGGGTATCCTGTTTCAAGATCAAATTATCAACCTCTTATCGGAAGATGAACAAATTAAGGCGAGTACCTATCTATTGAGTATTGGTGCTGTTTTTGTCTATGGATTATTTTATGCGCTCAGCGTTCAATTGAAGTTTTTGAGGATGACAAAAGCCTACTCCATTACCACTTTTTTACAGGCTATTTTAAATATTGTTTTAATCCTCTTCCTTGCCCTTGCAATGGATATGCGAATTGATAGTGTTTACATGGCCTCTATCATTATCACACCCCTAATGATTTTGGTACAAATCTATTTTTTACGCGATTATTTGATCCTCTATCTTGGGAAATTAGAACTCAAAATGCTCATGAACTTTAGCACACCGCTGATTCCTGCCGCGGTTGCCTACCTCATCCTCAACTTTACCGATCGTATTTTTATTAAAGAAATTAACGCCTCTTTGGGTGACGTAGGAGTTTATGACATGGCGTTTAAATTTTCGTCCATTCTCTCCATTATCCTCTTTTCTTTTCAATCGGCGCTTGCTCCGTTGATTTATGAACAGCACCAAAATGAAAATACCAAAACACAACTCGGTCGGATTTTCCGCTTATTTGTAGGTGTTGGTACTATCGGTGGACTTGCACTTTCCTGTTTTTCATACGAAACGCTTTATCTTTTTACACAACCCGATTATTACGAAGCGGCTGTTCTCATGCCTGTTTTTTACCTATCCGTCATGGTGACCGGCATGGGTCTATTTTCGCCGGGGTTACACATTAAAAATAAGACCCAATACATTCCGCTAATTGTCATCTTTACTGCACTCATAAATATAGGTCTTAATTATTTACTCGTTCCTGTTTATGGGTTACTTGGTGCTGCAATTGCTACCTTGGTGAGCGTTTTCTGCAACAACGCCATTCTCTTTATCATTTCACAAAAATTGTATCGCCTCGTCTTTCCAAAGCGAAAGACCTTTATCGTCCTCACGATTTTCATGCTTCTTTTTTTAATAGGCAGTTATATCGATCGTTTTATTGACATGAATTATACGGTTTTATTGATCGTCAAAATTGTAACTATTCTCGGCTATGTCTTATTTTTAATGCGTTTCGAATTCATTAATTTCCAACAAATCATGAACCGTCTTTTAAAGAAAAGAAAAAGCAATAACGAAGCCCAAAATTAATGACAAACCTCATCTCAATCATAGTGCCCATTTATAATACCGAAGCGTTTTTAGCTGAAACGATCGAATCAGTTTTGGCGCAAACATTCGAAGAGTGGGAATTGCTTTTGATTGATGATGGTTCAACTGATTCATCTTCTTTTATCTGTGAGGAATATGCGGCTCAAGATCGCCGAATCTCTTACCATTATAAAACAAATGGCGGACAAGCCTCTGCTCGAAATTTAGGTATAAAAAAAAGTAAAGGCAATTGGATCGCTTTTTTGGATGCAGATGATTTATGGCTGCCCGAAAAATTGGAACATCAACTAACCGAAATTGAAACGTTCAAAGCTGATTTTTTATATGGTTTGGGCTATTATTATTATCCTGAAAAGGAAAATAAATTAGAAACCTACGATTGGATTACTGGAGTGCGAAGAGGTGAGGCCTTTTTTCAAACCTTGTTTACGTCATGCGCTGTAAATACCAATACCGTTTTGGTAAAAAAAACACGGCTAGATGAAGTGGGTTATTTTAACGAAGATCCTATCATGCGTGGAACAGAAGATTGGGATTTGTGGATGCGTATCGCTAAAAAAGTGGATAAAATTTATGGTTCTCCAAACCGTGATGTCTATTATCGCATTCACGCGGGTGGAATTCATTTTCAACATGTGCGCATGCTAAAAGGCAAAGCTGCCATTTATGCGCAATATGATGCTGATGCAAGTATTAGTCGTCTCAATCGTTTGCGACAATACCGCTATGTGTACCGCGAATTGATGAATCATTTATGGGAAGAGAAACGCATAAAAGAACTAAAAGAAGCGTTTAATAGCTTTACAAAAAAGGACCGCTTTGGACTGGCAACTTTTAAGCAGCGCATCTTGTTCTATTTTTTTCCAATGTCTGCTTTTATTTATCTGAGTCAAAAAATCATTTACCGAATTGCTTATCGCTTGGAATGGATCACCTATAAACTCTTTCTCAAATGAGTCAATTAAGAGTCTTACATATTGTACCGTGGTTTCCGCATCCTGCAAATGAGATTGAAGGTGTTTTTATAGCGAAACATCTTCTGTCGCTGAACAAACATTGCGATAATAAGGTATTACATATCCGTTTTTCGAACGAGGGTAAGAAAGAATTCGATTTGACTTATCAAACACTACCCTTAGATAGAGTCACCTTAAAACCATTTGCAAATCGCTGGCGCATCAAAGAATGGATGGCTGCTAGAACAGTAAAAAACTATCTCGACAAAAATAACAACTCTTTTGATGTCGTGAACTTCTATATTGCCTATCCGAATGCCATTGCGATTGAAAAAATGAGCAAACAATTTCATAAAATCCAATTTATGATCTCCGAACAATGGTCTGCCTATCATGAAAATTTTAGTTTAGAAAAAGGGAATAAAGGTAGAGAACGAATTGAAGCGATCTTTAAGTCAATGCCTCCTCTAATCGTTGTGTCAGATGCTTTAGGGAAAGATATTCAATCGTTTACGGGCATTGATGACCTGCCTTATTCAATTGTACCCAATAGCGTTGACGAAACCGTTTTTACGTTTGAGAAAAAAAAGAAGGATGATCCTTTTACATTTTGCTCTATCAACAATTGGAGTGTGATGAAAAACCCGCTTGTATTAATTAAGGCTTTTCATATACTCAATCAAAAACACCCCAATACGCAGCTAGTTTTGGCCGGCTCGGGTCCTCTGGATAAAGCGATTGAAGCACAGGTCAACGTGCTCGGGTTAGGTCAAAATGTAAATCAATTGGGCCGAGTAGATAAAGATACTGTTGTTAGGTTGCTTCACGAGTCGCATGTGTATTGTCAGTCATCAAATTATGAAACTTTTTCAGCAATTTGTATCGAAGCATTAGCAACCGGCACACCCGTAATTGCAACAAATATTGGCGGTATGAAAGACTTTGTTGAATCTACAAACGGTTTGCTAGTGGATGAAATGACCGCAGAAGCCTGGTCGACAGCCATGGAAAAAGTGATGCTCAATTATGCACAATTCGATTCAGAAAAAATTGCCCTAAACTGTGTAAATCGTTTCAACGAAAAGTATGTTGGCGAACTACTATTCACTACTTTAGCTGCCATCCATGATGCAAAATAAAACCATCCTCCTCATATCACCCGAAGCATGGGGAACAAATTTTGTTTCGAAACACCATTATGCCAATTATTTAGCGAAAAACAATAGCGTTTATTTTCTGAATCCTCCCACCACTTATACAAAAAATCCGTTTGGGACTGTATCCTGCAAAACGCGTGTGGTTAAACACGGTTTGGTGATTGTGAATTATATCAACCTGCTTCCGCGTCTTAATACGTTGCCAGGGGTATTGCGAAAAAAAACCTATGCCCGGCAAGCCAAACAGATTCAAGAAAAATTAGGCATTGAAAAATTTGATATCGTCTGGAGTTTTGACCCCAATCGCTTTTATGATCAACATGCATGGAAAGCGGATAAGCGAATTTATCATACGGTGGATGTGCATTCAGATGAATCGTTTGAGCGAGCAATTGCTGAGAGTTCGGATATTGTCTTTTATGTTTCTAAATATTTACTCAAAAAAGTTGGGTTTGTAAAAAACAAGCACCTAATAATCCATGGTGTCCATTTAGTAAATATGGTCAGTCCATCAAAACTGGTTGGCCAAAACAAAGTCAAAATTGGACTTATGGGTAATTTTCAAAGTGGAAACCTTGATTATATATCATTAAAAAAAATAGCAGAATCAACTAAATCATTAGCAGACATAATACTATTAGGACCTATAGGATCCAACAATCTTAATCCGAATAAAATCGATAGAATTGATTGCCACATTGACGTACTTAAGAACCTTGAAAACGTCTATTTCCTTGGTGAAAAATCTGCCGAACAACTTGATTCATATTTAATTAATTTTGATATTAATTTAATTCTTTATCAGGATTTTACAAAAAACATCTTCCCGCACAAGATCATGAAATATTTTGCAAATGGCAATTTAGTTTTGTCCAGTGAAATATTTGATAAAGACGAATTTCCTGCAGACTCCCTTACTACCATTATTGAGGAACATATTACGAACCAAATCATCAAAATTATTGATAACTTACCTTTTTACAATTCACCCGAACTAAAAGCTAAAAGGCGTGCTTTCGCTGAAGCCAATAGTTACGATCTTAAAATTGAAGAAATTTCTAAATTAATTTACCATTAATGCCCTTTTTCTCCATCATAACGCCCACGTATAACCGTGCACATTTAGTGGGCAGGGCGATTGATTCGGTATTGGCACAAACCTTTGTTGATTTCGAATTAATTATAGTAGATGACGGCAGTACAGATGACACAAAGGATTTGCTTGCAGGTGTTGAAGATGCGCGCGTTCGATACATTTATCAAGAAAATGGCGAACGGGGCAAAGCGAGAAATACAGGCGTTCAACAAGCAAACGGGCGTTATGTTTTTTTCTTAGATTCGGATGATTTAATTTATTCGCATCATTTACAGCATGCTTTTGATTATTTAAATGATCATCAATTCCCCGTTTTTTTTCACAGTCGTTACGAATTGGTTTTTCCAAACAAAACGCTTCGTCAGCCTGCACTCAACCCGCAGCATATTAAAGAAAAAGTCAGTCGACAAAATCAATTTGCCTGTCAATTTTTTCTACAACGAGAGGTGGCAATTGCCCATCCGTTCAGTGAAAATCGGGCTTTACGATTGGGCGAAGATTGGGCTGTAATTTTGCATATTGCATATCGCTTTCCTTTAGTCATTTCGAACACAATTACTGCAGCTATAGTGCAACATGAAGGACGCAGTATGCAAATTGCCACTGCAACTGATATTAAAACCTCGCGTGCGCTACTTATCGCCGATTTAGAAAACGACATACACATTCCGAAAAAAGTAGTGGGCCATGTTTACGCCGAATTCACAACCTTGATGGCGCTTTCACATGCTATTGCGAATGAGAAGAAAGCTGCAATTAAAACCTGGTGGCAAGGTATTATAAAACGCCCCAATCTTATTTTTACACGGCGAACGTTGGCAATTTTTAAAAAAATTATCTTCAATGGAAAAGCGTAAAGTCATACATGTGATTTATTCAGGCTTGGGAGGACATGGCCATGTTTTATTCCCACTATTGGAAGGAAAATTCGGAGAAGAATTTATCAATATAATTGTGTTTTATGGTGTCGAACCTGTCATTCCTGCCTACGTCCTTCGCTGTAAAGAACTGGGAATTACATTTCATGAAATCGAAAAAAAAAGAGGTCAGTATATTAAACCATTTCGATTATATAGAGAAATTTTAAAACGAGAAGCGCCTCATGCTATTCTTGTTCATAATAGCGAATTGATTATTTCTTCGGTTGCCTATGCAAAAAAAGCAGGCGCTTGCAAAGCTTATTATGTCGAGCATCAGGACAATAAAACCAAAAGTTTAACGCTTCGAAGTCTTTCAAAATATGCACTTAAACGGGCAGATGCAGTGGTCTGTTTGAGTGAAAATTTTAAGCAAGAATTGCTAAAACAATTCAAAGCCAGTGTTCCAGTTAAAGTCATTTCGAACGGAATAAACACCGACAAATACATTCCTGTTATTCATCATAAGGAAACGATTTGCATTGGAATGGCAGCGCGCATGACACCAACAAAAGATCATAAAACATTGCTCAATGCATTTAAAATTTTACTGAAATCGTATCCAAGCGCAACATTAGAAATTGCAGGAAGTGGAGACACCTTGCTTCAAACGCAAGTGATGTGTACAGCATTGGAATTGGACGCATCCGTTCGATTTTTAGGTTTATTGGATGAAAAAGAAATGATCGATTTTTATCAAAAAATAGATGTTTTTGTGTTAGCAACCACAAGCGAAACCATGAGCACAGCGATCCTCCAAGCCATGTCCTGCGGGTTACCTGTTTTGACATCCGACATTGAAAACAATGCTGTATTAATTGAGCATGAGCGCACGGGATGGTTGTATACTGATCAAAATGCCGTAGATTTGGCCGTACAATTAAAAGCAATTTTAGACAACCGAGAAAAGGCGATTGCCATTGGAAAAGCAGCGCGCCAAGAAGTGATCGAAAATTATTCCCTCGAAAAAATGGGACAATCCTATACTTCATTAATCGAATGAGCAAGACGAGAACGCTTATAAAAAAACTGATTTATAAAACCTTTGGAGAAGGCGTATATGCCCGCGCCTATGCGAAAGGCAAGATTAAGGATATTCAACAATCGTCTATGGATGAGGCTGAATTTGAATTTATGCACCACTTTCTTAGGCCTAAATCTACAGTACTTGATATAGGCGCTAATTATGGCCACTACGCCGTTGAATTGGCAAAAAAATGTCCGCAAGGAGAGGTTCATGCCTTTGAACCGATTCCGTTTACTTTTGGGGTTTTAGAGCGCGTAAAAGCGCATTTTAGACGTTCCAATCTTCACCTGTATCATGCTGCAGTAAGTGATCAAAAAGGAATTTTGAAGATGAATTTACCTTTGCTCGACTTTGGTGCACCCAATACAGGAATCGCTTATATTGCGAATGAAAGTGGGGCACAAATGAAAGTTGAAACAGTGGCTACACTTCGTATAGATGATTTACAGTTTAAAACACCAATCGACTTCATTAAAATAGACATAGAAGGACATGAACCGACAGCATTTGTTGGGATGGAAAAATTGATCCTCCGCGATCGACCTGTGATACTCATTGAATTTTCACATGCCTGTTTAGGACGTGCAAACGAAGATCCTGCGCTATTTGCCCGTGTTATTCGTGAAAAATTAAACCTTGAATTCACACAACTCAACGAAAATAAATTGGCAAAAATAGAAGCTATAACCCCTCCGGATGGGTATTATTTTTTGATTCCTACCGAAAAAATAGCGACCTATAAATCACTGTTTACATCATGAAAATCGTTTTTGACGCCCGTGTCCATTTGAACTATTACAGTGGTATCAGTCGGTATATCATGGGGGTATTAAAGGCCTACGCAACAACTTTTCCAGAAGATGAATTAATCGTCTTGATCAATCCCACCATTCAATCTGATAATCCGCTCGTACAGTCCTTACAAGGATACAAACAGGTTACACTACTGACGGTTAATGCAGGACATATGGGTCCGAAAAATTACACAAAAATGGGGAAGATCATTCGGCAATTAAAACCGGATCTTTATCATTATCCGCACCTAGATGCACCTATCTTCACGAAAGGCATCCCTGTCGTGGCAACGGTGCACGATTCAAATTCAACACGCGACATTAAAAAATTTGACGATCGTTTTGGATTAAAATCCATTTATTTCAAGTGGGCTTTGGGCATGACATTGAAGCGAGCCAAGCGCATCATTTTTGTATCCGATAGCATCCACGAAACGATTCTCTCTTCCTATAAAATCACATCAGACCCTCAAAAACACATCCGTATTTACAATGGTTTCGAGAATCATTTTAATCAAATCACTCCGCGCAATCAAGCAAGCGAATTAGCCAATTTAAAAATTGAAGGCCCCTATTTACTTTTTGTGGGTCAAATTCGCACCCATAAAAATATCGAACGGGTATTGGCGGCATTTCAGGACTTTTCGAAAGAAAATCCATCCTTTCAATTGGTTATTGTCGGTCATAATTACCTTCATTTAACCTTTGATCAACCGCACGTGCACTATTTTGAGAAGGTAAATGAACCAAGCTTAAAAGCACTTTATGCAGGCTGTTCGGCATTTATTTTCCCATCCCTTTTCGAAAGATTTGGATTTCCGATACTCGAAGCGTTTTCGTTTGGCAAACCTGTCGTGACGAGTAATTTTGGTGCAACCCGAGAAATTAGCGGAGGTTTAGCCACCCTCGTTGATCCCTATTCGATTGATTCAATTCGTGAAGGCATTCGACAAGCATTGGAAGACGACAAGCGCGGAAACGAACGAATAGCACATTCCAAGACTTTCGGATGGCATCAGCACGTTAAGCAGCTGAGAGCAGTTTATTTATCCGTCATCAAATCGACTTAATCCTTTTCGTTCTGCACACTTTTTTCGTTTTTATACTGTTGATAAAGGTATAATAAGATAAAAATAAAGAGCGAATAAATGGGAATTTTATAGCGTCCGAGTGCCCCAAAATTATAGGATGTAAAACCAACCACAAAACCAAAGATCAAACAGTAAATGGTAAAAGTGATGAGCATGGGTTTCAAGCGGATGAGGCTCAAAATTCGCCATCTCAATTTAACCAGAATAAAGAGAAAAAAGCATAGCAACAAAAAACTTTCCAAAGCCGAAATAAGCACCACAACACTACCCGACTCCCAAAAATAAGGTCGGAAAAAAGTAACATTAAGTGCAGCCGGGATTTTACGTACTACACCGAGCGGTGTATATTCAACATCTCCTAAATTGTATGTTGCTCCCCCAATATCCGTATGCCACGAATGGAAACCTTTAACCTTTCCTGTAATGGCTGTAGAGGTATATTTAGAAGATGCTTCGCTCAAAAATTGAGGCCCGAAATAGATAATTAATACAGTTAAAGATAAGAAAATCGCCCCAACAAAGCGCTGAATCAATCGGTTGCCCACACTTCCTTTTAAAACCGCATTGATTCCAAATAAAAGCCCTGGAGCAAATGCAATCAATACATATCCTTTTAAATAGAAAACCACATAAGAAGCGAGCAACACCATCATTAGTTTTCGCCAACTGAACTGCCGTTTATAGACCGAGAAATAGAGTCCATAAATAATTAGATTAATGCCCGCCAAGGTGAGCGTATCTCTCATTATTCCTCCACCATAAAACAACACAGATGGCAATAAAAAAGCGGCGATAAACCCGAACTGCGGTCGCTCAGGCATGATATCCTCAAAAACTTTAAACAATTTCCATCCTCCCCAAAAGGAGATCAAGGACATAAATAAAGTGGTGATTAAAAAAGAGTGAAAGGAAATAAAAACGATTGGAGATAATAATTTAACCATAAACCATTCTTCGGCCCCGCGAGAGTATGAAATCGCTTTCGAAAACTCAGCTAAATCGGGTGGTAGATTTGCATTTCCTGCCGCCAATAATCTGAAGTAGTCTCCCGGGGAATCTATAAACGTTTGAGATAAGACAAGGGCGCCACGGTGATAGAGAAAGGTGTCGCCGTATTTATAATAGTACACGTGAATAAGGACGAAACCTAAACCACCTGCAATTTTTAGCAAGAGCCCGGGCATAAAAAAACGATAATACGATTCCTTATGCTGACTTTGATACAACCAAAGGAGCATTCCAAAAAAAATGAAGTAAACGAGCCAAATGCTCAGATCTACCCATGTGATGGATCCCATTCTCTTTTTAGTTTACTTTACGCAAGGCAAGCGATAAAGTTATTGGAAAGTGAAAATTGCTTCCCCTTAATTGAATACGATCAATTTAGTAGGAACGCCATTAATAAGCAACGTATATTGTCCCGCTGGCAAATCACAACGAAATTTTGACAGATCGTGTTCATCTTTTAAATGAATCAACTGTCCTGCATCCAAACGTTTACCTATCACAGAATAAATTTCCAATGATTCCAATGCTTCAGGTGTTCGCAGCGTCAAAACAGCTCCACTTTGTATCGGATTCGGAAAGACCTGTATTTCAGTTGACACGGAATTGACTGAGACAGGATCATAAATCGTCGCTGTTCCATCAAAATCAACCTGAACCAAGCGGTAATACATCAGTCCTGATTTATAATTATAATCCTTCAATTCATAATCGATTCGACTTGAACTTGACCCAGCACCAGGAACAATTGACAGTTCATGCCAATCCACACCATTTTGAGAACGTTGTACACTAAAATGGTCATTATTAATTTCGCTCGCGGTTGCCCATGTCAAGTCAACGGAACCACTTCGAACATCCGCTCTAAAATAAAGTAATTCAATTGGTAAAAAACAAGCCTCGCAAAAAATTTCCGGCCCAGTAACAGTGCCATCTGCAGCCGTCCAATAGGTTACACCACAAATATCTAAAAAGTTAGAAGATCCGCCGCCGCCGCCAGGTTATAAAGAGCCCGCAGGCGGTCCTTCATCCATATAGACAACCGAACCACATGAAAGCTCTAATTTTTTCCCAGTTTGAAATTTCAATATACCTTGCACCAAAATATACGTACTTGGGCAGGCATTTAAATTTACAGTTGATGTAATTGTAACAGTTATACCCATAGGAATAACAATGGTGTCATAACAGCCCGGTACAACTGCTAAATCCCAAGTCCCAGCATTGTTCCAATTCCCTGTTGTAACAGCAGTAATAGTAGCCGACTTGCCAGATAACAGGGCAAATAATAAGGCAACACCAAACGTTAATCTAAGTATCATATCGAGTAGTTAAAATAAAAACTACATTTAAAAATCTAAGTTTTACAACTATTTTTTTGTATAACTATAGATATAAACGTACAAAATTAGCAAATGGTTTTATTTTTCACAGAAATAATCATTATTCGTATCTTCGTCACTTAAAATTGATCCATTATTAAAGGAACGTTCTGCATATCAATTGACTTCGAAAAATACTGGGGCGTACATGATGTAAAATCAGCTTCAGCGGTTGTTCATTTCCATAATATAGCTGTGGTTGTTGAGGAAATGCTCTCACTCTTTAAAAGATACGACACCCATGTCACTTGGGCGATAGTGGGCTTATTAGCGCATGATTCACTGAATTCTTTAAAAGAAAAAAATGGAGAGAAGAGTCTTCCTTATGCCCTTCCTTTATTCTCACCTTTTCCTTTAACCGATAAAAAGTACGAGACATTGGTTGCGGAACAATTGCTTGGTATTAAAGAGTTGCGAGCTATTCTTAACACACCCTATCAAGAATTGGGATCACATACCTACAGTCATCTCTATTGTGTAGAAGAGGGCATTGATGAACGCGCATTTAAAGAAGATTGTGAATGGATGAAATCGATAGAAGAAACGATACATCACAAATTCACCAGTCTTGTATTTCCCAGAAATCAGGTGAATGCCAATTTTTTGCCAATTTGTGCTCGTTATGGTTATAACACCTATCGAGGCAATCAAGAAAATCGTTTTTGGAGCAACAGTGCGTTTACATCCGAATCATTTTTCAAAAAAGCGGGACGTGTTTTAGATGCTTATGCTAAGATCAGCAAGACACAAACTTATCGTTTAGATGAATTACGTGTTCATCAGGATATGATTAACATTCCAGCCAATCGTTTTTTGAGACCTTATTCAGGGAAATTTTGGTTAGAAAAACGCAAAATCAAACGGATAAAACGCGAAATGTTAAAAGCCGCTCGAGAGGGCACCATTTATCACTTGTGGTGGCATCCTCACAACTTCGCTACAAATTTGGACAAGAGCCTGAATCAGTTGGAAGAACTATTGGCCTATTCGATTGTACTCCGCAACAACTATGCGTTTACCTCACTGAACATGCAAGAAATAGCGAGCCATGTCAAAGATTAAGATTGTTCTTATTGCGACTGAAGGATTAACCACCTCACTCCTCTATAATAGTTTGCCGACTGATGCAGAAAAAACGATCTTTCTTGAAGGAGCAGAATCAAAAGGTGCGATACTAAAAAGACGCATGAAGCGAATTGGCTTTTTCAAAACAAGTGGACAAGTGCTTTTTATGCTTTTCGTTCTTCCGTTTATTCCTGCTCGAAAAAAAAGGATGCAGGAATTAATACAAGAAGCTCGGTTATCTACAAAAAAAATACCTGCTCAAGCCATACACAAAATTTCAAGCGTGAGAAACCCCGAACTTATTGACCAGGTTTCCGCTTTACATCCCGACCTAGTAATCATTAACGGCACACGCATCCTTCCCGCTTCATTATTGTCGTCCATCAGTGCACCGATTGTCAATATACATGTGGGTATCACACCTCAATATAGAGGCGTACACGGCGGTTTTTGGGCGTTGAAAGAAGGGAATCCATCCCTGTATGGTGTAACCTTGCACTATGTAGATAAAGGTATTGATACAGGACGAATTATTGCGCAAAAAATCCTAGTCCCAACGAAGATCGATAATTTTAAAACCTACCCCATACAACAATATATCGGCGGTATTGAACTATTGCATGAACATTTAGAAAAAATACTGGCGCATGAAAATTTTAATCCACCTCCATTAACCAAAACAAGTAAATTACATTATCACCCTACGCTGCTTGAGTATCTATTGGGCTAATCCGCTACTCGTGATGGTAAGGTTCATTATTTAAAATGGTAAATGCGCGATACACCTGTTCGGTAAAGAGTAAACGAATCATTTGGTGAGAAAAAGTCATTTTACTGAGAGATATTTTTTGTTGTGCGGCAGCGTAAACCTCTTCAGAAAATCCGTATGCTCCGCCAACAATAAAAGTCATATGCTTATATCCTCGATTTAAAGAATCTTGAATCCAATCGGCAAACTGAACAGACGAATACGATTTACCTTTATCGTCCAACAACACCACCAAACCATTGGCTTGAATTTTACTTAAGATCAGCTTTCCTTCCTCCTTTTTAATCTCCGTCTCACTTAATTTTTTTGCATTTTTAAGATCAGGAATTTCAATTTTCTCAAATTGAATGTATTTCCTAAGGCGCTTATGGTATTCTTGCTCACCATCAATTAAAAAGGATTTATTCGTTTTACCGATTACAAGAAGTGTGATTTTCATAGGTTCGATCTATTTGGATCTATTAAAAGAAAATCAAAGATACAAAATCAAATCATTCATGCAGCTAGCGTATTTTTGGCGCAGTTTTTGATCAATGTTGAAGGAATGAATCCGCCTTGACAAGTCATTAAGTAAGAATTTTAAGTATCTTGTCCGGGAAGAGCGATTTAAATTAAGTAGACAATAAATAGGATGTATCCGCAGCACTGCGCTACAACGAAAAATTATTAAAATGAAGAAATTAATCACGGTTATGCTCCTTTCTTTAGGTTCAATGGCTTTTGCACAGCCTACCTCAGGAGATATTTCAATGGAGAAAATTGATTCAGCAGCCACAGCTGATCCGAGTCCAATTCAAACCCAGCAAACTTTTGAAAATGGATTAATTGAAGCCTTTAAGACGGGTAATGCAGAACGAATTTCGGCTTATTTTGGTGAGAATGTGGATTTATCCATTCTTGGCAAAACCAACCTCTATTCCAGTTCACAAGCACAACAAATCCTTCAACATTTTTTTACCGATCATGTACCGAGTGAATTCGTTGTTATTCATAAAGGACAAGCAAAATCCAGCCAATATTTCATTGGCGAATTGACCACCGCAGATGGCACTTACCGCGTCACTATAAATAGTAAGACTGAGGGCAATCGCAAAGTAATCAATTCACTTACAATCGCGGAGAACTAAGGTTTTTCCTCCGGGAAATAAGCTTCAATAAACAGCATTCGTTCCACTCCATTCATTAAAATAAACTGGTGTGTAACAAACAATGTTCTTCCTTTATATTCATCCGTATGTTCATCTAAATCAACCAAAAAAGGCGTTGGTTCTGCGATAAACAAAGCAACATCAAATTTGCTAGCTGGATTTTCTAAAATCAAATAGCGTTGCTCACCAACCATCATAATTTCTTCATACTGCAGCTCAAACTCTTCTTGCTGAGCCATAGCGCGTTCGGCTTTATCAAAGTCATATTCATCAGCAGAAATAGATGCAGTTTCATAATCAACAAACTCCAATTCAGACTCCATTGATCCAGTTCTTAAATACCCTTCCATCACGCTACTTCCATTCAAATAAACCTTCCGTTGTGTAAACGGCGTAACATCCGAATTTTTTGCAATAATTTCATCTACATAGACAGGTTTCCCGTGCATGTAAAAAACTTGGCGCATCACCTGCTGTAGACCTGTTGAGATCGTTTCCATAAAAAGTACCACCGTATCGTTTTGCATGAATTTCACCACCTCATAAGATTCAGCTTCGTGCGAAAAGCGAAGACTTTGAGAAACATCATACAGTTCAGAATCACTCAATTTTTGCTCGACATAGGCGTCAATTTCATCCACTGTAATATCCAACGCTTCCTCTCCTTTACACGCAAAAAAGAGCGGGATCAACACTAAATAGATTCGTTTTTTCATCTGCATATAATTTTTTTCGCTTAGGCTTAAAAACACCGCTGCAAACAATTAAAAAATGCCCTTCCGAATATATTCCAGAAGGGCATTTTATCACTTCATTTAATTCTTATTCAAATACAATCGTCATTTCCACACGTCTATTACGTTGACGTCCTTCTGGTGTGTCGTTTGTATCAATAGGTTGCTCTTCACCGAAGTACTGAACGATTAAACGCTCAGGAGCAATTCCACGTTGCACTAAGAAATCACGAACTGCTTCAGCACGTTTTTTCGATAGAATCAAGTTCGATTGCTCAGCACCTTGACTATCAGTATGACCTGCAATTTTCAATTTCCATTCTCCTTTTTTGATCAATAGTTCAGCCAAAGCTTCCAATGATTCGTATGAAGATGCTTTAATTACATCTTTACCCGATTCAAACTCAAGGTTTGCAAATGCCGTATTGATGATTTCTTGCTCTTCCTCTTCAATTACTGGACAACCTTTGTTCTCAACTGGACCAGGAATGTTCACACACTCATCATCTTTATCAAGGACACCGTCACCATCCGTATCGATATAAGGACAACCTTGGTTTTTAGCAGGACCCGGATTGTTTGGACATTTATCATCTTTATCCAAGATGCCATCACCATCCGTATCCGGCCAAGGACATCCTCTGTTTTCAGCTGGACCAGCTTCTGTAGGACATTCATCTAAATAATCAAAGATACCGTCATTATCCGTATCAGGACATCCTTGATTTTCGATTGGACCCGCAACAGTTGGGCAAAGATCATCACTATCTTTCAAGCCATCACCATCCGTATCAGGACATCCGTTGAAAAGAGCGATACCTGCAACATCCGGACAATCATCTTTACTGTCAATGATTTTATCACCATCACGATCTGGACAACCGTTGAATTCAGCAAGACCTGCATCATCCGGACAATTATCTTCTTTATCAATAATTTTATCGCCATCACGATCTGGACATCCATTAAACTCTTTTAAACCTGGATCAGTAGGACAAGCATCTTCCGAGTCTTGAATTCCGTCACCATCCGTATCAGGACATCCTTTGAATTCCCAAATACCCGGTGTATCGATACACAAATCCAATTTATCAGAAACCTTATCTAAATCGGCATCTTTAGGCGCTCCGTATAAAATTGGAACTTTTAAAGCAAAATAGATATTTGCTCCGCGCACTTGTTTGTCTTTACCAGGTGCAAATACCCATCTCAAATCACTCGTTCCGAAAATCACAGGACCAAATCTAAACCCAACACCTGCGCGAGCACCGTACATGCTACTGTAAGAAACAGGGACACTTAATCCTGCCCAAGCAAAATCATAGCGAGGTGTTAAACTAATGGAGGTTGGATAACGCACTTTTTCAGCATTTCCATTCATTTGAAAGCCAACCATGGCATTTGCATTCACATAGATATCCTTCCATAAATTATAATCCACACCTAAGTTCATGTGAGTCGGTAAATTCATGTAAAAAGTACCGTTATCGTTTGCATCATACGTTGCACCGCCACTTTGAACTAAAGTATCGACATTGGCATTAAAAGACTCGAGCCCTTCCGTATCGTCAAAATCAAATAAACTTAAAACAGCTGCGGGATCAGAAGCTGAAATATCGACGTTGAAATTTCGACTGTTTACAGACTTCGCATAACGCATTCCCCCGATATCATTCAGGGCAAAACTCACTTTTAATTTATACTTATTTTGATCGCGTCTCCAAAGGTTGGTTTCACCATCCATGTCATATTTATACTTCTCCCATTCTGGACGCCATTCATATACTACACCAAAATCAAATCCTAAGCCCAACTTAGATTGTAGTGTGTAAATATCATTAAATGTAGGTTGCCCTGTAAATGAGCTAGAAGAGGCATCCCAATGTTGGTCAATATTAGACGAATAACCATAATCAAAATTACCCGAAATTCCATCTAAGGTATCATCATTTCTAAAACGATAATCCATTTCATCTGTATACAAATAGAGGGCACCTAAACCTTGCAAAAACTTCAATTTTGCACCTGCCTTAATAAAATGTTCCTTTTCGTCATAGACCGTCATGGCAAAACCGAGGTTATATTCCATCCAGCTATTGAAAGAAATATTCACCAATTGATCGCTGATATCTGGCCCCCATAGCGCGGGATAAACCAATTCATTTTGGGCCAATTTTAAAAGTTCTGGTGATAAATGATCTACATTCAAAAACGTTCTGTTTTTCACGCCAAAACTAATCGCCATTGTTGGACTGATTGTCACCATGGCATTTAAGACATCTACATTAGACTCGAAATACCCTTTACGTTCTGCCGACTTTGGATTCGCAAATTCAAAGAAATTTCCTTTACCACTATTGACGGTATCATTTGCTTGTTCACTCGGATAAATTTTACCAAAATTTGGATCACTTTGCCAATTATTAACAGCGATATCAGTCGTGTCAAAAGATTGCGTCCACCAATAAGGCATTAAATGCGGGTTAAAATAGATGTGATTATTGTATGCAGATAGAGAAACTGCACCCAATGTAACATCAACAACGAAACGACTGTCTGCAATATTAGCAGGGTTGAGGTCTCCACCGGATACACCAGAGTAGTTACTTTGTCGATAACCTAAAAAATCTTGCGCAATCGATCCAGTCGATACTGCAAAAATAAAGGCAAATAAAAAGAGTATTTTTTTCTTCATAACATGGCTTATTTAATTTTCTGTTCGTTAATTTTTTGTCCGTCAAATGTATAAAAGTACGTTTCATTAAGTCCAAAAACCGTGGGCTGTGTTGTTTGACCTATAACCAAAAGTCTACCTTCTTGATTCAACAAATATAAACTATTATTAGAATTATTGAAAAAAACGTAACGAAACGTAACGTTAAAGTCAACTTCTATAAATCGATTTGCGTCTTCAGGCTTCAAAATTTCTTGTTCCAAATAACCTGACGTATTGAAAATGAGAATACGCGCTGGCTCTTCGATAACAAGTACTGGCGTGCCCCCATTTACCCATCTTGCACTCACAGCATTCACACCAACATCCAACTTCAATGAATCGGTATAGCCATCTTTCAGGAATCGGGTATAAATATATTGATTGGCATACCCTAATTTATGCACCAACTCTTCATTTTTGCCAATGACAAAATCAGCTTCATTGGGCAATTTTGTAGAAGTTGTCGGACCAAAACGATTCTCACCTTTCCGATTTAACAAATGTACTTTTGAGTTCACATCTTTAAATGTTAAGAAATCAATTCCATTTATTTGGGTGTAATAAGCCGCGCCTGTAAGAGGCGCCTGAATGGTCGTAAAATTCCAACCTGTCACTACTTTCCCCATTTCATTATAACAGACTACACGCTTATCGAAAACGAAGAAGAAGCGATAATCAAACCCCCTGTCATAATTCACACACATGCCCCCTTTTAGCGGTTCGTACATAGTTAGCGCGAGGTTCGGAATTTTGTTTCCTGCCAAATCGTACACAACAAATCCTTGTTGCATAAAAAGGGCAAACTCCAGCTTACCATCATTTTCCAGATCAATCAATTCGGGCGCAAATAATAAAGGACTTGAAAGTTCAACTTGCCAAGACAGCTTACCATCTGCACCAATTAATGCTAATTTTTGATTGGATGAAAGGAGGATTCCTCCATCACCTTTTGTGTTAAGCGGTAAGATATAGAGCGGTTCAAATGGCGCTTCAAAAGCTTTTCCCTCGCCAGATGTAGTTTGTGTAGTTCCATGAATAGATAAGCCTGTTTTGGCATGGATGCGCTTATCCTTTTCAAGCCATGTTATATTTTCACTGATGAGTGAATCGCCATCAAAATCAAGCTGAATAATATGTGCTTTTAGAGGTGTCGATCGCAAATAAGACGACATCATTTGTTCGTTTTGATAGAGAAGATTACCGGTTTGGATTTCGGTCAAATACCATTGGATAGCTGCTAAAGAATTTCCCATCACATTTACGTTTTCAAACTCTGTATAATGCGTCATTTTTTGAGAAAGGGCTGGGATTTCAGAAGACCAATTAAAACTAGATTTAAACGGCATGATTTCAAAATTCTTCACTGTTGTATAGGCAATGGGCAGGGTATCCACTTTTGAATTAATGGTTTGTTCTTCGAGAATTAATCGCAGGTCGCGTTGATCATTTTGAGGGGCGATCATCAATTCGAATTCTCCTTTTTTAAACACAACGATTCCACCATCTATCCAACTATATGCTTCTTCCGTTGGCGCCTCAAAAAAAGCAAATTTATCCGCTGTGAAACGACTAGATCCATAGAATGTGGCCTGTTCAAAACGAGCGGGAATTTTGGTCAGTAAGGCAGCGTGTTCAATTGTATTTCCTTTCACTACGGCACCTGTATCATTCCATATATGATACACTTGATGATAGGCAATAATCGTCCGCGTATAGTTCACCGAATCGTTGAACACAATATAGTCCGCATTGGTTTGAGGTTCATGATAGGTCACAAAACGAGGTTGAAAATCGATTGAACTAATATGGGTAAACAATCCGTATTGACGCATAAAGTACTCCGATTGAGCGACACTCAACCGATCACCTGTCAACACCGCATTTACATCAAAACGTGTATTCAATTCTTCCACTATTTCATTCAAGGTTAAGAATTGGTTTCTAAAAACCAAACTAAAATCTGTCGGTGAAAAAGAGAGGTAGCATGACGCACCAAGCAGGTCGTTATAGGAATCACTTTGCCGTCCCCATAAGCTCTCAAAACCAGCAGACAAGGAAGAGTTTATCTGAATTTCATGAAATTGATTCGGTGTATCAACGCGCTTCAGAAAGCGATCTAAATCGGTAATTAAAAGGGATGAAGTTTGGTTCGGTAATTCAAACGATCGAAAAGTAAAGCGTTGCGATTGCTTTTCATACAAGATAAATGCAAGCGAAGCAAAAAGGCTTGTAAGGAGGACAATAGCTATAATTCGAACAATTTTCACGCGTATGACGATTTTGAACACAAATGTATGCTAATTGATCCGCCTTAATCACGCTTTACATCAGAGGATATACACAAAAAAATGTGAATCGAAAAAGCGAGTCGACCAAGACCTAATCTGCAAGTAACTTAAAGGTCATGCGGTGAAAAGGTGATGGACCATGAGCAAGAATCATTGCGCGGTGCGCTTTGGTAGGATATCCTTTGTTTTGATTCCAACCATAGTGCGGAAATTGGTGATGCAAAGCTAACATTAAAGCATCACGGTGGGTTTTTGCTAGAATGGATGCGGCAGCAATGGCGAGATACTTCGAATCACCCTTCACAATACAAGCGTGGTCAATTTCTGGGTAGGGATTAAAACGATTACCATCAATCAATAAAAAATCAGGAACCTGTTTCAACTGGCGAACAGCGCGGTGCATGGCCTCAAAAGAAGCATTCAAAATATTCATTTTATCAATTTCAAGATGATCCACCACTCCTATTCCATAAGCGATTGCTCCTGCTTTAATGAGAGGTTCGAGCGCCTCCCTTTTCTTTTCGGACAATAATTTAGAATCCGTCAAACCATCATTTTTAAAACGCTTTGGCAAGATAACAGCCGCTGCAACAACAGGTCCTGCTAAACAACCCCTACCCGCTTCGTCACAACCTGCTTCAATTTGACCTTTTCTATAATAGGTTTGCAATCCCATAATTTCGTTTTTATTTCAATCTTTTAAAGAATAATTTCAATTCATGTATCAATGGATTAATTCAAATTTAATATATTTACAACAACCTTTGGCACACAAATTGCGTCTGTTGGTTAGTGAAAAGAAAAACCGTTTCTCGTTTGACACCGATCAACACAGAAACATTTAATAAGAAAGACATGAAAAAGATTTTAGGTTTAGTAGCAGCGTTGATGATTACAGCTTTCACATTTGCTCAATCAACGGTAACATTTAAAGATGCAAGTCCTAGTTACAACAAAACAGCGACTTCTACATTCAACTTTACCTTTAGTGCAGTACATACACCAGCAGATATTAAAAGTAATGCGGCGTACTACGAAAGTTACTTTACGGTTACTGTAACGCCTGCCGGTGAAGCTGGTAGCACAGTTACGATTACCTTGGTAGAAGACAACGAAATGGCACGAAGAGTAATGATGCGTTTGTTGGTTAGTTTAGAGATTAATTCTGTTTCCGTGAATGGAACGGATGTGGAACGATACGATTTTATGACCAAATACATTATGATTGATTAATTCAAAATTCTATCACTATAATGAAAACGTTCACTCTTTGGGTGAACGTTTTTTTTATACATAAATCCCGTTCTACGATAAATTTTTCACTATTTCAAAAAAAAGGCGTCAGAAAATTTTGAAGCAACCTATTTTTTTCTTAAATTTTCCAATCTAAACGTGACACAATTCCACTTTTTCTGAAAGATGATGACTTTTGAGAATGGAATCGTGCCCCCTAAATTGAACAAAGATGCAAGAAACCTTAAACCCCACCTTAATTGAAAAAGAAGCGATAGCGAATTTCTCTTTTAAAAATGCTGTTAACTTTAAACAACATCCGGACCTCTTGAAAAAACTTCATTCCGCTACCGGATTGGGCAATTTAAGTAAGGTGAAATATTCGATTGATTTTTATTCGGATTCTGGCCCGAAAACCGTTCAAACTACAATTTGGGCCACGGGCAATAAATTTATATGTCTGAAAGGAGGACTTTGGATTCCAATTTCCAAAATAATTGACATAAGACACATATAATTAAAGCATTTATTTGAACTAAAGACGGGCTATGCTCGTCTTTTTTTTGCTTATAGAATTTCAAGAGTAAGGCGTTTTGAGAAAACTGACTATTGCAGTTTTATATTACCTTTGGCTTTACATTATTGATATACGAATTATATGTTGAAAAAACTTAGCCTACTACTCCTCATAATTCTTGCACCATTTACAAGACTGAATGCACAAGATGATATGCCTTCAAGCGTGGATGATGTTATCACATGGAACTTTTCGGTAGAATATCTATCTCCGAACGAAGCGTTAATCATCATGAAGGTGACGCAAAAAAACGGTTGGCATATATACGCGCAAGTGCAGCCACCTGATGCGATTCCTCTTCCAACGGAATTCAACTATAATGTCAATTCAAATTTCAGTTTAATTGGAGGCACCAAAGAATATGGCGCTAAGCTATATGATAATGATGGTTTCCCAGAAAAATCCTTTCATGGTAACCTCGCCAAATTTGAGCAAAAAATTAAAATCAATTCAAAAAAAGATTTTAAACTGAAACTTGAATACAGTTATATGGCCTGTAAATCGGCCTGCCTTCCTCCAGAATTTAGAGACGTTGAATTAGACATAAAAGGCACGGACAATATCAAAATTGAGGATGCTAACAGCGGTCAACTTGAGGAAAATTTAATAGAAATTATTGACCTCGCAGAAGAAGTGATAGAAAATGAAACAGATCATTCTGAAGCCATTACGCCACTTGATTCTAACCTTATCAATCTCCTAAGTACGTGCGAGGGATCTGAATATGACGAAGCATTTGAACCTGTATTGGTGAAGGTTTTTGACCCCCTTCGTAAAGACGAAAAAAATTATACACTCACTGTTGAGATTCAAATTGACTCCATTTTTGCCATGTATGCTTTTGACAATCCCAAAGGCTACAAATCAGTTTTTACACTGAGGGATAATCCGCAAATAGCTGAAGCAAAACCGTATCGGCTAGAAATTAAAGAAAATGTGGGTGAATCGCCCACCGGTTATAAATACCTCGTCACGCTAAGACAAGACATTACAATTAAAGACACGGCTATGGTTCCTACAATCATGTCCGATTTAGATATTTACCTCATGGGTTGTGAAAATAATTTTCGCAATACTGAAATTTCCGAATTGTCTTTTGATTTAACAACATCAGTGGACAATGGCGAACGCACCAGTCAGGATTCATTATGGCTAATCTGGCTAATTGCCTTTTTAAGTGGTTTTATTGCCCTTTTAACGCCTTGCGTTTTCCCAATGATTCCAATGACGGTCAGTTTCTTTACGAAACAATCGAAGACAAAATCAGAAGGAATTCGAAAAGCAATATTTTATGCCATTTCTATCATTTTGATTTATGTGATTTTAGGTGTGCTTGTAACAGCTATAGCTGGACCGACTATTCTGAATGACATGGCTACAAATCCTTGGGTTAACTTGGTATTCTTTATCATGTTTGTAATTTTTGCCATCTCTTTTTTGGGCGCTTTCGAAATTACATTACCTGCTTCTTGGGTAAATAAAGCTGATAAACAAGCGGATCGTGGTGGACTCATTGGCATCTTCTTTATGGCCTTCACCTTGGCCTTGGTTTCATTTTCATGTACGGGACCAATTGTAGGAACAGTTTTAGTGCAATCTGCTGAAGGCGGTTTGTCGGGACCAATCGTTGCTATGCTTGGCTTCTCAATGGCCTTAGCGCTTCCTTTTGGATTATTTGCTGCTTTTCCTGGGTGGTTAAATTCACTTCCATCTTCTGGCGGATGGTTAAATACCGTAAAAGTGGTGTTAGGATTTATCGAATTGGCCTTGGCGTTGAAATTCTTATCCAATGCGGATCTAGTGCTTCAATTGCACATGATCGAGCGGGAATTATTCTTGGGAATTTGGATCGGTATTTTCATTGTCCTCTTCATTTACCTGTTGGGGAAAATGCAATTGCCACATGACAGTCCAGTTGATAAACTATCGGTGGGTAGAGGATTATTCGCAACAATTGTGATTGGATTTATTATTTATCTCATTCCTGGAATGTTTGGAGCTCCTCTAAAATTAATCTCAGGATTCCCGCCTCCATTAACGTATTCTGAATCTCCTTATGGCATTCAAGGTCACGCACCTGAAATTCCAGAAGGTTGGCCGGCAAGTACACATGCACACGGACATGGTATTTATACCGTTCGTGATTATTATGAAGCCTTGGCGTATGCAAAAGAAGTGGACAAACCTCTATTATTGGATTTCACAGGTTGGGCATGTGTTAATTGCCGAAAAATGGAAGAATATGTTTGGGCAGATCCAAAAGTCGCACCCCTTATGGCAGAAGATTTTGTAGTGGCATCCTTGTATGTTGATGAAAGATCAGCTTTACCTAAACAGTATCAAGGTGAATTAAAAGCCAACGGCGACCCTATGCAGACGGTAGGTGATAAATGGATGAAGATGGAGATCGAACGGTATGGGGAAGTGACGCAACCGCTCTATATCATCTTGGATCATAAAGAGAATAATATCTCGGGTAAAGCAAATTATCAAACCCATGCAGATGCAGATCTATTCAAAGAATGGTTAGAGAATGCAAAAAAACAATTTGAAGCTTCTAAAAATGCAACGTTGATCAAACCAGCATTCGTTGTTTTATAAATGAATCATGTGATTTAAAAAGACAAAGGGAATGCTCGCAAGAGGGTTCCCTTTTTTATTTTTTATGCTTTTTTGGGTTTTCAGGAACAGGATCGTGTCCATGACCGCCCCAAGGATGACAAGATGCAATGCGTTTGAGCCCCATCCACCCGCCTTTTAAAGGGCCCCATTCTTTGATGGCATCAATGGCATATGTACTACAAGTTGGCGTATACCGACAGCTCGCAGGGAAGATGGGTGAAATAATCCACTGATAAATTTTAATTGGAAAGATGAAGATATAATTGATGTATTTCAGGAACTTCATTTATTTGACATAAGATTGACGTTCGACCAGCGCATACCAGCCCTCATCCAATTTTAAATAACCTTGATCGTAACAAAAATAATAGGCATTCCCATTTTTTGTTTCGTATATATTGGTGTAATAAGCAAAATTAAACCCTTCCTCCATGAGCGTTGTGCCCATTACTTTGGCTTTCCCTGTAGGATTGAAGCGTGCCAATATCCGTCGATTACGGCGAAGAATATTATTGACTTTGCGAACATAATTTGAACTGTCTTTATTCAGTTCATTGTGTTTGGTATTCCGACAATAATCAGAGCAATAGCGTTTATCACTACGTCCTAAAATTTTGTCACCACAATTGGCACAAAGGCGTGTATTTTCTGTTGATTTTTCAGGCATAAATCTAACTTAAAGGTAATCAATTTCTCTGAATTTTGTATCTTTCCCTAAAATAGAAACTTGTACGGAAAAATAGACATACAGGAGCTCGCCAAATTTGGCAATCTCGAATTCATAGCAAAACAGGTTGTAGAAGGATTTATTACGGGACTTCACCGCTCGCCTTTTCATGGATTTTCGGTCGAGTTTGCAGAGCACCGCTTGTATAATGCAGGCGAATCGACCAAACATTTGGATTGGAAACTTTACGCCAAGACCGATAAATTATTTGTGAAGCGGTATGAAGAAGAAACGAATTTGCGTTGTCGTGTCATTTTAGACATCTCCTCTTCCATGTATTTTCCAGAAATTTCGGCTGAAAATCCATTGAACAAACTAGGCTTTAGCATTTATGCCATTGCCTCATTGATGGAAATTTTAAAGAAGCAGCGAGACGGTGTTGGAATCACCATTTTTGAAGACGAGGTAAAGTTGGACACAGCGATTAAAACGTCCCCGGCACATCAACGGATGATCTATGACGAATTGGAGCAGCTGATGGTCGCACAAGCAGAACGGATGAACCGTCCAACCTCGCTGAGTAAAATATTACACCAAGTTGCAGAAAGCAATCACAAACGTTCATTGATCATTATTTTTTCCGATTTTTTCAGCAATGAATCACTTGAGGAATTAACAGACGCTTTTTTGCATGTAAAACACAATAAACACGAAGTACTTTTATTTAATGTGATGGATAAAAAAACGGAAATGGAATTAAATTTCCCGAATAAACCCACCACATTTATCGATTTAGAGACGGGTGAAAAAGTAAAATTACACCCCTTAGAAATCAAAAAACAATTTCAAGATCAAGTTGAGAAAATCACTAAAGATTTGAAAATGAAGTGTACACAATTCAAAATTGATTTTATTGAGACGGATATTCGCGAAGGTGTTGAATTTGTACTTCAACAATACCTCGTGAAGCGACAAAAAATAATTTGATTTTTTTTCATTTTTTTCATTGCTAAATGAAATAATGTCCGTACTTTTGTGCCGCTCCAATAGAGGAGTATTATTGAAAAATAATGGTTTGGTAGTTCAGTTGGTTAGAATACCTGCCTGTCACGCAGGGGGTCGCGGGTTCGAGTCCCGTCCAGACCGCTAGCTGTAAAAAGCAAGCTCAAGTCCTTTATGGCTGAAGGAAACAGAAAATCCGAAGACGTATCAAATGTCTTCGGATTTTTGCTTTTGGTTTACATTTTAAGCACAAATTCATAACGCTTTGTGCATTTTGTTTCTTTTATCTATATTTATCTTTTTTAGATAAATACTATCCCATGGAAGAAATCAATAAGTTTATTTCTAAGTATCGCGAAATTTATAAAAGTCTAGAAAACCAGAAGGTCCCCATTGAGGCCATTCATATTATTGAAGAAGAACTTGATAACCTTTTAACAATGCGAGAAGCGTGTAGTGTTAATTTTGAAGAAATTAATACGCTAGACTACGATCAAAAAAAAAGTATTAGAGAAAAAATAGAATTGGAAATGTACGAGATATCCAACAAATCAGATCAAATAGCAACACTCTTTGCTAAGTCTGGTCTTTGGTGGGATAGCTACATGCAGGATATTTTTAAATGCTATCTCTACTTTCAAGATAGTTTTCACACTCGAGTCTCGATAGATGAAGTATATAAATCTAAAAATGAAAAATTTCGCGCAGCGTATTCAGTAATTTATGACGAGCGTGAAATCATAAGGCAAATTTCTCCCGAAAACCTAAAAGAATATAAAAGGATTCTCTTCAAAAATGATGATGCAATCGAAGAATTGTACAATCAAATTAAGAATCATTTTTCTTCATCCAACCTAGTACTTTTGAAAAAGGTTTTGAATGGGGGTTCAATCAAGGATGGATATTTGATCTTCCATGGAACGGCAAAAAAATTTGTTAATTATATAGATCATTTTTATCGTAAAAGCGATCTTATTTCCGATAGACAAGCGATCGTGAACTGGATAGCCACTTATTTTAATTATTTGACTGGGGGCAAACCTAGTAAATTTAAAATAAAAACAGTGGATCGATATTTCAGTAATTTTCAGGATCAAGATTAAATCGTTGATCCCCAATAAACAATTTTATATTCATTTTTGAGCTCTTCAAGGACGACGTGTTTTACTTTACTTAAATTTCTTTTTAAGATTATTTTTCCAAAATTTCTCCGCAATTCATTGTGTTAAAAGTCAAGAATCTTATCGTTCTGGCATCCAATTTGTAGTCAGCCGGAATTGGTTCCAAAAAAAATAACCGAATAAAGATGGTTATTTTCGTTTTTTAAATAAATGATTATTAGTCTTTTACAAAATACTCATACTTTATTCATTAATAATCTTGTCTAGTTCCGATTATTGATGACTCAAATTTTGTCTCCAATTTTGTCTCAACATTTAATAAAAACGTTATGATCGATTTAGAAAAAAGCATCAAAGAATTCCTTACCCCAATTATTAGAGAAAGCCTTTTAGAGGCTATGGGGAAAAGTCGAGTTGAAACAAGTAACGGTAATTCCGATAATGACATTGGTGGGTTAGAATTAGCTATGGAAGTTACAAAATTGGCAAAACCAACTATCTACAAATTAGTTTCAAATGGAACGCTTAAACACTACAAAAGGGGTGGTAAGCTTTATTTCAAGCGAATAGATTTAAAACGGTGGATAGAGGAGGGCGAATCGAAAACAAAAGCGGAAATTATTACTGAACACAATGAAAACAAAGCAAGACGCAACAGATAAGCCAATGTATGATCTAATTTTAATCGTGATCAAAGAATTAAAAAGAAAAGATAGACTGAGGTTCGAAATGCTCGAAAAAATGAAATTCAATGCTGATTGTCATCTCGATATTCCTGAAATTGATTCGCATTCTCAATCCACCCTTCCACCGCGCCTAAATCATAATCTCGACAAATTAAAACCTTAAATTTAATATGACAAATAATCATAAAATAACACCCGTGTCACTCCAGAAAATGACGGTCGATCTTATAAGAAAAACGCATGTAGATTCATTTCCATTTTGGGTTTTTCCAAATTCTGTTCAACGAATCATTGAAGAAACCAATTCAAAATTAGGATTCCCAATCGATTTTATTTCGGCTTCAATCTTTTTTACTTGCGCTCTGGCGAATGGCAACGCTACGCGCGTGAAGGTAAAAGAAACTTGGCATGAATCAACAGTTATGTACATGTGTCTTGTTGGTCGATCTGGGACAAACAAAAGTCATCCCCTGAGTTGGGCGCTAAAACCAATTGAAAAATTTGACGAGGCAAGTCATCAGACTTATGTAGAAGATATGCATGAATACGAGAATAGAGGGAAGAATGACGAAAAAGATGGAAAAGTACCGTTTTGGAAACATATAATTGTCTCAGATTTTACGATAGAAGCCTTGATTGAAATTCATAAAAATAACCGAAGAGGATTAAGTGTTTACGCCGACGAATTAAGCGGTTGGATTGCCAATATGAATCGATATAACGCTGGAAGTGAACTTCAATTTTGGTTATCACAATGGAGCCAAAAAACGATTACAAATGATCGAAAGTCGAGTCGAAGCAACTTTATTACAAACCCTTTTATTTCTGTAATTGGCACTATTCAAAATGGAATAATTCAAGACATTTCCACGGATAAGAATAATAAAAACGGATTCACAGACCGAATTCTATGGGTAATTCCCAATAACCTAAAGAAAGAAGTTTGGCGCGACGAAGATCTTGATCCTGAAATTGTACAGAGCTACGAAAATCTAATTGTAAATATTTTAAAGCTACAAAAGTATGATGACGGAGGTTCAAAAACTGTGACAAATATTATTGAATATGATCCTGATGCTTTTGAAGAATTAAAAAAATGGCAGGCTTCGAATGCCAAAAGATATAATTCACGAACGAATGATATTTATGACGGAATTATTAGCAAACATGATAATCACATAAATCGGCTTGCTTTAACACTTCAAATAATGTTTGATACAAGTGAGAAACGCACACCAAGTAGCGTCACAATCAATGCTGTCCATGGAGCGATTGAAATATCAAATTATTTTTTTGAATAGTCCCAAACATACCACTAATTTCCAACAGTTGCAATAACCATGCGGTTAAAGAGGTTTTCGCCGAAGTATCTTCTGTTTAAGCGATAACAAAACTCATTGAGATAATTTTGCAAATA
>Ga0222668_1000102_pt1 | contig 61621 bp, 58 predicted proteins | sample AntAcemetagen728_FD_179823 | JGI IMG/M metagenome (GOLD analysis project Ga0222668, IMG submission 179823) | Saline water microbial communities from Ace Lake, Antarctica - #728 | ecosystem: Environmental > Aquatic > Non-marine Saline and Alkaline > Saline | place: Antarctica: Ace Lake...
TCATTTAATTTATGTTTAGATGAATGATAATTTAGTTCTTATTCGATTACTCGTATTTGTTTTATTCGGTGGATGGGTATTCGCATATCGGGGTGAATAATGAGTTCATTTTCCAGTACCTTCGTTAGCGTTGCATCAATCTTTTTTGCACCAGCGATATCTTCAAATAAAATGCGCACCTGTAAAATACGCACATTGAGTTGGTTCATTAAATAAAGTAGAAAATCTGTTCGTTCTTTCAATTCTTGTCTTAATCGCAATACTTCTTGTTTTGGGAAATGCAGAAAGGCAACCGCCTCTTTAGCAATTGTCGGAATTTCCCGCTCATTTCGCTCAAATTGAGCGTTATATTTAAGTGAAGACTTCTCCATTTTAGTTGAACACTTTTCTAATATGGAACGAAGTTAAAACCCAATTTAGAATTAAATTGGGAGCAAAACTGTAGCAATTCTGAATTTATACTTTTGTCAAGAAATTAAGTTGCAAGATATGCACAGCATCAACGGAGTCATACTTAATTGTAAAGCCAAGAGCTTGACAAATCTCCTTCACAATTGACAATCCCAATCCAACAGAATAGTCAGAATTTTTATCTGAAACAAATCGCTGAAAAAACAGATTAGGGTCATGATCATTGGGTAAACCCGCATTTTCGATCCTCAAGGTTTGTCCGTTTAAATTGATTTGCACGTACCCCTCTTCAATATTATGAAAAATGGCATTCTTAATCAAATTCGCAATCAAAATACGCATTAAATTCAGGTTGGATTCGAGTTGGAGCTTCTCGGTAAAATCCACGCGGATCGCTAACTTTTTCTTTCGAATTTGATCCTCAAAATTTTCGAGCGACTCACTCACCAATTCAGCAATATTCAACTGTTCTTTATCTACAAATTGACGATTATCGATTTTTGACAGTAAGATCAATCCGCGGTTTAAGTTCGATAAGCGGCCTACAGTTTGAATGATAGAATCCAAATGTTGGAGGTCAACCTCCCTCAAATCTGGCGCCTGTAAAAGCAATTCGGCCTTGGTGCGAATAATCGCTAAAGGGGTCAATAATTCATGTGACAAATTTTCCGAATATCTTTTTTGAGACAAATAATTTTCATGGTTTGCAAAGGAGAAGGCATTTAATTCAAGCTGTAAATCAGCCAATTCTTTGAAACGCGCACCATCCAATACCAAGGGCTCCTTCGTTCCTCTTGTGAGACTTAATTGAATACTCGCCACCTCTATTCCGCTTGTTAAAAAACGAATAAAGAGAAATTGACAAATGGCAAATAAAAAGAAACCGAAAACCACAATCAATTCAAAGTCCAATTGATGACGTAAGAAAAAACCAAATGCAAGGATAAGGGATCCAAGAGCAAACGAAAATAGGAAAATTTTAAGGCTCAATTTCATGCCTTAGGTTTTGAAGATGTATCCTATACCGTATAGGGATTTGATATAATCCTGTCCACCCCCCTCCTTCAGTTTTCTTTTTAAATTTTTAACATGGCTGTATACCGAATCAAATGAGTCGGATTGATCCATAAAATCCCCCCAAAGGTGCTCTGAAATAGATGATTTAGCAACCACTTTATTCTTATTAAAAATGAGATAAAGTAATAAATCAAACTCCTTTTTCGTCAAATGAATAAGTTCATTATTTACATGTACTTCTTGCGCATCTGTGTTGATTTCTAATTCATTAAAAGTAATCACCGCACTACCGCCCTGTTTTTTTCTTCGAATGATTGATTTGATCCGCGAATTTAACTCAGATAAATGAAATGGTTTTGTGAGATAATCGTCCGCTCCACGATCCAATCCTTTCAATTTGTCATCTAAATTAGAATTTGCCGAGAGAATAATTATGCCGACATCTATTTTTTGTTGCTTGATTTCTTCAAGAAGATCTAACCCGCTCCCGTCGGGCAATACCAAATCTAAGATGATACAATCATAATCATATACCCCCACTTTTTCAACGGCTTCAGTCACGGTCTTTGCTTTCTCGCAATTATAGCCAATCTCATTAAAATAGAAGAGCATTGATTTTAATAAATCTTGATCGTCTTCTACAAATAATAATTTCATAAACACACCTTAAATCGAACACAATATTAAGCTAATTTGTGATACGCACCGCTAAAATTTATTAACTTTCAACAGAAGAATTTTGGTCATGATCAGCACGCGAACACTTAGCAATTCAAACCGTCAAACGGTCGAACACTATTGTTCGGTGCAGTATAAAAAAGAAAACACGAAAGGCGTCTTGTATCATACGAAATTGACGCTCGATTCTAATTTCAAATCAGAACTAGGTTTTAAGGCAAATGCAAGGATTCGCTTCATTAATCGGGGTTCAGTTTCCCGTATTGAACTGGAAACAAGTAATCGCATCCAATTCCAAGGTGCTGCCCTATCCTTAATCGCCTTCACGGTCGTGCTGTTTTTAATTCATGGTTCGATTTATGTCCTCATTCCAAGTTTCATGGCAGGTTTGCTCATCTATTTTGTTCTTCAATCAAGCTTTCAAAAATCACTCGATAAAAACCTTAACCGATTGATAAAAATCGCCTTAGCAAGTGCGAACAATAAGCACATTAAAGCCAAGGACTCAGCCATAAATTAATTAACTTTAAACATTTATAGAACAGCTATTATGCAAGACGAAAAACATTACCTCATGCGCAGTGGATGGCTCCGTGCAGCGATTTTAGGCGCCAATGATGGCATTCTTTCAACAGCGAGTATTATTATTGGTGTTGCTGCGGCCTCAGACACACGCGAACCAATTGTATTAGCAGGTGTGGCAGGACTTGTTGCAGGAGCGCTTTCAATGGCGGCGGGAGAATATGTTTCGGTGAGTTCTCAAGCCGATATAGAAAATGCTGACCTCGCTCGAGAGAAAAAGGAATTGGAAGAAACGCCAGAACTTGAACTGATTGAATTAGCAGCAATCTATGAAGAGCGGGGTTTAAATCCTCAACTTGCCCTACAAGTTGCTGAAGAATTAACTGCTCACAATGCCTTAGAAGCCCATGCCAGGGACGAATTAGGAATCAATGAAATTACCCAAGCAAAACCCTTACAAGCCGCACTAGCTTCTGGCGCAGCATTTGTTTTTGGTGGTTTTTTACCTGTTTTAGCCGCACTTTTTGCGTCGGTTGATTTTATGGAATATTATCAATATGGATTTGCCATGCTTTTCTTAATTGCATTGGGAACAGTTGCTGCAAAAGCCGGCGGATCAAATATCGGTCGTGCCATTATTCGTATCACCTTTTGGGGTACAGCAGCAATGGGAATCACCGCTTATATCGGTCACCTCTTTGGCGTGAATATGGCTTAAATACTCGCTGTGCTTAAACGCAATTACTGACCATTATCATATGTTATATTATCGTTAATCACCTCTATAATTTTGTTTTTGGTGATACAAGACCCTATCTTTATAGATGAAGGAAATTCCTTAAAAATTAACAAAGATGGAAACAAATTGGACCAAAGATGAATTTAAAGCTTACCTCTTTTTGTTCGCTGCACATGCAAATTTCGAAGAAAGTAAAGCCGAATTAAACTTTATAAAAACACGTGTAGGAGCTAAAAATCTTGCTCACATTCACGACGAGTTTGACAAAGACAACGATTACCAACGAATTCAAAAAATTGAAGCTACAATTGAGCGTTATGCCTACAAAAAAGAAGATATTGAAAATCTTCTCCTTGATGTTAAAGCGCTCTTTATCGCTGATGGCGAACTTGATATCCTAGAGGAAAGCCTCTTCTTAGGACTTAGACATTTATTATTATCCTAAAACCCTCCACAAGTGTGGAATAAAATCGAATAAAATGAAAAATTTAGTACTGATTGATTTTACAAAAGAATCAATAGATGCATTAGCTTACGCGACGGACTTTTCTAAAGAAATGAAAGGTACTTTAGCTATTGTAAACGTTTCTGAGCCTCAAAAAAAATTGGAAGTCCGTGAAGAGTTGGAAAAATTACAATCAAAATTCTCTACACCTGATTTTCACATTCAACTTGTCGAGTTGGTAGGTGAAATGGAGCAAGAATTACCTGCTTTTATCGACAAAGAAAAACCTGGTTTCGTCTTTTGTGGAACACATGAACTGCGCATGTTAGAACCCTTTTTCTCGAGTCGGGTGTTAACGCTCATGAATAGTGTAAAATCGAACTTCATTTTTATCCCCGATAATCTTGAAAAATTTAGTCCAATTAAAGAAGTACTGGTTCCTATTTTTTCTGACAAACACTCCATTCAAAACATTGAGGCATTGCGTTATTTACACCAATTCATTCCTTTTAAAATTAAATTGGTGATGCCAAATTCAACGGATCCCGAGTTGAAATCAAATATACTCGTGGCTTCAAAATTACTAAACCAAGCCGGCATAACGCATCATGCAGAAACAATTGGTAAAACGGAAGACGATCTTAGAAATGGATTAGCCGACACAGCAAAATTACTCAAAACAGACCTCATCTCAATTGTCAATTTAACAGAGGTGAACCTCTTTAATTTTGGCGCAAAAGGGTTTGTAGAAAATCTGATTCGAAATGAGAATGGTTTACCAATCTTAGTCATCCAAAATCAACAAGTTGAATACTATTCAGGATTTCATACTTCGGGAGGATATTAAAGGAGTGCTTAGTCTATAGTCGTTAGTCTATAGTTAATGGGGATTAGTAGGATGAAGAAGCTATAGTTTATAATTAATAACGTGTTTTCTTGGTTGATGGACATGTAGATTGAATTTAATTAAGGTATTCTAAAGGATTAATAATTTAAAATCACTTGCGCACAACCTGCGTAAGTGATTTTTTTATGCTCAATTTTTAGTTATAATTGCCATTAATAAAGCAAATGGTCTGTTAATCAAGTTTCAAACCCATGTCCCCTTTTTACATGTTACTTTTAGCTCATATTAATACGTAAATCATGTTAAAACAACTTATTTTACTTCATGCGCTATTCTTCTTTCATACCACTTTTTCTCAAAATTTTGATTGGGCGAGTCAATTTGCGGGTGATAATTATTCGCAAGGATTAGGAATTACAAGTGATAGTGAAGGAAATATTATCAGCGCCGGCGCTTTTAATGGTACTTATGATTTTGATCCAAGTGCTGTTGTGGCCGAATATATATCCTATGATTTTAGCGAAGATATTTATATCACTAAACAAGATGAAACTGGCGCTTTATTATGGGTTAAACAGGTCGGATCTTCCGGTGGTGATATTCCTTGGGCACTTACCACGGATGATGATGATAATATTTTCGTTACCGGACAATTTCAAGGAACGGTGAATTTTGGTGATGTAGGAGGAGACGAAACCGTAACCGGAATTGGTGCAGGAGATATTTTTATCTTAAAACTAAACAGTGACGGCGAATTTTTGTGGGTAAAAACCATGGGAAGTCCCGATTCTGAATCAGGCGAATCCATTGTCATTGACGCTTCTAATAATATTATCGTAACCGGTTTTATTAACAATGGGACAGTTGATATGGATCCAGGCGCAGGCACTTTTAATTTAAGTGGTTTTTTCGACTCTTTTATTTTGAAACTCAATTCAGACGGTGAATTTATTTGGGCTAAAATTTTAACCAATCCAACGGATATGGTCTATATTTCGGATTGCTCCACAGATGCTGCGGGAAGCATCTTTATGGTTGGCCATTTTAAAGGAACGACAAATTTTAACACAAGTGGAGGCACAGACAATTTGACCTCCGCTGGAAACAGAGATATTTTTGTTTGTAAACTAAACAGTTCAGGTAATTTGGTTTGGGTTAAACAAATGGGGGGATCGGGCTCAGAAATTGCCTGGGGCATGGATCTAGATGCAGCAGGAAATATTTTCATTACAGGAAACTTTAACAATACAGTAGACTTTGACCCGGGTGCTGGAACAATGTCTATCACATCAGCCGGTGATGCGGATATTTTTGCTTGCAAATTAGATGCTTCTGGTAATTTTGTTTGGGCAGGCGGATTCGGAGGGCCCGATTTTGACCAAGGAGAAGACATCCAAGTCAATGCAGCAGGAGCAATATATATTACAGGAGCATTTTCTTCGACGGCCGATTTTGATCCAGGTGTAGGTACCACAAATCTCATTTCTGCAGGCACGCACGACGGTGTTCTCATTGAGTTGCAAGCAGACGGAACGCTAACATCTGCTCGAAAAATTGGAGGTCCAGAAAGCGATTGGATGCAGGCCCTAACATTGGACGCGGATGACAACCTCTTTATTACTGGATGGTTTTCTGCCGCTGCAGATTTAGACCCAACTGCTGGAACAGAAAATTATACCGCTATTTCGAAAGATGCTTTTGTCATTCGCATGAAAAATACAGGAACCGATATTAAGGATAATAACAGTGCGTCGCATTTTGTCATCTACCCCAATCCAGCACAACAGTATTTGACCATTCAATCCAATGAACAAATTGAAACCATTGCGATTTATAACCTCGCAGGAGAAATAATCGCAACAGAAACTACAACTACATTTTCAGTTGAGCAACTTGCTTCTGGTACCTATATTTTACAAATTAAAACAGCTTCTGCCAATAACCAATATCAATTCATTAAAAACTAAAAATATGAAACCAATTTTATTTAGCGGGTTATTGCTTGCAAGCACATTTATTTCTGCCCAAGTAACATTCACCACCCAAACAAGTGGAACATTGCAAAGTTTGAGAGGCACAACACTCATTGACGGCACTGAACGTGGTTGGGCCGTTGGAGCAGGAGGAACAATTTTGTATACCACAGACGGTGGCCAAACATGGACCAGTCAAATCTCTCCTGAAACGGTTTCTTATGAAGATATTACCTACGGAGGAACTGATGTAGATGGAGATGATTACGTTTGGGCTGCAGGATCGGCTGCAACTGTTATTCACACAATTGATGATGGGGCTACATGGGAATCACAGACAGGAGGCGCTCCTTTTTCGTGTTACGCGATTAACTTTCAAGGCATAGCGAATGGAATTATGATGGGCGAAGGGTTTTATGCAACTTCCATCAATGGTGGGAATGTATTTAGCCCTGTCATGACATCCTACACTTACTACGCCGTTGATTTTGTTGGTTCAACAGGTTGGACCTGTGGCAATGATGGTTTTATCAAAAAGACAACGGATGGCGGCACTTCATGGATAGACCAAACTTCTGGAACCCTTTTGGGTCTTCGAGGAATAGACTTTATCAATGCAAATGAAGGTTGGGCTTGCGGTTTTACCGGTACGATTTTGCATACAACAGACGGCGGAACAACGTGGACCGCTCAAACCTCAGGAACGGGAAATCTTTTATCCGAAATTAAATTTGCCGACAGCCAAAACGGATGGGCTTGTGGTTATACAGGAACAATTCTAAGAACAGCAGATGGTGGAGCCACATGGACGAATTATGCACTTGAAGCAGGCACATTGGTTTGGTTGCATTCCATTGCACTTATCAATGCTTATGAAGGCTGGATCGTTGGAGATAATGGTGTTATTATTACTTTTTCAGCCGAAGATGCTGGCATCAGAGATAATTCTGATATTCAATTAAGTGTTTATCCAAATCCTGCTATAAATAAACTCACGATTGAGACAGAAGCTATTGTTCAAACAATTGAGATTTTTGATATTAGTGGGGCAATGATTCAACAAGAAACAACAACCAATTTTTCGATTGCTGCATTAGAAACAGGCGTTTATTTTATTCACGTCAACACATCCGAAGGATTAGTTACAAAAAGATTTATTAAACAATAATTAAATTATGAAAAAAATCTATCTACTTCTTTTAGTTGCTCTACCCAATTTAATTAAAGCACAAACATTGGATTGGGTGAGCCAAATTACCGCGGCAACAACAAATGCGGGATATGACATTACCACTGATGCGTCAGGAAATGTTTACATTGCTGGGCAATTTAGCGGCTACACCGATTTTGATCCTAGCGCAGGAACTTATGCGCTAACATCCGTTGGTATTTTTGACGCATTCACGGCTAAATACGGACCAACTGGAAATTTAATTTGGGCTGTTCAATTAGGTGGTTCGGTTGATGAAGGAGCGATATGTAAAGCGATTTCACTGGATCAAGATGGGAATGTAATTGTAGTTGGCGAATTTACTGGAACAGCAGATTTTGATCCAAGTGCTGCAACAGCAAATCTTACTTCATTTAGTAATGACGTTTTTGTGTGTAAACTAACAAACGCAGGGGCTTATGTATGGGCGAAACAAATTGGTGGAAGCGCTGCACCCTTTGTGTTTGACGTAGCAGTAGACAGCGACGGAAATATTTATACAGCCGGTTACTTTCAGTCTACGACCGATTTTGATCCAAGTGCTGCCACCTTTGAAATGACGGCTGTAAATGGGGATTGTTTTCTATCAAAATTAGACAGTGACGGTAATTTCGTTTGGGCTTTTAAAGTTGGAAGTACCACGGGGGATGGAGGATATGGTGTTTATATTGATGATATGGATCACGTATTTTTAACTGGTACATTTGGAAATACAGCAGATTTTGATCCGAGTGGAGACACCTATAATCTAACGAGCACGGGAGAATCTGATGTGTTTTTAATGAAATTAGATGTTGATGCAACGTTAATTTGGGCGATTTCATTTGGTGGTACTTTATCCGATTACGCTGCGAATTTAACCGTTGATATCGACGACAATATCTACGTGACAGGTTACTTTGAAGGAACCGCCGATTTTGATCCTGGAGTCGGTGTTAGCAATGGGACTTCTAATGGTGCTTTGGATGTTTATCTTTCAAAATTTAGCGCTGACGGCACTTTCTTATGGTCGCGTCAAATGGGAGGTTTAGAAAATGACCTTGGATTAAGTGTTACGACTGACAGTGAGGGAATTGTTTATTTGGGCGGAACGTTCAGAGGAAGTGTCGATTTTGACCCAAGTGCAGCAACAGTGAGCCATACTTCGAACGGTAATTATGACATGTTTATAGAAAAGTTTGATTCAGACGGCGATTTTATCTCCGTTCAACTTTTTGGTGGCAATCTTGCCGATAACCTAAAGGCTATTCGCGTAGATGGAGATGCAAATATATATGCGACAGGCGAATTTAACAATGAAGTTGATTTTGATCCTAGTGCAGGTACAGTTATGCTCACGTCTACAGGCCAACAAGATGCATTTATACTCAAGTTAAAGCAAAATTCGGCTGGCATTTCAGAAGGAAATAAAATAACTGAAATTATGCTATTCCCTAATCCTGTCCTGACAGAACTTGTCATTCAAACCGATTATAAAATCGAAGAAATATTGATTTATACCCTTACTGGTGAATTAGTAAAACGTGAAATGAGAAAGCAATTTTCAGTAGGAGATTTAAATCCAGGTCTCTATATTTTAGAAGTGAGAACAGATGCAGGTTTAATTAGAAAACGATTTATAAAAAGCTAAATGAAAGTGTAATTCATTTTTTTGTTTGAAAAAGGAGGTCTTAAGACCTCCTTTTTTGCTATTCATGAACCCAATTGTCCGTTCCTGAACTTTTTTAAAATTTTTAAACGACAATCGTTTACTTTCGTTTAAAGAAATGTTAAAACAAAAATATTTATCCAGCAGCGAGAACGGATGAAGGAATGACCCAACTTAAATTTATGAAAGTATAATCCGAGTTAATCGCTAACTCGTTTTTCGTGGTACAACCATCTCTTTTCGCTAGGAGATGGTTGTTTTTTTCCTTGCTACATTCGAGCCACTACCACTTAAAATAAACCAAGAAAATAGGATCTCGCTGTAGAAAGAATTTGAAAAAAAAAGCCGCCCAAAACAAAGTTCTAGGCGGCTTAATCTTTTTATAGTTCGCTTATTTTAGGATCAATTTTTGGGTCGTTTTAACCCCTTGTTGATCGATCGTTAAGAAATAAATTCCTTTGTCTAAGGACTGCACATCAACCAATGTCATTCCGTTCCCGGCATCCGTCATCACAACTTTTCCGCTCGCATCTAAGATCGTGAAGAAGAAAGATCCTTCTAATTGCAAGGTGATCTCATTCCCCTCAACAGGGTTTGGATAAATCAGAAAATCTACTGTTAGTTGATCGTTGATTCCAGCGCCAGTTTCTCCACCTCCACCTGGTGCTTCCACTAACGCACTTCTCGAAAAGGCAGTTGAATAAGAAAATACGGTTGCTCCCGATCTGCCTGGTGCTATACTTTCAGTTTTATGTGCCAAGGCAATGGCCTCATCAGCGACATTTGTAAAACCCTCCACCGTTGACATATCTCCCGTACCGTTCCAAATTTCATCTCCATTTCGATTTGAAAAACCGCCAATGGCACCTTTCCAATCAGCACCATAAGCAGCATAGAAAACCTCTGACATCCATGGCGTTTCTTGAGAGGCGCGAACAATTACCGAATCATCTGCCATTTCAGATTGAGAAATTAATTCGTTAAATGTTGTAAATGTTCCGCCGATCGATTGATTATTATCCGGATCTAAATTATCATAATAATAGACATTTGTAAACGTATTTGATCCTATGTTATTCAAGGAAACTGTTGTCGTGTATTTTAATTCACTCTTTTCAAGCTCATAAATAAGACTTATTTCAAGACTGTCTACCATACCCAACCAAGTTACAATAACTGAATCGGCCGTTTCGGTATAGCCCGTAATTTCTCCGGGAATTTCAAATATATCATAATTATTACCCTTATTATAAGTCTCCCCATCTAAGGTATACGTAATTCCAATTCCACATTCAGGCGTTCCTGGTGTGAAGAAATCGCCGTTATAATTAACCCAATCATCCATTTCTGGATTGGAACAAAATCCCCAAGGAACAAGAGGAGCTCCTCCTCTAAAATGATAAGTAGTATCGCCAGGAATTGCATCCGTTCCTTCATTACCTTGCTGACTGATAGCAATTTCAACAAAATCACCTTTCATATATGCATTTCCTGCAATTAATTGGGCCTTAGCCAAAGTAGGCATCAAAACGGCTAAACCAATTAAACTCAAAACAGTGTAACTTTTTTTCATGATTTTATTTTTATTAATATTGGTTAATGATTAATACTATATCTGTACGTTGAAAATAAGACGGTTACACAGATTTAAAAGTTGCCTAAAGCGTTAGAATTAAATACAAAAGCAGCCCTTGTGAACGACAATTATCACTAATTTCGGATACTTTATTCGCCAAAGCGGAAAGCGTCATCTTTATTTTGATTGACTGCGATTCCAAAATCGCTCGAATACATTTCAAAATCAACATACTCACCATACGGATAAGAACCATTAGCATTGGTCAGCACAATCCAATTGACACCTCGATCTAATGTTATCGCAGAAGCTTCATGCGGTCCACGTGCAAATCCTCTTTTGTCGTCAACAAAAGTGAGTTTCCATAAAGGACATTTATCATTTGAAAAGATAAGGTTATATGTTACGCCGCCGTTCCATGTTTCCATGATCGTGCCATCTTCACAGATAAAGCCATGATTCTCATCAAAAAAATAAAGGTCCGTCACCGCACTTAAATTGAAATCCGGATTCATATACTCCCACGATACACCGCCATCTAACGTGCGGAATATGTTTCCATAAGCCGTTGTCAAAAACGTGACATCTTCATTCAACGCATAAAATTCAGTGATTATATCTGCATCTAAAATGGATAAACTAAAAGTAGACCATGCAGTACCCCCGTCATTTGTAGTTCTAATGTTTTTACGCTGAGACACAACAAATCCTTTAGTTAAACTGTAAAAGCAAGCCGCATCTATTGTCCCTGAGCTGACCAAAAAAGGGGCTTCAAACCAAGTTATTCCTCCATTATTTGACTTGTAATACGGATGATCAGGATTATCTGTCACCAAAACCGCTTGATCAGGATTAAAAAAGTGTACAAAAAGTGTTTTTTCGTTGGGAAGGTTATCTTCTACCAATGCCCATGTTTCGCCTTGGTCAGTTGACTGGAATTGATTTTTAGCACAAACTATGCGGATGTCATTTTTACTGATGATATCTACCTTTGGTTTAAACCCACTATAGGTTGCGGTGTAGTTCAAATGCTTCCATTTACCATAGCTGTAGAGTGAAATCGTTTCGCCATAATAGACGTCTTTTTGTATAATTACAAAAGGTCTCAAATAAAAAATTTCGCCTGGCTCTCCAACAAAGGTATAATTCAATTCAGACTTAAAGTAATTTTCTAAAAATACAGGTTGTGAGTTACTTAAATCTGGAACTTGATATTCTTTGCTCACACAAAGTCCCACCCATCTTACATCCTCTTCAAAATCGTAAGACTCAATTTTTACCGAGATATAGCGATTTTGATTGGACAACCACGTTGTGTCTATCGTCAAAGTAGGCCCGTCACCTGTTTTATAACCACTGATTTTTTTACACGATCCCAACAATACGCCCATCAAAAGGATTCCAATACTGAGAAGAATGATTTTATTCCGCATTTCGTTTTTTTGACGAGCAAGAGCTCGAAACAAAATTAAGGATTTTATTGGGACCTGGAAATAAGCGGACTAAGAAAATTCAGTCCGACCTATTTCAATAAAACCAACTGCGAATCCAACTCAGCAGTCAGCCAATGCAACACATGCGGCTCAATATTTACATAATCGCCTGGGAAAAGGACCTGCTTTTGACCTTTCTCTTTTTCGAAAATCGTTTTACCAATGATGCACATGACTAGCGCGGGTGTTTTTGTGAGATGTTTATCCAAAACGGCATTTGCTTTTAAATGAATGGCAATCGCACTTGAAAAAATTTCTGTACTTAATTTAACGGCAGAAACCGCTTGATCTGATGTATGTAAATCTGCTATATTCATTCGAAATAGGTTTTAAAAATGATAATTTCCTTACTTAATTCTGTCGCAATTTCGTGCCCTTGAGTTGGATCTGCAATGCTGTCCAATTCTTTCCGTAAATCAATGAATGGCAATAACCATTTATGCAGCCATAAAAACAAATTGCATTAAGGCATCTTTTTTTGCGTGTTGTTCAAACGCTCCTTAACGCGATCTACAGCGTAGTATACCATTGGGACTAAAAATACGGTGAGTATCAAAGATGAAGTTACCCCACCAATGATAACCCAAGCCAAGCCGTTTTTCCATTCTGCCGCCGAACCTGTTGCCAGGGCAATTGGAAGCATACCGACAATCATTGAAATACTTGTCATTAAGATTGGACGCATCCGTCCTTTACCTGCTTCGATCAACGCATCCTTATAATACATCCCTTGTGCCTTTAATTGGTTCGTGAAATCAACAATTAAGATGGCATTTTTAACGACCAATCCCATTAACATGATCAAACCTAACATGGCAAACAAACTCAAATGACTAATTGACAAATTGAGCGCTAATAAAGCACCGATAATGGCGACAGGAATAGAAAACAAAACCACAAAGGGATAGATAAAACTATCATAAAGTGCAACCATGATGAGATAGATTAATATAAATGAAATCAGTAACACTGAACCTAATGCTCCAAAACTATCATTTTGTCGCTTTATATCACTCCCCCATGTCATTTGTATCCCTTCGGGAAGTGGATTTGCTTTTACATAGGCAACAACTTCATCAGCCACCGTACCAGACGGACGGCCCAAAGCATCTGACGTAAGTGTAACGGCTGGCTGTCTGTCTTTTCGTTCAAGAAGGGAAGGAGAATTGTCTTGAATAACGGTGGCAAATTGCGATAATTTAAGAGGTATACCTTTCGGGTTCACAATGGTCATATTCACTATATCACTGTAGTTTTCTCGATCAATATCGTCGTATCTAATTCGCAATGGAAATTCGGTACCGTCTTCCGTAAGTTTAGCGTCATCATTGCCGGCCAGCGCCGTTCTGACACTCAAGCCTAAATACCCACTTGTAATTCCCAACCTTTGCATTTTATCGTAATCCGGAATGATTCTAAACTCCGGATTCCCTTCCTTTACAGAAAGTTGTACATTGTCAGATCCTGGAATATTTTCTATGACTGTTTGAAGCTGTGTTGCTGTCTTCATCACTTTTTCAATATCATTTCCGCTCAAAGTAATTTCAATAGGCGCTGTCCTCGGAATGAGGCCTAAACTAACAATAGAATAGTTAATCCCAGGGAATTGAACTTGAAGTTGATCGCGTATATCTTTCATAAAAACTTCTGTAGGTTGACCGTTTCGTTCATCACTTGGTTTTAATTGAATTGTAAATTCGGTTTTATTCTCCGCTCCAACACCCAAACTTCCAATCCCTGTACTCGGTCCGCCTACATTGCTGAATAACGAGGCAATGTCTGGTTGATGCAATAAAAATTCTTCAATCTGAAGCGATTTTATATTATTCGCTTTTATCGTTGTGAACTTATCAAACTCCAAACTCATTTTAAATTTGCCTTGATCTCCAGTTGAAATTAATTCTTTGCCAATTATATTTTGTTTAAACATGATAGCGGTAAGAGCGAATAATGCGAGAAGAATACCTGTAGAGGCTAATTTATGATTCAATACCCATTTTAATTGTCTACCGTACCAATTCGTAAAATTGTCCAATTGATTTTCAAACCAAATCAAAAACTTATTAAAGAAGTTGGTTGGTTTCAAATCCTCTGACTTACCAATTCGAGATGCCATCCAAGGCGTTAAAGTAAATCCCACTAACAAACTCGTAAGTGTTGAAGTAATTACAACTACTGAAAACTGCATCAGCATATCGGCAACAAAAACCTGAAGAAATAAAATGGGTAAAAAGACAACGATATCAACCAAGGTAATCGACAAAGCTGAGAAACCAATTTCCATGCGACCTTCCAAAGCAGCTTCCTCTTTTTTCTTGCCCATATCGAGATGGCGCTGAATATTTTCGAGAACTACCGTTGCATCATCCACCAAAATTCCAATAATCAAAGACATGGCCAAAAGCGTCATTAAATTGAGGGTATAACCCAACATCCACATGACAGCAAAAGCCGTAACTAATGAGGTTGGAATAGCCACCAAAACAATAAGTGCATTTCTAAAACTACGCAAGAACAAAAGCATAACGAGCGAGACTAAAATCACCGCCATAATTAAGTCAAAAACCACCGAATTAACCGCTTCAATAGTATTATCTGTGCTATCATCTGCAATAATAAACTTCACATTGTCCGCTGCGTTTTGATTTTCAATGGCCAGTAATTTTTCCTTCACCGCTCTAGAAACATCCACCGCGTTTGCATCTCCTTGTTTTTTTAGCAGTAAGCCTATTCCATTCTGTCCGTTATACCGACTTACAGAAGAGATTTCTTTGATTCCATTCGTGACGGTTGCCACATCCTTAACATAAATTGGATTATTGGGGAAAGGCATAGCTATTTGCACCATTTCAATATCAGAAAGCTGCGTATATTTCCCTGAAACTCGAACAGAATTATTTTGTAAATTATTGGACGTTTTTCCAGCGGGCACGTCAAAACCAGAGCGATTAATGGCTTCAACGACGTGAAGTATTGAAATTTGATAATGCTCCAATTTAGTTTGATCAATTTTGACTTGAATTTCGCGTTCCTCGCCTCCAAGCACTGTTAATTCTGCAACTCCCTTTATTTGCTGAATTTGAGGCAAATAATCATCCATCATTTTTTGATAAAAAACAGTAGCAGGTAAATCACTTGTTGCACTTATTGACATAATTGGCAAGTCATTTGGTGACACCTTACTCATTACAGGACTTAGAATTTCGTCTGGTAATTCAGTTCTTATATTATCGATATAGCGCTGTGCATCCTGCATGGTTTTATCCAAATTGGATCCGTATTCCAGATTAGCAATAATCACCGAAGCATTGGGCAATGATTTCGTTACTAAGTATTCTACACCTTCTAAATTAGAAAGCGCATCTTCAATTTTACGGGAGACAGAACTTTCAACCTCTTGTGGCTCAGCTCCCGGATAAACGGTCTTAATAACAATTACAGGCTGATTAAAATCAGGCATTAATTCATAACTCAAATTGGTAAACCCAATATAGCCTAAGAGTATAAAAACGCTAAAAATCACAATAATTAACGACGGTCTTTTGATTGATATTTCTGTAATATTCATACCCTTAGTTTTTCGTATTTACCGTTTCCGTTTTAACAATTACATTGGCGTTTTCAAATAGATTAATGAAGCCACCTGTGATTATAACATCTCCACTCGATAGCCCCGATTTGACCGTGACATTATCTCCATTTCGAGCCAAAATAACAATCGGCGTTAGAACGGCTTTACCTTCTTTCACGAGGTAGACTTTTGGGCTAATCTCTGAACCGATAATACATTTAGACGGAATCCTGATTGCCGACATTTCTATTGAAGAAACAGCAGCATAAACAGTTCCAAACATTTTTGATTTTAGGGGCAAATCCTGACCATTTTCAATTTCAAATTCAGCCAAAAAACCATTGCCCATATTTCCTTTACTACTGGTGTAAATTAACTTGCCAGTTAATGAATCCGAAGGGAAAGAATTCGCTTTTACGCGATAGGTTTTATTCTTCTTAAAATAATTTAAATCATTCTCGGTCAAATTAATAGCGAATTTTAACTTGCTCATATTTGTCAGTTCAATAAGCGGCATTCCTGGAGCAGCAAATGCCCCTACCTCAGTAAAACATTGTGTAACGATACCGTCAAAGGGAGCTTTTAGTTTTGTTTGATTAATCTGTTGCTGAATAATGCTTCTTTCCGCCTGAGCAGATTCAAGGCCTAAAAGCGTTTTCTCTAATTTAATTCCTTGAATAGCATCCTGATCCGTCAATATTTGGTATCGCTCAACATCCTTCTGTAAACCCTCAATTTGTGTATTGATAGCTCGCAATTTCAATTGTAAAACGGTATCATCAATCTTCAAAATGATTTGTCCCTTTTTAAGAACGTCTCCTTCTGAAACAAAAACAGTTGTTATTAAACCTTGGATATCTGAATTTACCTTGACCTCATTAAAAGGTTCAAATGTTCCTGTAAATTCACGCTCATCCTGGTTTGATTGACTGGTCACTTCCTCGGCAAAGACCGAAATCGGAGCCGACTTATCGTAATGAAAGACTCGGTTTTCAACGGTGGTTTTATTCAGTTTTAATTGGACAACAATTAAGGCGACAATTGAAACGAAAATGGCGATACTTATTATTCTCTTCATCATATAAATTGATTTTATGTTGTCGATCGGTGAGATGACATTTTCTTTATCGTAAAATATTACCGGTTAATTTTTTTACTTCAAGATCTGCGACTAAACAATCCACTACGACTGTCAGATAATTTTGATTAGCCATACGAAGATCATTATCTGCTTGAATAATATCAAAGGTTGAAGTTAGTCCTTGCTTATACTGGAGATTGATTTCTTGGAAAATCTCTTTTGCTAATTCAACCTGTTGAACACTGACCTGAAGAAGATTGAAAGCGAGGTATAAATTTTCCTGCGCATTTTGAATTTCCAATGCCGTCTTATCATCAATTGTTGCTTGTTGCAGTTCCAAATTCTCATATTCAATGCTTTTTTGAGCAATCTGTTTATTCGTAACTGTTCCGTTAAACACCTTGTAATTCACTTGTATTCCAGCAAAACTTAAGGGATAAAAATTCAAAAAAGCATTCGGCGCTTGATCATAACCAAAACCATTTGTGCCGATATAGCCTACCATTCCAATTTCGGGTAAATAGCGCGATTTTTTAAGGACATTAATGTCATTTAAGAGCATTTCTTGCCGGAAGGTTATGAGTTCAGAATCGATTGATGGTTGTGGCTCGTACAACTTGCTTTTTCCGAGTTCTATTGTAGAATCTATTGCTAATTGATAAGTTAGATCTAAGCCCATATACAGTTTTAAACCATTTAAAACTTGTTCGGTTTTTGCGGTCACCTGTGCAAGTTGAGCGGTGAGAATTGAACGTTGCAAGAGAATCTTTTTTTCATCAGTTCCAGTCGCTAAAAGCGCTAATCTTAATTGCTTAACATTCGCCAACATAGTTTCTGTATTACCCATACTACTTTCGATAAACGATTTTTTATTCATTAAAAGTTGAGCATTTCTATACAATGCAGTAATTTCAAAATAAATTTGCTCTTTCGTTTTTTGTAGCTGACGGTCAACCATCTCCTTTGCAATTTCAGTTTTTTCAATTGCGCCAAAAAGTGAAGAAGAATAGATTGGTATTTGGATCGTTATATTTCCATTGATCGCGTGAGGCACGCCAAATTGCGCTTCCTTAAATTGTCCATCCGGACCGCCGAAAACGTATAAAGGAAGAAGCTGATAAGGTAAATCAACAAAATATTTATACTCACCATTCGCATTAACTTTTGGAATCAAATTCGATTTTACTTCTTGCGCTTTCAACGTAGCTATTTCTTCTTGATTTTCAAGAATTTTAATTGCCTTATTGTTGACAAAAGCCGAATCAATACATTGTTCAATTGACCAATTTTGAGAAAATCCCAACGAACTAATCAGTAGCACTAAACTAAAAAATAGGTATTTCTGTCTCATGAGTTGAATAGATTTATGCTGTCTTTTTTTTACGATTTAACTGAAAAGCAAACACTGTAAATAAAACGGTTAACAGAATTCTAAATATCATTGCTCCAACAGTCTTCGACTCATATAGCCCTCCATTAATGACATGTACGAAAAATAAAATTTGACCAAATACGAGAACTGCAACGGCAATTAGCAGGGGTTTAATAATCCACTTTTCATCTTTTAAAAGTCCATATGCCGCTACTAAATAAAGGAGCCCAGCAATAAAGTTGGCCCACACCACAGCTAAAACATAATGCCCTTCTTTGGCTCGCATATCGAATAAATCGAGTAAAACTGAGCCGGTCAGAAAAAGTGTTAATAATCCAAATAAAATTAAAACTGTGGCGAGAATATATCTTCCTTTTGATTTCATAGTTCTTGTGTTTATGGTTAGCGTTTACTAACTTGTTTGACTAAATTTTTTTATTTCAATAAAACCAACTGCGAATCCAACTGCGCAGTCAGCCAATGCAACACATGCGGCTCAATATTTACATAATCGCCTGGGAAAAGGACCTGCTTTTGACCTTTCTCATTTTCGAAAATCGTTTTACCTATGATGCACATGACTAGCGCCGGTGTTTTTGTGAGATGTTTGTCCAAAACAGCTTTTGCTTTTAAATGAATGGCAATCGCACTTGAAAAAATTTCTGTACTTAATTTAATTGCAGAAACCGCTTGATCTGATGTATGTAAATCTGCTATCTTCATTCGAAATAGGTTTTAAAAATGATAATTTCCTTACTTAATTCTGTCGCAATTTCGTGCCCTTGAGCAGGATCTGCAATGCTGTCCAATTCTTTCCGTAAATCAATGAATGGCATCAGCCATTTATGCAATTCATCATGCGCTTGCCCTTTCATGGTGCAGCTCGAGATGATTGTTTTTGTGTGGTGAGAAAGGTCCTTTGACAGCGCGCCATATTCTTCCATTGTCATGCCCTCAAATGCTTCCAATTGCATGTCTATCGAATCAATTGAAACACGCATACCTTCGTCAATCACCCATTTTTGATTGTCAACGAGGATTAAATCGTGTGGATTTGTTTCTTCAATCAACACAACCGTTTCGGTCGTGTCAGTTGTAAGAATATCTGACTGCGATTCGCTATTGTTTGTGCAACTCATCAGAGTTACGCACCCAATAAATGCGGTATAAAAAATTATCTTCGACTTTTTCATTTTACTTGATTTTTAAAATTTTAATTAAAGATTCTATTAATTGATTTCCAACTAAATTAAGGTCATCTTCAAAATTAGACATGCGCCATTTATACATTTTCAACCGAAAGGATCCCATGATGATATGCACCATTTCATTCGCCGTTATTTCGTCAGTGAATTGACCATTTTGCTGAGCTTCTTTAATTGTTGGCAAAAGGTATTTTATCATCACCTTCATTATTCGAACAATGTAATCGTTAATGCGATCACTTTCTTCCATCAAACTGTCAGCAAATACAACCACAACAAAGTGCGGATGTTTGCTAAAAAAATCAATTTGCGATTGAAAAATAGCCCTGAACCGATCAACACTTGACAAGTCATGATCAAGGGCTTCAAAACGCTCGTCCATATTCTTCGCCAAAAAAACGAGCATACTTATAATAATATCCTCTTTCCCTTTAAAATGACGGTATAATGCCGCTTCCGAAAATCCCATTTCACTTGCCAACTTCTTCGTCGTCAAGCCGCTTGCACCAGAAACGGTTAAAATTTTACCGGCCGACTCAATAATTTCAAATTGCCGTGCTGTCATTTCACCCATCATCATACACTTTTAAGTTTAAAAAATGAAATCCCCATCCAAATCGCCGAAACTGTAATCGAAATTGCACCAATTAAAACAAATACTGGTGGAAGTCCCAAGTAGACCTCACCCAAAATACCAAGCGGCATTAATAATCCAATAAGGGCTAACCACGAAATGACGGTCACATGTTTTAATATGTCTTTAAAATGCCATAAAAGATAGCCCATCATAATATTCAAAAAGGCAAATAAATTACCGTGCACGTGCGCAAGGCGCGTTTCAAAGTGTTTGCCCGAGCTGTAGGAATCTACCCAAGCCAATTTATCGGGCGCAAAATCACGCAAATAAATCAGTAAAAATCCGTATCCCATAAATAAACCCATGGTTAAAAAACCGATTGCCATATTGTATTTTCCGTTCATACTTAAATAAGTTAGTTAGTATTCACTAACAAAGGTAGGCGTTTTTCGTTAGCATCAATCTAATTTCATGTTTTTTTTCACAATACACTTGTATTGCTTAGGATACCGATTAATTTAAGCACGTTTATAACAGTCAAAACTGCCTTTCATTCTATCTTTATAAGGCCACCTCAACGCGCTATCCGCTATAGTTACCTGCTGCTATTTTAGTCAACTAAATGCCACTTTTCCAGTTTCCGTCGGTCACTTTCAAGCGGCAAGTTTTCCTTCAATAGCAATGCGGCAAGCTACCGCTCTTATCGCTGGCGGGGTAATTATTGCAAGTGATTTGTATCTAGAAAATGGTTAAAATTTAGTTTAGGTGAGCGTTCTTGGCACATAAAACGATTGTCGCTGGACGAGTGCCACTGCCGGCTGATAAATATCCTACGCAACAGATTAGCGAAGATAAAATCGCATTCCAAATTGCCCGTAACCGTAGATTTTATCATTGATGCGCTGCAAAAAATCATACGACGCACCACCTTGAATATAGATATCTGTAATCGCCTTCCACAATCCCACTCGAGCGCTAAGTCCGAAATTCAGATTTCCTTCCAAAAAGGATTGGTATTTATCCGTATAACTCGTTTTCAAATCAATTCCGATATAAGGCGTAATCAATGTATTCGCAAAATTTCCATTGGATAAAGTAAAAGGATCAACCCACGTATCTCGAATACTGAATGCACGCGTACGAATCGATAATAAATTATAGCGATAATTCATGGCTCCATAAAAGCCCAGCCTCGAATTTATCCCTGCCTGAATTCCGAACTGTGAAAACTTATCATGCGTTAAACCAATTGCTAGGTAGCCTGTAAGTGTATCATTATGATAAAAAACTCCCGGTTCGATTGACGCCACCCAATTTAGCGAACCTCTTAATGATCCCATTCCACCACAACCCATATTCCTATAACCTCCATTTCCTGCCCAATTATAAACACCCCTGCATTCAGTTGTCATTCGCTGGTGTTTAATATAAGGCATACGACCATTTAACGTTTCAATATTGGCAAAATAATAAGCTTGATTTTTACGCCCGAAATCTTTAGTCGTCCAATTAACCTGTCCTAAACCTCGCGCGAGAAACTCATTATCATACCAATCGTAATAATACGTTTCATTTAAATCAACATACTCTTTGGGTACCCGAATTTTAAGTTGATTCTGCTTAAAAAATCGTTGTTTCGCTTGCATTGTGGACAGAATAAAATAATCCGGATAATAGCGTTGCACGTTCATAATAACCGTGTCTTTTGTAAAAATCTCTTCGGTACATCCATTGCAAGGAGCGTCTTGCAAGGTGAAAAACTGATATTGGTCAAAACTCGCTTTTGGAATTAAGGCAACCAATCGTTTATCTCTCCACCACAACCTTCCAGTTACTTTAAGCTTCCACCTCACGCGTTGAATATCAACCTTACCTTTATAATTTTTAAGGGCGTAATAATGGATGCGTTCTTTGAACAAACCAATATCAAGCGCTTCGATATAAACATATTCACGTCTTCCCTTGGTGATCACGCGCATATTACAATATTTCAACGCATCAAAATCAATAAAAATACAACGCGGATCTACATCTTCAATAATCTCTGGTGGATCCTGTTTTGGGACAATATCTTCATAGTGCAAAACAACCTCAACCCGTCTATTTTCATGCAAAGTTTGATCTATTCCTTCCCCTTTAGCCAAGATATTAAACTCAGTTTTTGAATTAAAAGCTGATTGACAAATTCGCTGAACATTTTTGGCTCGTTTTTCAGATAAACGCAAGTTCGATTTTAAATTTCCGGTCGAATCTGCATAACCGATAAATTCAACAAAATCAACAGATGATAAATAAAAATTTACCGCTAAATCTTTTAATTTTTGCTCTTCCATAAACGCAACCCGCGAACTGCCATATTCGAAATAAATACGAACAGTATCCTGTGATTTTGCGCGATTAATCGAAAAGAATAAAAGTAGGATTAAGAATAGTCTCATATCAACATCTAAGTTAAACTTTATGTTTGATTTGAGAAAAAGTAACTTTAGAGTACTTTGGTATTCATGCGTTTCGCGGTTTGATAATAGACCAATTCTAGTGCCTGTTGCCTTTTGCCTAAAAAAACTAATGACTTAGAAAAGAAGGATTGAATGAATGAAGGGTTGCAAAACGCAGCAGGCTGAGCGGCTTGTTCTGAGCGCCGTCGAAGTAAGTCAAAGTCAAGGGTGAATGGTTAAATTCATGCACGTGCTTAAAAAACTATTGACTAATTTCTGATCACTAATCACTAAACCAAATGCCTTTTGTCTTTGTCCTTTTATCTTTGTCCTTTTGCACGAACCCTATTCCTCATTTTCAATCCGATCCTTAGCCGTGCAGCATAAACCTATTTCAACCAGTTGGCAAGAACGACACGCTCGTGTCACACGAATCAAAAGCTTGCGCAGTAAAAAACAAACACCACCACTAAATGATGGTGTTTGTTTAAAAAATCATTTACTTCTTAATTATGCGATCCAAAACCGTTTCTTTGGCAATCTTCTTCGTACAGAAAAACCAATCTTGACACTCGAGTTCCTTATCTTCCATTCGATCCTTAGCCGTGCCGCATGAACCTGCAGGACCAATAATTACGTCATCACCCGGGCGCCAATCAGCCGGAGTTGCAACCCCAAAAGCATCCGCCGCTTGCAAAGCAATAATCACACGGTACAATTCGTCAAAATTACGCCCCAAACTCAGTGGGTAATAAATAATCGCGCGAATAATTCCTTTTGGATCTATAAAAAATACCGCTCTCACCGCCTTCGTTGTATCCTCATTGGGCTGAATCATACCGTACTTGCGTGCTACGTCCATTTTAATATCCTCAATGAGCGGGAAATTAACCTCAATATTTTTCATTCCCTTAAACTCAATTTTTTCCTTAATCGTGCGCAACCAAGCAATATGACTGTATAAACCGTCAATTGAAAGACCGACTAATTTGCAATTCGCCTGATTAAACTTTTCCTCCATGGAGGCAAAGGTGATGAACTCAGATGTACACACCGGCGTAAAATCTGCCGGGTGACTGAATAAGATCACCCAATCTCCCGCATAATCTGCAGGAAAATTCATATCGCCTTGTGTAGTTACTGCTTTAAATGCTGGTGCAGCATCCCCAATTCTCGGCATGCTTATGATGATTTGTTCTTGATTTTGTTCCATACAATTTATTTTTATTAACTATTAATTCCTTGCAAGGTATTGTTTATCAAATTAGTTAACCGTAACCAATGTTACATTCAAACTTGACAATAATCAGGTTAATTTTTTTAGACGAATCATTTTTGTTTGGCCACCTCAACGCGCTTTCCACTTTAGTTAACTTGCGTTGTTTGGGTTCGCTAATAGCTGCCTTTCCAGTTTCCGTTGGTCACTGTCACGCAGCAAGCTTCCCACAAACAACACTTCGTCAAGCTGCCGTTACTCTCGCTGGTGGAAACCCTCGCTAAATAGTTGCTCTAAACAAATGTGGAGTAAAAAATATTTATTCGAACGCCTCTAATAATCAAATGATTTTTACCGTTTACAAAGAAAGTATTCACCACAAAATCTACAATCATGACAGACTTAAAAAGAATTGTTCCGCTAATTATAATCCTATTCTTAGCAGCATGTAATAAAAACAAACCCGTTGAGTTAGGCTGTATACCGAGTGACCTTGTGCCAAATGTAATCGCCTATTATCCTTTTTCAGATGGCAGTCTACTTGATTATTCTGGCGGAGAACATCACCTGACTAATGTTGGCGGAGCAATCGCAGCAGCTGATCGAGACGGCAATGCAACATGCGCCTATGAATTTGATAATTTACCCACGGCGAGTCAATTTTTAGTGCACAATAACCCTACATTTTTAAACGGTTTAAGCGAGTTTAGCATCTCCATGTGGTATATGCCAATTGACCCAAGCAGAGATGGAGGTCTTTATGAAACGTTAATTGCACGCGATTCAATACAACAAGCACCCGACCGCAGCGGACAATGGTCAATCGGTTTATACGACTGCCGCAAAGCAACATTTGGTCGCACGAATTCGGTTTGGGAAGATGCTCCCTCAGCAACCTGTGAAGAGTTAATCATAGCAAATACTGGCACGTGGAAACATATTGTCGTCACCTGCAATACAACGGATGAAACCAGTAAAATTTACATTGATGGTGATTTACAAGCAAGCGAAACAGGAAATTCAGGCTCTTATGTTGTTGCAGATCTTGGTGATTTATTTATTGGAAGACATTATACAGGCCGTTTAGATGATGTCATTCTTTTTAATTCCGTTTTGTCTAATTCGGAGGTGAAGGATTTGTTTAAAACCGTTCCTTGCTGCCCAAAATAGCGTTTTGAGTGTGAGAAGCTCATGTGCCTGCATTACATAGATTTTTGGATTGTAAGATGACAAAAAAAATCCGAAAATAAGCCTAGAATTAGCTATCAATCGCTATGTTTAGAGAAAAAATAAATTATGGTCTTTATCTGGCGAGGATTTGGTATTGCTGTTCCAATTATCTTTTTTATCAGTGGATGGATTACGAGTTATTGGTTTGAAGATACTCGCCTCCTGAATACGGCTTATATCGGTTGGACTATGTTATGGGCGGGACTAGCACTTATCATTTTTTCATTGGCTTCGTTGGGAGAAAAGTTAGACGAAAATGGGCAGCCAATAGGCCAAAAAGTATACAATGACTTTTTTTGGATTCCAACTTGGATTTGGTGCTTAGGTTTTATTGGTGGCAGTATTTACTTAATTAATACCGCAACACCTGAGACTGAATCGACAGAGGACGAAATTGTCGCGACAAATACAAGTGAAAACACAACCGCAAACGAAGTCGCGACAGAACGGAACTTGTATTTGTACAATTGCGCGGCGGATTCGATTAAAATTGAAATTAGAGAAACCAAACCAAATGACGGCACCTATTTCGATTTTTATGTCCAAAACAATGACTACGAATTTGTTGCCATTGAGCCAGATAGATACACCGTAAAGATGGATGATTATGAGCAAAAAATAAATCTACGAGAGAAGACCAAAAAACACAAAAATGATTATGATGGAGCCTGGTTAGTGCTGTGTGGAGAAACAGACCTTATTTTAGTGGAGGTGACCGACATCTGTAAAGAAAATATTACAGCTTCAGAATTGTCAAAAATAAGTTGGACAGACAAAGTCATTGATCGCTATAATGGAGATGAATTGATTGAACCTGATTTAAAATCAGAACGTGGTGGTGAGATACAAGTGGTGGAACCCGGTTATTATATTCCACAAAAACATGGCAATCGTGAACGGGTTTATGCGCTAGTTGCGATTGACAGGTCGCTCGAGGTTACGGAAGAGTTTTTACTTAAAAAGATAACCAACGTCACGAAACTTTAGTGATTCGTTGTTGTGTTTGTGCAATAGGATATAGATTCCCTTTAGCACCCAACAATTGCTCTTGATCCCTGTCTAGACAACAACTCTTTTTCAATGAAGCGGGGACACAACTTACTTCGACTTCATTGCATTCCGCTCAGTGTAAAATTAACGTCTAACTGTTATTTTAGACAAAATTAATATGGTCTTTATTTTGAGAGGATTTGGCATTGTTATTCCAATTACCTTTTTTTTAAGTGCGTGGAGTACGGGTTATTGGTGTAAAGATATGCGGCTCCTCAAAACAAATTAAGAAAAACATGTCTTGCATAAACACGTCATTTTAAATAAAATGGAAGGGAAGTGAAAATTTACGGATGATCCCTTTTAACTCAGTTCTTTCATCAAATTATCAAAAGCCGCTTGTAATTCGGCAAGTTGTTTTTCTAAAGCTTCCACTCGCAGCTCTAATTCCTCGTTATTTGAGCCGTTTGACTGAGACGCATCACCGTTAATTTCCAAATCTTCGAATTGCGGGACTTCTGCAAATAAATGCACCAAACGGGCCTCTTTCTGCCCAGTAATTTTTGGCAAACGACATACAAATGGCATTTCTGTTTCCATAAGTTGATCTGCGACCTTTTGCACCTCCTCAAGATTTTCGAAATCAAACATCCTTCCAGACATTGAATTGATTTCACCAGTGGTTAGCGGTCCACGCAAAAATAAGAGCCCCAGAACTGTTAATTCGGCAGGGTCAAGCGGAAATTTTACACCAAGCGTATGTCTATATTTAGTTGACCTTCCATCACCGAGTACTTTGGCCGCAAATTCCTTTTTTCGAAGTGAATCCAATGCACTCATAACAGTATTCGTATCGTAATTAACAATTGGATTTCTGGACGATTTTTGATTACACGCTGTTAAAATCGCGTTAATCGTCATGGGGTAATATTCAGGTGTTGTTTTGGATTTTTCAATCAATACTCCAAGAACCCGGACTTCTTCACTTGACAATTTAGCGATTGGTTGTTGTTCGTTCATAATGTACCTTTATTATTAAACACAATATAACGGAAGTCTTGTAACTTTTGGAAGAATTAGTCGTGAATTTTATTGTGAGTTGGGGAGTATAATACGTAGGTGTAGAACATAGTTGTCGGGTTATTTTTTAAATAAAAACAAGAGACTCTTCTTTTTGCAAACCTTATTTATAGAAATCAATAAAGATAATTTGTTCTTGAACAAAAAGAACTGGTTCATTATTAACTGGCTAATGTCGGAGGCAGAAACATTTTTCCTGTATAATTACTAAACGGTTATCACTCCAAAAAGCCATAAAAAAAATACGAGACCAAGCACAGCCACAACAATAATCATTAAGAGATCGTCCGAACTAATTCCTTCAGGAGATTCAGACTTGGATTTCATTTTTTTTAGTTGCGGATTTGAAATTACGTTTTTTTGAATGATGGTAATTTCTTCAATTCGGTTTTTACTCTGATTCATTTCATACGTGAAATTTTGCTCAGTTTCATTTTGAATGACAGTAGAATCAAGTACAGTTTTTTCAATTACAATAGCCTGCTTTTCATTAAATATAGGATCATCCTGTACACCACAAGACGGTTTAATAACGACTGTATTTGCGGTTTTCGTATCTAACTCTACTCTTACTTTGAAATAGCGAGATGAAGTATTACACGAAATTAAGTTCAGTCCAAAAAGTAGGTACATGATATTTTTCATAATTTAATTATTTTATCTGTCTCGTCCTATATAAACGATACGGATTACGAATCGATTAAAGTTATTAATTAATGCTCAACAATGACGTCATTGTTGTTGATTCCTTGTTTTGTAACACCGACGCAAAAAAGACCTCCTAAATGGAAGTCCTTTTTGTTGAAAACCTAGTTTTCAATGGTAGCGGGGATCCGTCAGTTGACGGATAGGAGCCCGAGTTCTTCCAATTTATTCCAAATAAAATTACGACCCTGACTTGATTTCAATTCCTTTTCTCGCTTCATAGCTGCCGATTTTGTTTCAAATTCTTCATGAAAGGCAAGCACCCATGGACGAAATTTAAGGGTATAACCTTTTGTAGCTTTTTCATTGTGGGATAAAAAACGATCCTCCAAATCTGTCGTGTAGCCAATGTAAATTTTATTGAATGTTTTGGAGTATAGAACGTAAGTGTAAAACATAGGTTGTTGGGTTATTTTTTAAATAAAAACGTTAAAACAAAAAAACCGATCAGAAATCTGATCGGTTTTAATGGTAGCGGGGATCCGTCAGTGGACGGACACAGCACTTCGAACGTGCGTCCGTCAGCTGACGGATATGAGCCCGAGTTCTTCCAATTTATTCCAAATAAAATTACGACCCTGACTTGATTTCAATTCCTTTTCTCGCTTCATAGCTGCCGATTTTGTTTCAAATTCTTCATGAAAGGCAAGCACCCATGGACGAAATTTAAGGGTATAACCTTTTGTAGCTTTTTCATTGTGGGATAAAAAGCGATCCTCCAAATCTGTAGTGTAGCCAATGTAAATTTTATTATGAGTTGGGGAGTAAAGAACGTAAGTGTAAAACATAGGTTGTTGGGTTGTTTTTTAAATAAAAACGTTAAAAACAAAAAAACCGATCAGAAATCTGATCGGTTTTAATGGTAGCGGGGACAGGACAAATATCGAACTTATTGAGCGTGGAAGATATTGATGCCTGTTTGTTTTGATCATTAATAAAGTGTCTCGATATTTAGACAATTTTGTTGCGCCTTGAATTAGTTGTACCTTGTATAATATTGAAGATCCTCCTCTAATCTTTCCGTCCGTTATTTTTTGAAAAATGATTATAAAAAAGTATTTGAAAAACCCTGGAATAGGGATTAAAAATCGTCTGCCTCGAGGGTTGTCTTAATCCTGCTAATAAATGTAATAGGGTTGTTTTCCCACAACCTGACTCCCCACAGATTAACAATGCCTCCCCACTTCTAGCACTTATGTCTGGAAAGACCAACGTCTTTGATTGTGGGAATTGATATGTGAGTTCTTTAGTTTGGATCATGCTCGTAATCAAGAGTTCAATTCGTTCAATGTTGATTTATCGATTTATTACTAGTGTCTGAACATTGGCAATATCTGTGATTGTAAATATGCAGAACAATGATGCTAAATGCTGGGATGTAAATTAACCAGTGAGGCATTGATACAATCTCAAAAGTTTCATTAAGGATAACGCAGCATAAAATCATCCATGAGACCCACAAACCAATATTCAGAGATTTTTTCGTTGACTTTTTTGCCGCAAAGTATATTGCAATAAAAGAGATAGTCAATTAGTTGCCACCAACTTGGAGTGTCTGCACAGCAAGTTGCCGTACATGCTTTCGCTATAAATAAAAAGGGTGTTGCCAGACAGTGCATGAGACAGAGACCGCTTGACATTGCACCTATAAAGTCTGCATTGAGTATTCTTATTGTTTTATTCATATCAAATGGATCAATTGCTAATAAAGAATTTGCAAATGTAATTAATCATTTCACAAACGCAACATTGTTGCATTTTATTTTATTAACATGAATTACCATTGTAAACGAAGATTACTTTATTTAACCTTTTGTTTTGCAGATATATTAACGCAACTTTAATTTTAAACCTAAAATATTTTTATTCTCTAAACGCTGAAAAAATTGACAAATTAACTGCAACAGTGATGCAATTATAAAAATAATCATACATTTGCACTAATGTTGCATTTACATAAAGTGAATATTTTGAAAAACCATAGTTTGTATCAAAAAAAAAGAAGCGTATTTTTTTGTTTCAGTTTTAAATGAAATTTCTCAATTTATATATCGTATTAATTGTAATGACTTTAGCGAATTCGTCTAAAGCACAACCAGATAGTTGTGACTTCTTGCTATCCGGAACAATTATTTCCGCAACCAATGATACGCTAAAAAACGCCAATGTTTTTTTGAATGGAACTTCGTTTTCTGCTCATACGAATAACGCAGGTCAGTTTAAAATACATGGTGTTTGTGCTGGAAAATATGTTCTTATCTGTAAACAATTTAACAAAACGTTAATTCAGGATACTATTCAAATAAATGGTGACTGGTCAAAAAAATACGAATATAGTACCAAGACATTAGAATTGCCGTCAATTGAAATTTATGCAGATTTAAAAAACAAAGAGACAACTAACATTGATAAAATTGAGAAAGATGAGATTGACAAAGTCAAAGGATTGCCTCTTGGCTCTATGTTAGAGGAAATAAATGGAGTTAGGTCTTTGAAAACGGGTAGTTCTATTTCAAAACCCATTATTCGGGGCTTGCACAGCAACCGAATATTAGTCTTAAACAATGGAATTAGACAAGAAGGTCAACAATGGGGTGCAGAACATGCACCTGAGATTGATCCGTTTGTAACAAATAGCATTTCACTAATAAAAGGTGCAAATTCTATAAAGTATGGTTTTGATGCAATTGGTGGAGTTATTTTAGTAGAACCAAAAAAAGTAACGGACAGTATCGGAATTTTTGGAGAAGTAAATATGGTAGGGTTTTCAAATGGACGCCAAGGTATGCTCTCTTCATCTTTAGAGGGTCGTCATGCAAAGCTATCAGCATTAGCTTGGTCAGTTCAAGGAACCTATAAAATCGGTGGAAATGTTCATACGCCAAACTATTACCTAAAAAACACAGGAATTAAAGAGTATAACTTTTCAGGTAATTTAGCTTGGGAGAAAAAAAAGTATGGTATTGATCTCTACTACAGTCAATTCAATACAAGTTTAGGTATTTTTTCTGGTAGCCATATTGGAAATCTGACCGATCTACAAAATGCTTTTGACCTTCAAGAGCCTGCCGAAAAATCAGGTTTTTCATACGACATTCAACGACCATGGCAACATATCGAACATGAGTTGTCCACGGCTAAATTTTTCTTGAGAACTGGTAGTTTAGGAAAGTTAAATTTAGTTTATGCACGTCAGTATAATCTTCGTTATGAATATGACAAACACAAACCATTAAATGATTCTTTAGCGGATCTGAATAATCCAGAATTGCAGCTAGAGCTTACTACTCATACAATTGATTTAAATTGGAAACACTACAAAATTCTTGGATTGGAAGGAGAGATTGGTATATCTGGTATCTATCAAGGCAATACATTTTCAGGTAGAAAATTTATTCCAAACTATAAAAATCATGGAGCAGGACTGTATTGGATTGAACAAAAAAAATATAAAAAAATAGTACTTGAGGCAGGTTTGAGATATGATTTTAGACAGCTACAAGTTTTTATGTGGGAAGGCGGTGTAATCGTTTCCCCTAGTCACACCTATCATGATATTGCTGGAAACATTGGTCTTAGCTATGAAGTAAACAAAAAATTAAATCTTTTCGCAAATGTATCTAAGACATGGCGACCGCCCAATGTTAGCGAATTATACAGTAATGGACTACATCATGGAGCAGCAGCAGTTGAGATTGGGAATGAAAATCTATCGCAAGAAAACGCATTGAGTAGTAATATTGAAATTATTTATACCCTTAAAAAAATTAAATTTGAGTTGAGTCCATATTTTAATTATTTCAGCAACTACATTTTCCTTGAGCCCCAACTGCCACCAACTTTAACGATAAAAGGAGCTTTTCCTACTTTCGTTTACAAAGAAGCTGAAGTACGCATTGCAGGTTTAGATTTTCGCTCAGAGATTAATTTAACTAAGAACTTAACCTATACTCTCAAGGGGTCTGTATTAAGAGCGTTCAACATAACAGCAAATGATTACTTAATTCAAATGCCTGCGGACTATGTTCAAAACAAGGTCAGTTTTCAATTCCCAAATATTGGGCCTTTTTCAGCGAGCAATGTTGCCTTTAAGTACACCCATGTATCCAGACAAAATAGAGCACCAGCAAATAGTGACTATGTTCCTCCTCCGAGCAGTTATAATCTTTTTGACCTAGAGTTGTCCACAAAAATTGCATGTAAAGAACAATTTATTTCAATTCACTTCGGGATTAATAATCTCTTTGATGCAGTATATAGAGATTATCTCAACAGATTTCGATATTACTCAGACGAGATGGGAAGAAATTTCACACTTCGGGTAAAAATCCCTATTGCAATTAAATCATAAATCAAATAAGTATAAGTTAAAATAAATGAATATGAAAAAAACAAATGAAAGATTCAAAAGTTCACTCGTGGCAGTAGGAATAATCGCTTTAGCGCTGAGCAGTTGTAAAAAAGATGACGACTTGGTGACAGTGCCGCCACCAGATCAAAATGAATCAGAACTTATTACCACTATGAAAATAACCTTTACAGATGTGGCTAGTGTACAACCAACCGTAACGGCTACGTTTCAAGACTTAGATGGCCCAGGAGGTGACGCACCGGGGATCTTTGAAGAGATTATTCTGGCACCGAGCACTACTTATTCAGCGCAAATACTTTTGCTGAACGAAACTGAAATGCCAGCAGATACAATTTCAAATGAGGTATTAGAAGAAGCAGTTGACCATTTATTTTGTTTCTCTCCTTCAGGAGCCAATGTAACAATTACACGTACTGATACGGACGGAACTTATGGAGTTGGGCTTCAATCTCAATGGGTGACTGGAGCTGCAAGCACTGGAACTACAACAATTGTATTGCGTCATCAACCAGATATTAAAGATGGAACATGTACTCCTGGAGAAATAGATATAGAAATAAATTTCGTAACTAAAATTCAATAAAAATGAAAATAATAGGAAGAAAAACAATAAAAACAATGGCTTTTTCGGCTATATTATTAATCGGTGCTGCGGCATGTAACAAAACTAAATCAACTTCAAAAAAATTCATGGATGCTGGTGAATGGACGATTACAGAATTATCTATTGATGGAACCAATGAAGATGAATTACCAACTTGGGAAATAGAAGATTGTGATTTGTATAATGAATCTTGTTTCGGAGAATGGAAAAATGAAGAAGGTGGTCGTGCAGAATTTATATGGCAGTTCAGAGAAAAAGCCAACACCTTTGAAATTTCACACCAAGCAGAAGAAGGTGAACATGACCTTGAAGAAGATCATGCAGCCACAGAAGCTGCTGAGCAAGCCTATAATTTCAGTGGAGTTTATGAAGTTGTGAATAAAGAAAAAGAGGCAATGGAATTCTCTTCCAAAAACACGAGTGGTTTTCCGGGTCAAATGGTTAGTATAAAAATACAGAAAAAATAAACTTTACCTTTAGCGTGCGCTCCAAACCTATTGGGGTGCATGCTTTATACTATTAGAAGAACTGAAAATGCTATTCTGATTAAATCATTGTATCAATATTAGGAAAATATGGAAGACGTATTTAGAGAAAAAGGGTTGAGAATTACTCAATTTCGTAAAGCGGTTTATGCAATTTTTGAAAAGAATAAAGCTGCCATAAGTGTGCACCTAATAGAAAATGAACTACAAGATTTTGATCGAATAACCTTATATCGAACTTTAAGAAAATTTAAAGAAAAGGGGGTTATTCATGAAATAACTTTTCCAAATAAAGAAATGAGGTTGGCACTCTGCGCCCAAGATTGCACAGATAAAAATGAAATCCATAATCACGATCATATTCACTTTCATTGTAATGAATGTAAAGAAGTTTATTGTGTTGATATTCCGAACTTTCCGAAATTAGGTTTATCAAGCTACAAGGTGGATAGAATTGAAATTCAAGCTATCGGGACTTGCGAAAGCTGTGCTTGAATATCTTGATAAAAATTTAAATTTTGATTCCTTGCAAAAGATTTAATTATTATTTAATCGATTACAAGTTTAGGATCATTTATAGCAGAATAAGTAGATCAACGGCCTGTGGTTCAATTTGAAACTAGAACAGGAATTGGCTATTTGACATAAAAATAAGTCTTCACTTTTCTTCTACATTCAAAAACAGCCATCACCCTCTAAAACAACTATAAATATTGACTCACAGATTTTATTTAAATTCATTAATGACGGATAATGACACTTGGGTGATGCTTAGTGACGGTGAGGTGATTGCCATCTTTCCTCAATTTCTGACCATTTAATAGGAGATTTCCAATCCTTCAATAAAAGATCGAGAGAAATTGAATAGGCAAAATTCTCAGTTCCGTATCTACTCTTCTGCATAAAGGCTATTCTGTGATTGCCCTTTGTCAATCTGATGTCAACCGTTGATGTACTGTTGTATAATATTGAAGACCCTCCTCTAATTTTCCCATCAGTTGTTTTTTGAAAAATAATGATGAAAAAGGTGTTTGGAAAATCCTGGCGCAGCGCTTCAAAATCGTCCGCCTTGGATGATATTTTAGCATAGTTATCCATGATTACACAATCAAAATGCTCGGCCTGCAATCTTACGTCTTCTAAATCTCCTTCACCGAAATCTTCAAATTTTGATCCTGTCAAGTATGAAATCCATCCCAACAAATCGGAATATTGTCCTTTTTTGTTTCTTATACTTGGCAGATGAGTTTGTGACTCCATGAGGACAAGTTTCGAACTATTTAAAAGAAGATTTGAAAGCAGTTTTGATTTTAATATAGAATGACCCTGTAACGTTAGCGTTGAAGTATTAAAGCAGGCTTGAACTAATTTATTCTTAATTGAACAACCTATTTTATTAGGTGATGAGCCAAACCAAATAGAGCACTTACGGCTATCCAGATCAGCATATTAACTTTCATACGATACATAACTAAAAAGGAAACAGCAATCCATCCAAGCGTTATAAAATCAATTTGAGCAAGTATGAGTTCTTTTGGGAAAATTACAGCCTTACCAAGATATATAGTAAGGTTAAGGATAACCCCAACTACGGCTGCCGTAACGATACTCAGAGCTTGCTTTATCTTTTCGTTGTCTCTTGTTCTTTCAATTATGGGTGCACCAATAAATATAAATAAGAAGCACGGCACAAAAGTGTAAAGGGTAGTTGCGAAAAGACCGATTGCCCCCATAAGCAGAGAACCTTCGAAATGATTGTATCCTGCCATAAAACCAACAAATACTAAAACCATTACGAGTGGACCCGGAGTAGTTTCTCCTAATGCCAATCCATCAATCATTTGTAATTCTGTTAGCCAGTTTAAATTCTCGACACTTACCTGAGCAACATACGGCAATACCGCATAAGCTCCACCAAAGGTTACAAATGCCGCCTTTGTAAAGAACACTGAGAGATCTTTCCAAAAGGTAAAATCATTGGTTAGCAGGTAAAAAAGTCCAAGTGGGAGTGCCCAAATACAAAATGCCGAAAAAACTTGCTTACCAAATCTACTCAATTTAAATCCTGAGTCAGGCAAAACAGAATTATCATTAATGTAATAATTTTCTTCATCCTTTGCTAATTGCTCTTTCGCCGCAGCTGTTTCGTTAAACAATTTTGGGGCAAATTTTCTACTGACAAACGCTAATATAAGTGCTCCAATGATAATTACAGGAAACGGAATGTTGAAAAAAAATATACATACGAAAGCTGAACCTGCAATCATAAAATGAAATATTGTATGCAGTGATTTCTTCCCTATTTTAATGAGTGCCAAAATAACAATAGCTATCACTGCAGGTTTTAGCCCTGCAAAAAGAGCGTAGACCCATGGAATATTCCCAAATGTAACATACAGTGCAGACAACCCAAGTAATATAAACATGGAAGGTAAAATAAAGAAAATGCCAGCTACTAAGCCTCCCTTTGTCCCATGTAACATCCATCCTGTATATGTCGCTAATTGCTGTGCTTCAGGGCCGGGAAGTATCATGGTAAAATTAAGTGCATGTAAAAAACGACTATCTGAAATCCATTTTTTCTTTTCCACTAGAAACTCATGCATAATGGCAATTTGTCCTGCTGGACCACCAAAGCTGATGAAGCCAAGCTTTAGCCAAAACCAAAAAGCTTCTTTAAATGAAGGCCTTTTAATTTCGGTGGAGGTGTCTGTTTCTTTTAAGGTTTTCAAGTTCCCTGCTTTTATATACAGCAAAAATACACAATGAAAAAAATGATTTTATGGTCTATTTGAATATTGCGTGGTATGCAGTTTCTACTGATTCTGTAAGTGATTGGAGTGTTGCCAAGGCACCGATTTAAATATTTTAAAAACTAATCCCAAATTGAAAACCGAATGTCAATGACGGGGGAGCCCCATTTCCGAATCTTACTGGAATTGGCATAGCTAAAAAGTAGGTTGCCCTTTCTCTCTTGATGATGGGCTTGTTTACCACAACAGTAAACCCATATCTCCCGTTTGTATTAAAGGCTAGTCTTGACAGAAAATTAAACCCTCCGATATTTCTAAAAATAAGTCCAGGATGAAACAATAATCCAGTTGTGTTACTTGAACTGTCAGTGGCAGTTATTGACGGAACAAATTCCATGCTAAAAGCAATTCTTTCGCTTTGAACAAAATTTATTCCGATAGGAAAGCCAACCGTATAATTCCCGTCAAAATTAAATCTAGTTCCATTTTCTGAGAAAGTTGCAATTGGATGTACCACGCTGAAATAAGTTTTTATTTTCGGGTTTCCCTCTTTTGGTTGAATATCTTGTCCAAACAAACTTTTAGTTGACAACAAAAGGGATAATAGAATGAGATAGTTAATTTGTTTAATTGAATTCATTTAATTGGTGATTGTCTTATAAGTGGAGTTTGAACGTTGAAAAAAGATACCTGCTCCATTGCATGACAGTTATTACAAGCATTTGTGAAAATGTCAAAAGATTTATCAAAAACTAAGGAGTCTTTGCTTTGTATTGCTTTTTCCATTTCAGGGATTGTTATTTCGAGAAAATGTTGAGCAGATTCTCCTCGTTTAGGTCTTCTTTCTAAACCATTATTTATTGTTTTTCTAATTTTTTCTACCTGATATTGTGCGTATTCCCAATTCTTATCTTTTCCTGCCCAATAAAGTTCCTGATAGCGATAACCAGTTTCAACCATAGTCATGTCAAACCCGCGAAATTGTTTTTCTATTATTCTAATTTGGTTTTCTTCTGACCCTACAATCCAATCGCCTTGCTTAACTGTGGTATCATGATTACATGATGTAAAAACGGCAACTACAATGAATAAAAATTGCGATTTTATGTGTTTTTTTTGTCTTAAATTCATTTACACAAAGAAATGTAATAAATTAATCAGATCATGGTATATATGAAAATACTATTGTATTAATTTTGGCCCTCCCTATATGAATTGGGAGTTGTTTTTGTAAATCTTTTAAAGTACTTTACAAAATGAGAAGGGTCATTAAAGTTAAGCTCAAATGAAATTTCAGAAATGGTACTATCTGTGTAAATCAAAAGACGTTTAGCTTCTTTTATGATATACTCGGCAACTACTCGTGATGCACTTTGATTACTTGCTTTTCTACAAATAGCATTCAGGTTTTGGGATGTGGTGTTTAGCTCAAGAGCATAATAAGAGACATTATTTTTCAGGTCTTGATCGTTGTGAAGCAACTCTAAGAAAGAGTGGTACATACTTGAAGTTCGTGGACGTACTCTGCTCAATGGTATTGATGCTGCGAGTATTTTTGCTAAAAGTGCCTTAAGGAGACCTTCAATTATTAATTGACCTCCATTCACTTCCATTTTTTCTTTGGTTAGTAATTCAAAAAGCTGAGATACACTCGTATCATCAGTTAATTGAAGAGAGCTGTAATAGCTTAATTTTGCGAGTAAACTTTGAAGTTCTTTATCCAAACAATTTTCGATAAAAGGCTTCTTAATTATGAGAACATATCCTTCTGGGTCTTTTGTTATTTCCCAGTGATGTATCTCGTCCTGCTTAATTAAAAATAATACGTTCGGCTCAATGTCGTACTTTTTAGAATCAATAGTGTGCGAACCGCAACCTTTGGTCAAAAAAACAATCTCAAAGTATTGTTTATGTTTATGCGGTTTAGTTGTTCTTATTTCAGATCTAAATTTCTCAACACGAATCAGTTGGTTTGGCAAGGTCTTATCAGAGATTTTAATTTTTTTTTTTGCCACAATTTTTTGATTAATTTCACAAAAGTATTCATTTCAAATTTACATTAATGTTTAGAATGTCAAGTTTCGTTTTTTTGCTTTTATTATTTTTTCAAATTCTAGTTGGATGCAATGTTCAAGATAAAGAAACGACAGTCTATCTTGTCAGACATGCAGAAAAAGTGCTGACAGATACAACTGATAATCCTCCATTGACTCCTGAAGGTGAAATGAGGGCTGAGCAGTTGATTAAAGAAATGGGAGGAATTGAATTTGAGAAAATTTTTAGCACTGAATATGATCGTAACATAAACACAATTAAGCCTCTCGCCAACTCTCAAAGTATTGAAATTAGTATCTACTCATGGTATGATTGGCATCCTGTGTTAAATGATATAAAGAAATCATCAGGGAAAAATTATTTAATTTGTGGTCATGGTGATAATCTTTTACCTATGATTGAATATTTAGGAGGAGATAAACCTTTTGACGCATTAGATAAGCATGAATATGATAATATATTTAAAGTAACATTAGGAGCTCAAAAATCTGATGTTGAAGTAATTAAATACTGAATAAATATATAACCCGCAAGTTTAGTATCGATTGGATGTTCGAAATAAGGACAAGCTATTCACAAAAGAAAATGAAGGAATCAAAACAACTTAGAAGAAAACTTGAAGAGATAATATCATCCAAAGATGCTACTTACTCAAAGCGGAAAATTGAAAAACTTGAGAAAGTATATTTAGACATTTATGTTTGACATAAAAAAAGTAAAGTTGTCAAAGATCGCCTCAAAGAATATCCGTTTGATTTTCGTTCTCAAAAAGTCGATACTCAAAAACGAATTTAAATAGTTCTTTTCACATTAAAAAAATCAACCTAATAAAATCAACCATCACCCTCTGAAACATATACTCCAAAAGGCTTTTAATGCTATGTCAAATCTTATCGCTGACAGATAATGACACTTGGGTGATGCTTAGTGACGGTGGGGTGATGGCCATCTTTCTTCAATTTCAGACCATTTAATGGGAGATTTCCAATCCTTCAATAAAAGATCCAAAGAAATTGAATAAGCGAAATTCTCAGTTCCGTATCTACTTTTTTGCATAAAGGCTATTCTATGATTTCCTTTTGTCAATCTAATATCGATTGTTGAAGTACTATTATAAAGAATTGAAGATCCACCTCTAATTTTTCCGTCCGTTGTTTTTTGAAAAATGATGATAAAAAAGGTGTTTGGAAAATCTTGACGGAGGGATTCAAAATCGTCTGCCTTGGATGATATTTTAGCATAACTATCTACGATCAAACAATCAAATTGCTCGGCTTGCAGTCGCACATCTTCTATACCTCCTTCACGGAAAACTTCAAAGTTTGGACCTGTCAAATCCAAACTTTCAATAAAGCCTTGTGTTGTTTCGGTTATCCCAGATTCCAACGAAAAATACCCTACACTTTGCTTGGCATTTATAAAAGCTTTTGCAAGTTGAAAACTGAAGGTTGTTTTCCCCGCTCCTGAATCTCCTGTCAGTGCAATTGCACATTTATTTCGCTGTAATAATCCAAAAAAGCGACCAAGCTCACCATCCAGTTTTAAGTTATTAAAGGTCATTTCTAAAATTTCCTTACCGCTAACCCCTTTAATAATTCGCTTTAATTTAGGTTTTGACAAGCTACTCTTTTTTGGATTATATTTCGTAGGTAACTGATCCAAATCAATTTCCTTTAATTGTTCTAACTTTTTATTTAACTCATCTATGTCCTCTCGTATGTCCGATTGTTTCATGAAGATCCCCACCGTCTCCATATCAATACTTTTGTTTCCACTTTCTGCCGTTTCTAAATCAATCTTTAATTGAGACAATTTTTCCTTAACACCTTTCCGTATTTTGTTAAAACGATTTCGGTGTCTGTCTAAAACTTCTCCCTGTTCATTTGAATCCCCATATTTCAAGTAGCCATAATCGTCATTGAATTTCTCCATATTTTGATCTAAATATGTTTCTAGTAATTTCCGAAAATTTTGTGGAGAGGCATTTATAAGAAGATCCAATGTTTCTAATTTCTTTACTTCACTTTTAACGCCTTGGGTAAGTGGTGAAAGATCAACTATATTCTTATCGAGTTGCATTGATTGATTAGCTAACTCGCCTATCCAAACTTCATTGAACTTAATATCGTCTTCCACCTTACTTACCTGTTCTATGATCCGCTTTCTTCTTTTATAATAGCCTTGGCTGCAAGCATGATTGCAATATTGAGCACCGAGCTTCTTATCATCACTCAGATGTGTTCCACATTGCTTACATTTTCTTTCTAGCTGCATACCTATTATATTAAACGCATTTTTAGGGCAATTGGTACAGTGATAGGCAGATTTTGATGATATGACCTGTGAAATTAAGACGATTTGTCATATAGGTATAGTTTGGTATATTTTTTGTATTACATTATTGTAATGTAATTCTTAAGAGATTTAAAATAGACAGCTTGCGCAGATTAGTCCAGCATAATTACAACTGAGTAGACGAAATGTACGACAATGTAATTTTTACATTACCTTAACGTTATATAAATAGATAAAGTTAATTATGGAAGAAGGTTTTGAAACATATTTAGAAGACGTTAAGCAAGTAACTGAGATCATGTTTGAAGAAAATTTCCAATTAGCAGATATTGGCTTATCTGCTAAAATTGCATTTGATTGGTCAAAGGCTGGTATTTATTTAAGAGAGCGAAAAAGTAAATATCGCAGAATGTACAATGGAGTAGAATATGTTTGGTTAAGGTTGGTGAAAGAATTGCGTGAGTTTGGTTTACCTATTCAATCCATTTTGAATTTTAAGGCCTACCTATTGTCTGAAATGAATCTATTAGAACACTACACGTCCTTATTTGAAAGCGAAGAAATTGAGGACGAAAATTGGAATTCTTTTATTGAGGATATAAAGGAAACATTTAGAACGCCAGACAACTTCATTTCGACTTTGGAAAAAGGACAAAAGAAAATTAATTTAAGTAATACGAAATTGTCTGTATTACTTTTTTCTACGATCTTATCGAAAAGCAATGTGCATTTAGCAATTGCAAAAGACGGTAACTGTATGGTGTTTGATGAAAGCCCAATGCAGGATTTATTTACATCTTCTATGATTATGGATCAACCATATATCAGTATACCGCTTAACCATATTGTAGCCGATTTTATGGGCCGTGAAGATTTATATGAGTTAAATCTTTCTGAGGATGAAAACAATCTATCTGAGGAAGAAAAGAAAATTATTGATTTGTTGCGAGAGGGCAGTATCAATTCATTGATCGTAAAATTTGTTGATGGAGAAGTAAACTTAATTGAAACTGAAGAGACAATCGACATTAAAGAAACCAAAGGTCGCTTGGTGGATTTAATTCAGAGAGGAAGCTATCAAGAGATTTCATACAAAACCGAAAAAGGCAAAATAGTAAGTGTAAAACGCAAGACAAAGCATAAATAATGGTTCACCGTAAAAGATAGAATCACTATTTAATTTAAATAAGGAGCTACTAGAAAAACTAGGGCAATTAGAGATGGGAACTAACAGTTATCAGAAAAACAGGAACAGCTAGTGAAGTGTAATGTTAAAATGATTGATTTAAATAAAAAGAATGAGTTAAAAAAAAGTAGAATTAAAGAAGAGTTATCAAAACTAAAGGGATTCAAGGCGAAGTGTAAACGAAAACTTACAATCGCTCGATTGAAGACCATGAAGGGATTTGAGAATTTAACAGATGAGTTGGCGGAGCAAACAATTAAGCAATTAGAAGAATATGCCAAAATTGTTTTAGCACAAATGAATCGTTTGTCCAAAATGGGGCTAAATATTATTGAAATAAAAAAATAGAGGCATGGGAAGAGAAAAGAATTTAGACATATTTGAGCAATTTGCTAAACATGGTAAACTGCCTAGCAGAGAAGGAAAAGATAAAGCCGTTATATACACCCGAGTATCAACGAAGGAACAAGCGGACAATAATGCCTCATTATCAATACAAAAGAAGTACTGTGAACAGTATGCTGAAAAATTAGAGTTATCGGTGGTACAATACTTTGGAGGAACCCATGAATCCGCTAAGAGTGACGATAGAAAGGAATTTCAGAAAATGCTGGCATTCGTTAGAAGGCATAAAGACATTGCTTGTATTATCGTCTATTCGTTTGATCGTTTCTCAAGAACAGGAGCAAGCGGCGTTTACATTGTTGAACAACTGAACAAAAAAGGAATTGACGTTAAATCGGCCACACAGGAGGTAGATAGCTCAACCTCATCTGGTGAATTCCAACGTGACGTGTTATTTGCCTTTGGCAAGTTCGACAATGGTCTTAGAAGAGATAAGACAATCGTTGGAATGCAAGATAAATTAAGAAAAGGCTTTATCTGCGGTTCTGTTCCGTTCGGCTACACAAATACAAATCCTGGACGAAATAAGGAGCCAAAATTAATTATCAATGAAGATGGGAAATTGATTAAAAAAGCATTTGAATTAAAAGCCAAATATGATCTAACCCATGTTGAAATTACTGATCGACTAAAAAAATACGGTTGGAAAAAAGACCGAAAACGGCTTACAGAATACTTTAGAAATCCGATTTATTGCGGATTGATCGTTAGCTCGGTTATTCCTGACGAAGTAATTGAAGGAAAACATCCACCAATAGTCTCAAAGGAAATGTTCTTAAAGGTGAACAATGTATTGCAGCAGAACAATTATGGCGTTAAGTATAATAAGGATGAAGAAAATCTTCCTTTAAAATCATTTGTACTTGGCGATTCTTGTGGAACACCTTATACTGGGTATGTGGTACAAAAGAAAAATCTATACTACTACAAGAACAATCGTAAAGGGGCAAAAGAAAATAGAAGCGCAAAAGTAATGCACAAACTATTTATTGAATTATTAGAGAATTACAAATTAGATGATCCAAAGTGGGTTGAACCATTGAAAGAAGTTTTATTACAGTCCTACCTTTCTCAGCAAGTAGAAAGTTTGAATACGGTCTTGATCTTAGAAAAAGAGCTTTCTAAAATTGAAGAAAACATTGAAAAAATCGAGATGCGTTTTGCAATTGGTGAAATTGAAAAAGATTTGTTCCTCAAGTTTAAAGCACAATTCAATAAAGAATTGACCGATATTGAAGAAGAAATCTCTAAATCAAGTTTTAATTTATCGAACCTTGAAAAAGCAGTAGATATTGCATTAGAATACTCTACGGAACTCCCTAAAATATGGGCTTCGGGTAATTTAGAAGAAAAACGAAGGGTTCAAAAAATGGTGTTCCCAAGCGGAATCCGGTACAATCGAGAATTAGACACTTATCGAACTTTTGGAGTGAACACTATTTTCAACGACATCTCACGACTACAAAGGGATACAGGAGGAAATAAAAAAAGGACAAACTCAAAAAATATGAATTTGTCCTTCTCAGTAGCGGGGACACGACTCGAACGTGCGACCTTCGGGTTATGAGCCCGACGAGCTACCAACTGCTCCACCCCGCAATATATTTTTAATTCTTCTCAATCTCTCGAACATGCGTCCGTCAGTTGACGGATATGAGCCCGACGATCCGTCAGTTGACGGATTCCACCCCGCAATATATCTTAATTCTTCTCAATCTCTCGAACGGGCGTCCGTCAGTTGACGGATAGGAGCCCGCAATATATCTTGAATACTAAATTTCTTTTTTTGGCTCTCGTTAGAGCGGTGCAAATATATGCATTGTTTAGCTGTTAAACAACTATTTTGTTAAAAAAGCCTGTGTTTTTTTCTAGTCCCTTGTCATTCGACTTAAAACGAATCGTTTAGGCAGACAAGACGATTCACTAAAAAATAAGTAACTTTGAGGAAAGACTTGACACATGAGGAACTTCACACACTGCGCATTGACCCTACTTTTTTTATTTTCACTGGTAAATTGTGCAGGAGATGGCGAAGAAGGCGGCAACTCGGCAACAGAAGTTTGCGACTGCGACGACCTACTCTTTGATCAAACCTATAATAATTTTTATCAAGAAGTGCCCCGTGAAGGTTATACGGGCAGCTGTGAAAAATACTACGCCAATGGTCAACTTGCCTTATTAAAATATTTCACAAAAGGCAAAGTTGACGGCGAAATGCGGTCCTATTATGAGAATGGGCAATTGAATGAAGAGAAATTTTTTGACATGAACTTTCAACAAGGTGATTTTCGCAAATACAATGAAGAAGGTAAATTAATCTTTCACGCTAAATTTGAACGTGGAAATCAAGTTGAAACGGTCTTTTTAGACGGAGCAAATTAAGATTTAAACGCTTGCATTCCTTTTAAAGCGCGCATATCTGACCCAGCCGGCTGCTCAAACACTTCCAATTCAAAAAACTGAACAGCCGCTAAGAGGTGATCGAAAATATCGGCCATTACACCTTCATATTCAGCCCACTCTTGCGTATTTGTAAACGCATATAATTGTATTGGAACACCGGTTTCTTTTGGCTCTAATTGCCTAACCATTAAAGGCATTTCATGATTAATTTCTTTGTCTGTTTCGAGATATCGCGTAATATAGTGCCGAAATATACCTAAGTTGGTTTGGTTTAATCCGTTCAATAAAACCGAGCGATTGACTTTGTTCTGTTCGTTAAAGGTGTTAATTTTATGTTCAGTTGTATGGATATAATCGCGAATTAATTCTATTTCCGCCAACTTGGTCAAAAGTTCTGGATTACAGAATTTAACGGATTGAATTTTAATATTGATCGAACGCATGATTCTTCTTCCGTCCGAATCCAACATCCCCCGCCAATTTTTGAAAGAGTCTGAAATAAATGAATAGGTAGGAATGGTCGTAATCGTTTTATCAAAGTTTTGCACCTTAACAGTTGCCAAATTTATTTCTACCACATCACCATCTGCTCCATATTTCTCCATAGTAATCCAATCACCAATGCGAATCATATCGTTGGCAGCTAACTGAATACTACCCACAAAACCGAGAATTGTATCTTTAAAAATTAATAAAAGGATTGCTGTAAGCGCACCCATTGAAGTAACAATGACTACAGGATCAACCTGAAAAGCAATCGATATCATCAAAATAATAAGTAAACCGGTCAAGACAATTTGGCTGAGTTGCACGTAGGATGCAATTGGTTTGTCTCGAAAGCGCGGATTCTCCAACAACACATCCCGAACAGTATTCAAAAAGCGAATGAGGACGTAAATGAAAATTGTAATAATTACGAGGTCAGCTAATCGAATTAAAATATCTCTCAAACCGGTATTGTTGAAAAAAATCGTGCGAATTGCAAAATCGAGAAAGAGAAAGGGAACGAGATGAGCGAGCGCAGCGAAGAACCTGTTCTTGACCAAATGATCATCCCATTTTGTTTTTGATTTGTGGACGATACGGTGAATTATTTCAATCAAAACGCGACGTGTAACCCACCAAAGAACAACCCCCATTGCTACAGCAACAATCAACAAACTAAAGGTTCTGATATAGATCATCATTTCGCCCTTTAATCCGAAGCCCCGCAATACCTGATTACACCACGTGACAATATCTGATTCGAAATTAAATCCTGAAACCTTATTTCCTAATCCAATAAAAGAACTAAACCAAGTCATTATTCTATCTACCATTTTTATTGTTATACAAAGGTAGAAGAATCTTGTGGAAGTGTCTTACGAATCACACTTTAAAAAAAACACGCAGCTATCTTGATGACAAATGAGTGTTTAAAAACAGTGATTCAAAAATTGGTTGCTAATTGCGAATCACAATTTTTGATTGGTAGCTTTTGTTGTTTTGGGTTATTGATATCAAATAGGTTCAGTAAATTCTACAAATATAACCTACTCAAGAAGTGGGTTATACATCATAACCGCATGATTTTCGGTGATCAATTCATCTTCGATTTCTTGATTTTCAAGATTGGTTTTTATCCGCCAAATTTCATTATGCCGTGTATAACCGCCCCACCATTGGTGCACAAAACGGTGGTTGCGTTCGCGAATTTCGTAGGAATAACTCGACGGGGTATCAGAATTTATTGAACCTTTTAGATGTGTTGCATTCAACCATAGATTGATTTGAAAATCATCTTCTGTCTCATTTTTTAACTGAAGATCGATATAGTTATAAGACAACGTCGCCCCGCTTCCAAACGGAATTTTTCGGTTGACATCTGGAAAAACATCATAGCTATGTCGCCATCTCTTCGTCACAGTAAGAGGGGTATGAATCGCCATCCAATAAATCAAATTTCCCAATTGACACAATCCCCCACCCGTTCCCTTTGTTACTTGCCCATTGCTCAAGGTCATTCCTTCTAAATAACCTTTCCTCTTGGTCGGTCTGCCGACTAACTGCCAAATGGAAAACGTTTCTCCTGGTTTAATAATAACGCCAGAAACACAGTTAGTAGCAAGCCTCAAATTGGTTACTTTATTTTCTTGCAAGTACATTTCTACATCCTTTAACGGTCGTCGTAAAAAGGATTGATGGGCGATTAACTGGATCGGTAAATGATCTTCTAATCGCTGTTTTGCCAATTTTTCTTTTCCAACAATCCAACGCCATTTTTCTTTAATACAAAAATATTCTTTGCCTAATTTTTGCCTGATTCGACTTCGCTTTTTCGGCTTTTCTACGTGTAAATTGTTTTTATCCATGCGCTTAACACTACTCATTCAAGTCAAATATAAATTTAATTCATAAAAGGGTCTAATTGGTATCTTTTTATCAAAGTCAATTTTATTTAAGGTGCATCTCTAGCAATTATCCGTTCAACTATTGGCACTGTGAAGAAAGAAAATGTAATTTTGTTTTACATCTAAAAAGACACCTTGCGAAAAATTTTTACGACAGTATGGTTCATGGGATTAGCAACACTGCTATTCTTTCCATTATTAGCATGGCCTATATTGTACTTTTCCGACGTGGCCTTTCTATCTATTTTTAACCTTCCTAGCTCAACATACTTTAGTCTACCCACATTTATTGCAGCTGGTATTTTATTTGGCCTTTTTGTGATCTGGATTAGCGAGTTGCCTCAGTTTGAAAAAGCCTTGTCTGAATACAAAAGCATGCTCAGTCATCTGAAAATTACGCGTTGGCGAGCAGTATATCTTTCGCTATGTGCAGGTGTTGGTGAGGAAATATTTTTTAGAGGAGCCGTTCAACCCTTAATTGGTATTTGGATAACCGCTGTATTTTTTGTGGCCATCCACGGCTATTATTCACTTAAAAATTGGCGCAAAAACACCTTAGGTATTTTATTGACTTTTTTTATTGTGTTGGTTGGATGGAGTGCCGAAAATTTGAGCTTATGGCATGCCATTGCTGCCCATTTCAGTTATGATTTTGTCCTGTTGATGTATGCGCGAACGGATCAACGGTAATTTTTACGTAGCATTTTACCCGTACCAGTTCGCTCGAAAACAGGAACGAAGACAATAGCCTTCGGGCGTTCATAGGGTGCTAGCAAATTAGCCAATTCATCCACAAGGTTTTGATCAGCTCGATCATCCGGTCCTTCGATATACAAAACAACCTCTTCACCAAATACTTCAGATGCTCTTCCATGAATAAAATAGGCACTCGATCCAATAAGTGGAGCAATTCTTTTTTCAATCTGCTCAGGAGAAATTTTTATTCCCCCCGAATTAATTACAAAATCCAAACGGCCTAACCATTTAAATTGGCGATCATTTATAGGCGAGATCAGATCATTTGTTACTAACCGCTCAGAAATACTATTCTTTTGAAGAACGAGACATCCGCGCGCATCCATTTCTATCCTAAATCCGGGCAGACACGTATAAAAATCTTCTTCCTTTGAAATGTGCTGCAACGCAAAATGCGTAATCGTTTCAGTCATCCCAAAAGTGATATAAGAAGCATTCGATAAAGGCATCAATTTTTGCTGCCACTCCAATGCCAAAGGAGCCCCCCCAATAATCACATTTTTAATTTTGGAATAGTTGGCTATACTCCTTGTGTCCGCTAAAATAGCTTGTATTTGATAAGGCACGAAAGCACCAAAATCAATTTCATCCAAGTGCAAATTCTCTAATGGATTTTGATCCAAAGGTGCGAGGACTATCCGCATATTATGGATGAGTGCGCGTACAATCATCAATTTACCGGCGATATAATGCGGCGATAAATTAAGCAAAAGGGATTGACCCGCTTGAAAATTAAAAAATTTACCCGTCGCCATTGCGGAGGCACGAACCCATTCTTTTTTCAGCTGAATAGTTTTTGGAATCCCTGTTGATCCAGAAGTACTTACAATAATAAAATCAGATGAGGATTCCCACTCAGCAATAAAATTTTCAATTTCTTGTAGGTATTCAGGACTCAACCCGTCACATAAATCGATACTTTTATGCATTGGAATAAATTTTGCATGAAGTTAATTATAAAAACGTAAACATGAAATATACCTTAATCCTTTTCGCTTTGCTTCTAACCTCCTATTCATTTTCTGAAGTGGGCAAAATTTCGACATCCAAAAGTATATGCTCTAAACAAGAGAAGAAAGAAAGTACCGGTATACTTTTTTTCAAAGGAAGCTGGCAAGAAGCCTTGGATCAGGCGAAGTTAGAAAAGAAGATCATCTTTCTTGATGCCTATGCCGCTTGGTGTGGACCGTGCAAATGGATGGCTCGAACAACCTTTATGGATGAAAGCGTCGGTTCCTATTTCAACGAACATTTTATAAATGTAAAGATGGACATGGAAAAAGATCCTGAAGGACCTAGACTCTCAAAGAAATATAAATTAACCGCCTATCCCACGCTTTATTTCCTCAAACCAAACGAAGAGGTTGTAAGTCAAACAATGGGTGCTTATAAGGTTCGCCCTTTACTCAAATATGCCAAGGAAGTTATGCGACTAGCAACGACAAATTAGCGAAACGAAAAACGCCCCATACGATAGAATCGAACAGGGCGTTTTTTGAATAAATTTAATCGACTTAATTATCGGTATCCACTTTTGCTAAATCTTCAGCTTTGTATTTTCCTTCACGAAGACCCTCTTGTACTGTTTTGAAGGTCTCAATTGTATAGGCTACATCTTCTAATGTATGAACAGCAGTTGGAATCAAACGAAGCATGATCACATCTTTAGGAACAACAGGATAAACCACGATTGAACAGAAAATATTGTAATTTTCACGCATATCAAATGTGATATTTGTCGCTTCAGCTAAAGTACCTTCCAAGAAAACCGGTGTAACAGCTGTATTGGTATGACCGATATTGAACCCAGCTTTTGTCAATCCTTCTTGCAAAGCAGTCGCTACCTTCCATAAATTGTTTTTCAATTCTGGACGAGTACGCAATAATTCAAGACGTTTTCTTGCTCCTACAACCAATGGCATAGGAAGCGATTTTGCGAACATTTGTGAACGCATATTGTAACGCAAGTATTCAACAACATCCTCAGTAGATGAAATAAAAGCACCGATAGAAGCCATTGATTTTGCGAAAGTTCCAAAGTAAACATCAATTTCATCCTGAACACCTTGCAATTCACCCGTTCCCATTCCAGTTTCACCTAGCGTTCCAAATCCGTGTGCATCATCAACAACCAATCTAAAAGTATATTTTCCAGAACGTCTAAATTCCACGATTTCTTTTAATTTACCTTGATCACCAGCCATTCCGAAAACACCTTCAGTTATCACGAGGACACCACCACCAGTTTCGTTCGCCAATTTGGTTGCACGCTCCATCTGTTTATCGAAGCTAGCCATATCGTTGTGTTGAAAAACGTAACGTTTCCCCGCATGCAGACGAACACCATCAATAATACAAGCATGCGATTCACTATCATAAACAATTACGTCCTTGCGATCAACTAAACAATCAATTGCAGAAAGAATTCCTTGGTATCCAAAGTTTAAAAGAATTGTATCTTCTTTTTGCATGAATTCAGAAAGTTCATTTTCCAACGCTTCATGCTCAGAAGTTTGTCCAGTCATCATTCTTGCCCCCATTGGGTAAGCCAATCCCCAAGCTGCAGCTGCATCAGCATCTGCTTTGCGAACTTCAGGGTGATTTGCTAGCCCTAAATAGTTATTTACACTCCAAACAAGACACTTCTTACCTCGAAACATCATTTTGTTACTAATTTCACCTTCCAACTTAGGGAATGTAAAATACCCATGCACTCCTTTGGCGTGTTGACCGATAGGGCCTCTGTTTGCCTTAATCTTTTCAAATATATCTAATGCCATATTTATGTTTTCAATACCGACTAGGCGGTATAATTATACTGCGAAATTAGAGTGAAAATTGGGAATAGCATAATATTTAACGAAATTTTATTCACATTTTTACGTTTACGTCATTAATTTTCACTTTAGTTAACAAATCAAACCTTATCTTTGATCCCGAATAAAATTAGATAGATGTACATAAAAACTCGCTCATTTTTTATCCTTATTGCAGTGCTCAGTATTTTTAGCTCTTGCTCTGATTATTATCAATTATCAAAGGAAAAATCAACAGCCACGAACGAAGAGAAAAAAGTTGCTGCCATTCAATATTATGAGGACGCTGAGTATTTAAAAACAATTACCCTCTTAGATCAAGTGATGGCGTTTTACAATTTAACTTCAGAAGGAGAAGAATTGAATTATATCTATTGCATGTCTAATTATTATTTAGAAGACTTTTACTTATCGGGCTATTACTTCAAACGTTTTATTCGAAAATACCCCAAAAGTAAGCATGCAGAAGAGGCTTTATTCCTCAGCTCGCTCTGTTCTGTTCAAAATTCACCACAATACTCATTAGATCAAACGGAAACGTATAATGCATTGGATCAACTTCAAATATTCATTGATGAATATCCAAACAGTGATCGCATTGACACCTGTAACATACTCATGGATAACCTTCGTGCGAAGCTAGAAATCAAACAATACGAGTACGCGAAGCTCTATTATCAGACCGAAAATTATAAAGCTGCAGTTGTTGCCCTTGAGCAAACCTTGCAAAAATATCCGGAGTCAACCTATAAAGAAGACATCCTCTATTTGATTGTCATGAGCAATTTTAAACTAGCAATTAATAGTATCGAAGAGAAAAAATTAGAGCGGTTAAACAATACTCTAAAAAGTTATCGTACCTTTGTAGCCGCATTTCCCGAATCGATTAAGTTAACTGAACTTGAAGGAGTTCGCAAACAAACCGAGAAAGCAATTGCTGAACTAAAGTGATAATTATAAGGAAAACAAGAGGATATGAGCATTAATTATAAAAACACAAACGCTGAGCGTACGACTATTACAAGAGATCTTGAGTCAATTTCTGATCATTCAGGTAATATTTACGAGTCGTTAAATGCAATCGCAAAAAGATCCAATCAAATCAGCGCTGAAATGCGTGAAGAATTAACTGGAAAACTAGCTGAATTTGCTTCAACTACGGATAATTTAGAAGAAATCTTTGAAAACAGAGAGCAAATTGAAATCTCTAAATTCTACGAAAGTCTTCCTAAGCCAGTTGCTATAGCAATTCAAGAATATATCAGTGGTAAAGTATACGTAAGAGACGCTACTGAAGAGACAAACTAAATTACATGCTTTCCGGAAAAAAAATCTTAATAGGTGTTACCGGAAGTATCGCGGCTTATAAATCCGCATATTTAATACGATCATTAATAAAATTAGGGGCTGAAGTCAAAGTAATAATGACTTCGGCCTCTTGTGATTTTATAGCCCCCCTCACCCTTGCTACCTTATCCAAAAATCCTGTAGCGATTGATTTTGTGAAAAACAAAGAAGGCGAGTGGGAAAATCATGTAGAATTAGGTTTATGGGCCAATCTATTTATCATTGCCCCTTGCTCTGCTAATTCGACCTCAAAACTCGTAAGTGGAAATTGTGACAACCTGCTTATTGCAACCTATTTGAGTGCAAGATGCCCTGTTTGGATTGCTCCGGCTATGGATTTGGATATGTTTGCGCATTTCAGTACACAAGAAAATTTAGCACAACTTTCAGAAAAAGGAGTGCGCATTATTGAGCCGAAAAGCGGCGAATTAGCAAGCGGACTTGAGGGTAAAGGTCGCATGGAAGAGCCCGAAGTTATTGCCGAATTGGTGAACGAATTCTTTGAAATCAAATCAAGCCTAAAAAATAAAACCATCCTGATTACAGGAGGACCAACCTACGAAGCGATTGATCCCGTTCGTTTTATCGGCAATCATTCAAGCGGGAAAACAGGCGTCTTATTAGCAGATGCTTGCGCAATGAGAGGAGCGCACGTAATACTCGTCACAGGACCGACACATCAACGTGTGAGCGATCCTCGCATACAGGTCATTCCCGTTCAATCAGCGCTTGAAATGAAGGTGGAAGTTGAAAAATATTGGCCAACGGCAACCGTGGGTATTTTTAGTGCTGCGGTAGCCGATTATCGTCCTGCTCATCCTGCCACTGAAAAAATCAAGAAAAAAACGGATGATTTAACCATTGAACTGATCAAAAATCCGGATATTCTCGCTTGGGCGGGGGAAACAAAAAAAAAGAAACAGTATTTAGTTGGCTTTGCGCTTGAAACGCAAAATGAAATCGCCAATGCACAAGGCAAATTTGAACGCAAAAACTTAGACCTTCTCGTTCTGAATTCTCTGCGGGACAAAGGAGCGGGATTTGGGCATGACACCAATAAAGTAACCTTCATTCAACATAACAATAAAATCACTAATTTTGAGTTAAAAGGAAAGTCCTCTATAATGGAGGATATTTTAGATGTAATAGAACAGGAAATTAAATGAAAATAAAATTAGTACTACTTCTCTTTTTAACGCAGTCCTTTTTCGGTAATGGGCAAGAATTAAATTGTCAAGTGACGATAATTCCAACACCATCACTATCACTAGGCCCCGTTGAAAAGGAAACGTTTACAGAACTTCAAAATTCAATTTACGATTTCATGAACACCACGAAATGGACCAACGATATATTTGAAATTGAAGAACGCATTAATTGTAATTTACAAATCACAGTTACGGATTTACCAACCACAACGACTTTTAAGGGTAAAATTCAGATTCAATCTTCTCGTCCCGTATACAATACAAGCTATAATACAACTGTCTTCAACCATATTGACTCTGATTTTACAATCAATTTCCTTCGTAATACAGCTATCTTACCCATGAGTAATTATCAGTATAGAGATAATTTATCCGCTATACTTTCATTTTACGCCTATATGATTTTGGGATATGATTATGATAGCTTCTCTCTAAAAGGGGGTGATCAATATTTTAATGCTGCTCAACAAATAGCAAATAATGCAAAAAACTCTGGGGATGAAGGATGGTCTGCTTCCGCGTCTAAAAAAAGAAATCGATTTTGGATGGTGGATAATGTATTACAACCTGTTTTTAGCCCGCTGAGAGATGCATACTATGATTACCATAAAAACGGCTTAGATATCTTTTACACAGATATGGTTAAAGGTAGACAAGTCATTTTGGCCGCTCTTCAAAGTCTTGATAAAATTCAACGCTCCCGTCCAGGTTCTTTGAATCTTCAAATATTTCTTACCGGTAAAGCAAGTGAACTTGTCAATATATTCTCACAAGCCGAAACAAAAGAGAAAAATGAAGCGGTGAGCATTCTAAAAAAGCTTGATCCTTCCAACTCTTCTGTTTATCAAGAGATCATGAACTAAGTGGATCCAATTTATTCTCTTTTTATCTTTTCCCATTGTAATTTGAATAATACTGACTCCCCTTTTGTTTTTTACATATTTGGTCATTTCAAGTAGGTATTGATCGTTGAATAATCCTTATTTTTGAATAAAAGTAGATTTAACCTATGCTAAAACGTCTTGAAATTTCAAATTACGCGTTGATCGAAAACATGAACCTTCCACTTACGAAAGGATTTACGACGATTACGGGCGAAACAGGAGCTGGAAAATCAATCTTGCTCAAAGCGCTAAATCTTTTATTGGGTGAGCGCGCGGATACAGCCATATTAAAGCTATCAGAGAAAAAATGCATTTTAGAAGCAGAATTTGATATTGTCGAATTAGGACTTGAATCTTACTTTGAGCAACACGAATTAGATTATGATACAAGCTGTATTTTAAGACGTGAATTTAATAATGCCGGAAAGTCACGCGCATTTGTCAATGATACTCCAGTTCAAATGCAAGTACTGAAAGAATTGGGCGAACAACTCATTTCAGTTCACACCCAGCACCAAACCTTACACATCTTAAATTCCGATTTTCAATTGGATATTTTGGATCATTTTTCGGGCATTCATGACGACGTAAAGTCCTATCGCTCCACTTATAAATCCTACCGTTCAAAAGTCAATGAATTGATTGAATTGCAGGTGAAAGAGATGGAAAACCGCAAAGAAAAAGATTATCTCGGTTTTTTACTCAATGAATTGGAAGAGGCTAATTTGCAAAAATTAAATTTAGAAGACTTGCAGCAAAAGGCGGCACGAATCGAAAACGGAGAAAAAATTCAAACCGCCATTCGCTTTGCAAAATCTGTCTTTGAAAATGAATCATTTTCACCTGCAGTTGGTATTAAAACACTCATTGAAACCTTTGACGATCTCAAAAAAATTGATAGTTCGTATACTGACATTGCCGCTCGATTATTGAGTTTAAAAATTGAATTGGACGATTTAGAATCCGAAGTCGACCGCCGCGATAATGATGAGAATTTCTCAGATGAAGAGGTTTTCCAAATTAAAGAGAAAATAGATCAATTCAACGCCTTATCTTTCAAACACAATGTCAAAGAAGTCGCTCAACTCATTGAACTTCAAACTTCACTCACTGCTCAATTAGACGAAATATCTTCGCTTGAAACAAAGATTGAAACACTCGAAAAAGAAATCAGCCAACTAAAAAAAGAGGTTGAATCACAGGCAAAAACAATTCGTCAAAATCGATTAGCACACAAAGAAAAATTGGAGCTCGAAGTGAAGAAAAGGTTGGGAGAATTAGCCATGCCAAATGCAGAATTATCAATCGAATTACTAGAAAAGTCTAAACCGACTTCAAATGGCTTTGATGAAATTGACTTCCTTTTTAAAACGAATTTAGGCGGCCAGTTTGCCCCTATAAAAAAAGTAGCTTCAGGAGGTGAATTATCGCGACTCATGCTTACAATTCTATCCATTCTATCTGAAACGAAAAATCTACCGACATTAATATTTGACGAAATAGACACAGGTGTTTCTGGGGAAGTAGCGACTAAAATGGCGCATGAATTTAGTAAAATGGGAGAACGGATACAAATCATTGCAATTACCCATCTCCCGCAGGTTGCCGCAAAAGCATCAACACATCTTCACGTTCAAAAAACGACAGAAGACTTAAAGACAAAAACGGTTGTTCAGGCCCTCGATCATACCGCAAGAATTGACGTGTTAGCCGGAATGATGAGCGGCTCCGAAATATCAAAAGCGGCGAAAGAAAATGCGGCTGATTTATTGGGTGCGAATTAATTTGTATTTTTGGTACACTTATTGAAAATGAAGATATTAAACAAATAATATGAAAACAAAAATTTTACTTTTCAACCTTTTATTACTTAGTGTATTTTCAGGGTTTGGTCAACGATCAGGAGATGTGACCATCTATTCAAATACGGGTAAAAAATTCTTCGTGGTGCTAAATGGTATTCGACAAAATACAGAAGCAGAAACGAATGTAAACATCAGCGGTTTGACACAAGAATGGTATAAATGTCTCATCATTGCTGAAGACAAATCATTCACCCTTGAAAAGAACATAGGTGTAAAAATGGACTCGGTCGTCACCTATCAAATTACAGGCAAAAAGAAAAAATACAAATTGCGATATTATACCGAAGCGGCGAAAGGTGGAATTGCACCGACCGAGCAAGTTAATGTGGTCTATCACCCAACAGATCTTCCTCCAAATAATGGCACAACGACACAAAACAACGGTCAGATCAACTCAGGTGGTGGCGGTTCAAACAACGGAACAATGAACGGATCAACCACTATCACACAAACCAATAGTACACACGGTTCGGGACAAGGAGCTGGCCAAGGAACAGGACAAGGTGGTGGACAAGCAACAGGACAAGGTGGCGGAATTTCGATTGGAATCAATGCCACAGAAAACGGCGGAACAGTTAACAGTGGTGGACAAAACGGAACAGAATCGGTCAATATAAACGTTACTATAAATGGAACAGGAATCCCAACTGGAAATGGCACGGGTATCAATTCGAGCTATGAAGAAACCGTGACCACTACATCCAGTTCAACAACCATAAATGGGGTGACAAGCACTTCGGAGGAAACTACAATTACAACGAATGTTAATGGAATGGGCAGCACCACAGCCAATACAACTGGAGGAATATCCAATACCGACCCAAACATTTCAATGAACGAGAGCTATCCTATGCTAGACTTTAGTGATGGAAATTGTGTGGCCTCTCAAGTAGAGATGGAAACCTACAAAGCGGCTATTTCGAATGAAAGTTTCTCCGAAGGTCAGCAAAATCTTGCTGATCAAGTTGCACTCAATACGTGTCTTACGGTTGCACAGATTAGAGAAATAACTGAACTTTTTGCCTTTTCTGAAAACAAAATCATCTTCTTAAAAGCAGCCTATATCAACTGCCTTAATCAGGCGGATTATTTCCAATTAATGTCAGCACTTACCTTCTCGGAGGATAAAGAGGCGCTTGAAGAATTCATTCAATCGCACCAATAAAAGAAAACTATTTGTAATTTTAGGGAATGTACACACATTCCCTTTTTTTATGGCTAAAAAACTCGTTTTAACAGGTTCACTTCTCATCCTATTATCAATAATCCTTGGAGCTATGGCTGCCCATGCGCTTGAAAAAGTAATCAGTCCAGCATTAATTGAGACCTTTGAGAAGGGCGTTAAGTACCAAATTTACACAGGGTTTGGATTGCTAATTATCGGTTTGAACGCCTCCCAATTAAATTTTAGACTATCAACATTCTATTGGTTTAACATTATTGGCGTGCTCCTTTTTTCTGGATGTATTTATCTGTACACCTTTCACGAACTTATGCCCGCATTAAAACCTGCCGTTTACATTGTTCCCCTCGGAGGATCAGCTATGATTATTGGTTGGCTCATTCTTGTCATCCAACTTATTCGCCAAAAATAGATCGTATAAATCGACTTCTTAAATCGTTTTAAATAGTCTATATTTGTAAAAAGACTAAAATTATATTCATGAAATATTCCGTTTCAATTCTCTTAGCACTTGTCATTCATTTTGGTTGGAGTCAAGACACGACTTTTGTTCAAACCTTCACCTATGACAGTATTTCTACGCGTCGTGCTACGTTCTCATTTCCGGCCGAACTTGAAGGCAAGCAATTTGAAAAAGTACTCATGTATTATAACATCAAATGTGACCCATTAACTCCATGGGATGGCTACAACTGTGGTGAGTGGGATTATTTAGCCTATTCACACATCTATGACCATACCGGCAATTTAGATTCGGTAAGTGTAGAATCGCAACGCTACTTAGTAAATGGAAATGGCCCTGCAACGATTCCTTATGTGGAGAATCCTTATTATGATTATTACCAGCGTTATCAAACGTTTCGCACCTATTCAGGCCCAGAAGAAGACTATACAATTGGAGCGGGCGCTTTAGCGAGTGCAATTCCATTTGGTGCTGCAGCTGATGTACAACATTCCCAACTAATTTGGTTAAATTCAGAGATGACCCTTGCAGGGATGAGCGCTGGTGCGATTTCAAAACTCAAATTTGATGTCAGTACGCTAGGTTCATCAATGGGGCATTTAACCATTAAAATGAAACATACAGGCGAAACGGTTGTTACTAATTTTGACAGTGAAGGATGGACAACTGTATATGATCGCAATACAAATTTTGCAGGTACAGGCGTCAATACAATTGATTTGACAGCACCTTTTAACTATGACGGAACATCAAATATCTTAATGGATATTTCCTTTGAAAACGGCGATTTTGATGGATCTAATAATGTACTTACAGCCACAAGTACAGGTTATAATTCTGTCGTTTGGACCAATGAAAAATTAGGCTATCTAGATGTTGAAGTTGGCGATTGGGCGCAGCTTGAACTGAGCGATTATGATTTTGGAGATGAGATTACGATCTCTTTTTGGGCCAATGGAAATGAAGCCTACTTGCCAGTTAACACATCAGGATTAGAGGCTGTAGACAGTTTAAACAACCGCGTTTTAAACCTTCATTTCCCTTGGTCAAACAGTCGCGTATATTGGGATGCGGGTGCAGGAAGTGGTTATGATCGGATAGACGAATTAGCAGATGCAACAGAATTTGCCGGAACCTGGCATCATTGGGCCATCACAAAAAATGCGGTTTCAGGTGTAATGAATATTTATTTAGACGGCACACTTTGGTTCACAGGCACTTCTAAAAATAGGGAGATTGGAGAAATTAACCGTTTTATTGTTGGGGCTAGTGCAGGTTTAGCCAATAATTGGTCAGGAAAAATGGACGAATTTCGGGTATGGGATGTTGAATTGAGTGAAGCAACGATTAGTGAATGGATGACAAAAAAAGTAGCTGTTTCTCACCCGAATTATACCGACTTGGTGACTTATTATGATTTTGACGGAACACCGAGTATGCTGGACCGTTCTGGAAATGGAAGAGATGCCATGTTGAACAATCGTGCAATGGTTCGTTTTTATGAAGGTCCGAATGCAGGTTATGAAGTTGGTACCAATCGACCGAATATCACCTTTGTTCAAGGCGCATTTACAAGCACTTTAGATTCTGTCTTAGTGGTTGATTCGGTTCTTGTGAATCCAATCGATATTCTCGAATATGAAATTAACGGTCGCAAATTTACGATCGTGGATATCCTTCATAAAATGCCAGAAGGTTATAGTTATACCTATAATACAGCAGGTGTTAAAATTGACTCAACTTGGTACGGTGCGGATGTCACCTTAACAAATGAAACACTGACCTATTATAGACAACCGTTTGAGGTGATTGATCGCTATGAAATTGGACGTTTTATTACCCCTTATGGAATTGGATTTGATCTAGGTCCAACTGGATTTACGTATGTATATGATGTAACGGATTATCAATCTCTATTAATGGGAGATGTTGATTTTGCAGCACACAATACCCAAGAATTAATTGACATTAAATTCCTATTCATTGAAGGAACGCCGCCGCGAGATGTGTTGGGAATTGAGCGATTATGGGATGGAATGGGCAGTTTCTTGTACAAAAATTTAGATGATGATGTCAATTTATCGGCTACTGAAGTGAATTTAGATCCTGACGGTGAAATGTTTAAGATTCGCTCAAGAATCACTGGACACGGTCACAATGGTTCCAATAATTGCTGTGAGTGGGGCTTTGGCGTCGGTCGTGATCACGAGCTTTTAGTGAACGGTGTTTTAAGAGATACCTGGGAAATTTGGCAAGAAGTGGAGTGTGGTGACAATCCAAACATTGGGCAAGGTGGAACATGGCCTTATGCCCGAGAAGGCTGGTGTCCTGGCGATATCGTAGAAGAACATGAATTTGATATTACACCATTTGTGACGGCTGGTGGAATAGCAACGATTGATTATGACATTGAAGATGTTCCTGCTGCGGATCCAGATCAAGGAAATGGAAATTACGTGATTGCTATGCATATGATCACTTATGGTGCTGCGAATTTCAATTTGGATGCAGCGGTTGTAGACGTGCTCAATCCGAATGATTGGAAATATTATAGCAAATGGAATCCGACCTGTCAAAACCCGCGCATTTTGATCAAAAATACCGGAGCAACTCCGCTTACAAGTGCAAAAATTGATGTTTGGATTGGTGGTTTTGATAGCTATATCACCATGGATTGGACGGGCAATTTAGCCTTTTTAGAAGAGGAAATGGTTGAAGTCGAAATCACACCAGAGTGGTGGGCTGATTTTGAAGGTAAATTAACCTTTAATGCGCGCATCCGTGAACCAAATGGCGGTGTAGATGAATACTCAAATAACGACATTTATCGTGTTAATTTTGAAGCTGCGCCGGTCATTAATGAACCATTTTATATCTGGTTTAAGACCAACAATAAAGCCGCTGAGAATCAAATTTACCTCAAAAATCAAGATGGAGAAATTGTGTATTCTCGTACCTCACTTGAAAATTCCTTTGAGTATAAAGACACCATGAATCTACCCATGGGCTGTTATACACTTGAATTGTATGATAGCGACCACGACGGCATCAGTTTTTGGTATTCTGCCGGTGCAGAAGGTGAAACAGCAGGTTTCCTTCGTTTAAGAGCAGTAGGAGCAGGTATGATCGAAACCTTTGATCCTGATTTTGGCCATTATCTGAGTTATTCATTCAGCGTTGGCTATGCGGTTGGTTTAGAAGAAGAAAAAGCAAGCTATGCATTGAGTATCTATCCAAACCCCAGTCAAGGGCAATTTACGCTGACGCTCGATAATTTAATTGGAGAGCAATTGGATTTAGTTGTGTATAGTGAATTGGGTAGTTTAGTCTATTCAGAGACGATCACTGGAAATGAAGATGCCTACTTGCAGCACGAATTAGATTTGACTGATTTAGCAGAAGGAATTTATTTTGTTCACGTTGTTTCGGATGGACAATCGGTTGTGAAACGCATTGTTATTCAATAGAAAAAATCAAACTTAACTAAAAGGTTCTCAGTGATGAAGTCCTTTTTTTGTTCACTATAAAGACAACTCACAGGAGGATGTATTATAGATTATCAAACGAGTAGGATCAAAATTAGCCGCCTACAAGGCGCACTTTCAAGGGTCGATCCGGAATTATTGTTACTGAGCGCTCCCCATTTTGAAGGAGCGTTAGTGTTGCTTCTTTTCCATAACGCACTTCCGCCCCATTTAACCAATGAACGAGCTTATTCGTAGCAGGAGAGACACCCTCCGCGCGATAGGATTGTACGGTTAGACGTCCTGTTGAATCAGATTCGAAAACGACTGCCATATCGGCGGGTAAATAATAAACGCCCTGATCAATGAGGTCGTGAAGTGTGCAAATACTATCTTCTTTCTGAAAATAAAGCAATTCTTCCAAATAATAGTCGGGTGGTGAATCGCAATACAATTTAAAGTCAAACAATTTAACAAGGGGAGACAAAAGTGTAAAATTCGACATTTCATGAGGAGATTCTTGAACATGTAAAAAAGAATTGAATAGTCCCAAACATACCACTAATTTCCAACAGTTGCAATAACCATGCGGTTAAAGAGGTTTTCGCCGAAGTATCTTCTGTTTAAGCGATAACAAAACTCATTGAGATAATTTTGCAAATA
>Ga0222668_1000104_pt1 | contig 60980 bp, 53 predicted proteins | sample AntAcemetagen728_FD_179823 | JGI IMG/M metagenome (GOLD analysis project Ga0222668, IMG submission 179823) | Saline water microbial communities from Ace Lake, Antarctica - #728 | ecosystem: Environmental > Aquatic > Non-marine Saline and Alkaline > Saline | place: Antarctica: Ace Lake...
GATTCCAGTGATCACAGGCCCAGTGGAAGCCACCGGTTTGGGAAATGTGTTAGTTCAGGCGCGCGCCGCCGGTTCGGTGAGTTCACTTGCTGAAATCCGGGATATTGTTCGAAATTCCACCGAAACAGTTCGATATGAACCACAAGACTGCGACATTTGGGAACAGGCAAGTCAACGATTCAACAAGCTTTTGAATGCGGAATAACCAGTATTTGAAGAATCGACTTCCCCCCGGTAGATACTTGCCGTCTGTACCCGAACTCTATATTATCGCGGTCGGAAATGAGTTTTTCATTCGTATTTTGAATCCAGTTTAATCAAGTAAGAGAGTACAAAAATGGGTCTGTTTGACCGATTGAAACGTGGTTTAGAAAAAACTAAAGAAGTCATGCGAACAGATGTTCGTGACTTGTTTAAAGCTGGCGAAATTCTGGATGATCAGAAGATTGAAGAATTCGAAGCCCGCCTCATAAAGACCGATATGGGTGTCGCCTCTTCCTCTGCAATCTGCGAAGAAATACGCAAAAAACATGGTGGCCGTACGGTGATCATTGAAGAGATCGAAGAAACCGTCAAAGAGAAATTGAGATCTCTGCTTGAAGGGGACGGCGATACAAAGTGGGACGTCACAGCCCCTTTATCCCCCCTGAATCAAAACCCCGACGGGGTGACCGTGATTCTTGTCGCAGGCGTAAATGGAGTAGGTAAAACAACCTCGATTGCCAAGCTGGCCAATCTGATTCTCAGCCAGAATAAAACCGTAATGTTAGCTGCTGGTGACACATTTCGGGCAGCCGCCGTTGAGCAACTGACCATGTGGGCTAACAGATTAGGCTGCGAAATTGTTACGCGTCCTGATGGAACCGACCCTGCCAGTGTCGCCTATTCCGGATGTGAACGCGCGCTGGAAACCAGTGTGGATTATTTAATTATTGACACTGCCGGCCGTTTGCAGACGCACACGAATCTGATGGAAGAACTGGAAAAGATTAAACGCGTGGTCAATAAAAAGATCCCTGGTGCACCACACGAAAGTCTCTTAGTCTTAGACGCCACGACAGGGCAAAATGGAATCAGTCAGGCAGAGAATTTTACGAAAGCAATTGAATGCACGGGGCTGATTTTAGCAAAATTAGATGGTACAGCGCGTGGCGGGGTCACCGTTGCGATCCGCCAAAAAATGGGAATCCCCGTCAAGTATGTTGGCGTTGGTGAGCAGATTGATGACCTGGAACTCTTTAATTCACAGGGATTTGTAGACGCATTATTTGAATAATGCCTAAATATTGCTCTGGTCTAACCACCGAGAAATCAAGCACTTCTTGATTAGTTCTTAATTCGCGCTCACTGATGTGCTAAGAATACGCGCATACTTATCAAATTTAACTATTTGTCAAGATATTCCGTATCCGGTGTTTAGCAAATTTTATGCGAGCCTTCCGATCAAGCAGGATGTTCTTGACGTATCTCTTTTCGTCAAAGTCACTACGGAATATTCCGATATTCCGTATTAGAGCCATCGCTTAGTTAGCGCTCAATTTGTGGACCATTACAGGTCACCTCATTCTAACGATGGACTTATCGACAATACCGTCAGTATGGCTTTTCAAAATACAACGTTTTGAAAAGCATATACGCCGCTCTTCTGACGGAATGGAGACCAAGCACTTTTACGAGTTTAACTCAGGAGTTATAATATGCGAAAACTGAAAGAAATGAAAAGAAAAGCCAGATTGACTGGGCTCCTCTTAAGCGGGCTGGGTCTCATGGCTGTATCACCTGCATTTGGTGGTGATGCCAGTTGTGCACCCGCTTGCACACCAGCACAACCCAAAGCCTGCTGCACGAAAGTGTATGAGGAAGCTGGAGATAAGCTGGCAGTTGAACTCGACCGATTAACAGCAGAATGCTGTGCCCCCAAGACCTGTGCCCCTACCTGCACCAATCCCGACACCTGCTGTGGTGAAGAATCCAGCGATGATGGTGATTGCTGCAGCGGACGGCTCACTCGTCTGTTTGATGACTGCGATGGCTGCGGTAACTTTTTGGAAGACAACGGCTGGAAGCTCAGCGGTTGGTTGGAATTCGGTATTACCTTCAATGGTAACCGTCCTCAAAACAACTTGAACACACCCGGTGTCGGATTCAACCAGGCCGATAGCCAGTTCATGTTGAACCAGCTCTACTTCGTTCTGGAAAAAGACGCTGCTGCCAACGAAGACTGCTTCGGTTGGGGTGGTCGCGTTGACTTGCTTGTTGGTTCTGATGCTGCAGATACTGCTGTCTTCGGTGGGCCTAACAACACACCAAACTTTGACGGAACATGGTCAGGAAACGATACTGCCACTGCTAACCAAATCGGTCTGGCAATGCCACAGTTGTACGCTTCGTTATATGCTCCCATTGGTAACGGTGTAACATTGAACGTTGGTCACTTCTACACCGTCATCGGATACGAAGTAGTTCCCGCTCCGGATAACTTCTTCTACTCTCATGCTTATACCATGCAGTACGATGAACCATTCACCCACACCGGTGCCTTGGCCAGTACTGATCTGAGCGATAACGTCTCTTTGACCGGTGGTATTACTACAGGTTGGGACGATTTTGAAGATCAGAACAACGAATGGAGCTTCCTCGGTTCTATTGGCTGGACCAGCGACAGTGAAGATACTTCGCTGACATTTGCTATCAGCTCTGGTGGTGAAAACGATGCCTTCGGTGGAACATCAAACTTGACGATCTTCAGTCTTGTTGCCCAACAAAAACTGAGTGACAACTTGTCTTATGTTTTCCAGCATGACCACATGTTCTTCCGTAACGGAGACATCAATGATCCTGGTCAGGATGCCGAAGCCTACGGTATTAACCAGTACTTGTTCTATGAAATGAGTGAGTGCACCCAGGCTGGTGTCCGTGTTGAATGGTGGAGAGACCATAACGGTACTCAGCTGGGTAACCCCGGAACGAATTACTACGAAATCACAGCAGGTTTAAACCACAAGGTGAATTCCTGCCTGCGTGTTCGTCCTGAAATTCGCTGGGACTGGGCTGACGGTGCTGATCCCTGGACCACATCAAATGGTGGTACCAAAGACAGCCAGTTCACTGTTGGTACTGACGTCATTCTTGTCTTCTAAGACAATTGGGGATAGAGATACCCGCTTGATCCGGGATATCTGAATGAGTTTGCCAAAAAAAAGGAGTCCGCTTCATTGAAGTGGGCTCCTTTAATTTTAGGCCGCTAGTTTCTTAATGTTTAAAATGTCGACGACCGGTGAAGATCATGGCAATCTGATGTTCATTGCAGGCTTCAATCACTTCTTCATCACGCACCGATCCTCCCGGCTGGATGATGGCGGTCACGCCAGCTTTGACAGCTTCGTCGACTCCGTCTCGAAAAGGGAAGAAAGCATCAGAAGCCACGATGGACCCTTTGCTTCGCTCTCCGGCCTTGTAAGCGGCTATATACGACGAATCCAGTCGACTCATCTGACCGGCACCAGCACCGAGCAGCATTTCATCCTTTGCCAGCACAATCGCATTCGATTTGACATGGCGACAGACAATCCAGCCAAATGACAGATCACTTAATTCCTGTGCCGTTGGTTCGCGCTTTGTAACCACTTTCCATGCAGTGGAATCATCACGCAGTTCATCTTTTTCCTGGACCAGTAAACCGCCGGACACTCTGCGATAATCGAGACTGGCAATGGAAGGCGGCACCATCATCGGGCATGTCATCAACCGCACATTTTTTTTCCACTTTGGTTTGGTGGTAAGTAGTTCAAAAGCCTCGGCATCAAAACCAGGGGCAATAATCGCTTCAATGAAACGATTGGGTTCGCATAACTTTTCAGCGGTCTCCCGATCAACGGGGCGATTGAAACTCATAATTGAGCCAAAAGCACTTATGGGGTCACCCGCATAGGCTTTTTCGAATGCGGCTACGAGTGAATCTGCAGTCGCACAGCCACAGGGGTTGGTATGTTTAATCACGACTGCGGCAGGTTTTTCAAAATCACTGGCAATTTGCAATGCCGCATCCAGATCGAGGAAATTATTATACGAGAGTTCTTTTCCATTCAACTGCTCTGCCATAGCGACACTGGCAGCAGGCGGCTGCTTCTCGACATAAAAGGCCGCACTTTGATGCGGGTTTTCTCCATATCGTAATTGATCTCTCCGAACAAGGTTGATGCTGATCTGCTGATCAAAGCGTGTATCATTGTCTTCCCGGCAGGGCAGAACCGAAGCCATATAGTTGGCAACAGCGCGGTCGTAACAAGCGGTCATTTCAAAAGCAGCTGCCGAAAGCGCAAGACGAAATTCCGGAGCCAGTGGCCCCGTCTGTAGTGCCTCTAACACGCGCTGATATTGTCCTTGCGATGTAACGACGCCCACATAGGCATGATTTTTGGCAGCAGACCGAACCATACTCGGGCCACCAATATCAATCTGTTCAATTGCTTCCGGTAACGAAACATTCGGCTTGGCGATTGTTTCCTCAAAAGGATAAAGATTACAGATGACTAACTCAAAGGGAATGATTTCGAATTCTTTGATGGCTGTCGCGTCACTGGCTAAATCAGGTCTGCCGAGAATCGCACCATGCACTTTAGGGTGCAGTGTCTTGACCCTCCCATCCATAATTTCGGGGAAGCCTGTGTACTCAGAGATATCAATTACATTGACGCCCTGCTCTTCCAGGTAGCGACGGGTGCCACCCGTTGACACAAATTCAAAACCCAATTCAGCGAGACCTTTGACAAAAACATCAAGGCCTGTTTTATCACTGACACTCACCAAAGCACGACGCGGATGCGAATTACTCATTTGTTTCTTAATCAATCGCCTGAGAATGCAGAAAAGTTACGACTTTCCTGCCAAGTAAAGAAGTTCATCCAAGTGCTGGCAGACCTGAGAATCGGTTTCAAATACGCTACGCGATGCCGCCAGACACCCTCAACGAAAGGCCAGTTTAGCTGCTAACTGATCAGAAAACAAACCTGACGAATCCCCGTTTCAATAAAGCAATCTACTTATTATTGATTGGTATTTTCATCCGCGGGAGCAGTCGTCGATTCCTCAGTAGTTGCAGTGGGTTCCGGAGCGATTTCCGGCAGAATAGGATAACGATCTTTGTGCTTAAAACGAACCGGAAACGGTAGATCGCTCTGCTTCAGGCACATAATTAAACCAGATTCCGAAGCACAGAAAATTCGATCTGTCCGTTCATTCATCAATTTCACTTGGAATTTCCGCAGTGGCACCGCAGAAAGTATTGCGCCGTCGGCACGGGAAAGAATGAGCAAGTTTCCAAGTTCATCCGAAGCATAAACGCGTGTCGGCGATAAGGAGATAAAGGAAGAGCCGAGTGGCTGCCACCATTTCTCGTGGCCGGACGTGGCGGAAAGCTGAAAAAGACCGTTCTTATCAGAGGAGAGGTAGACCTCGTTATCCAATACCGTCACCGGTTTACGTAAGGCGAACGAAGTACGAATTCTCCACCGCACAATTCCGTTTAAAATATTTAAACAGTACAGATTCTGATCTTCTGAGGCCAGAAAAATACTTTTCTCATCCTCAGCTAAATTTGCAGAAATCGGAGCATCGGTTTCAAACTGAAATGTCAATTGACGATTATTAACCGTGACAGAATAAAGAGAACCATCTTCACTGGCAAATAAAAGTGTACGACTGGTAACGATCGGCGGAGTCGTGATTGCATCACCCGTTTGATAGGTCCAGCGAATCGCAGCATCCCGCCAGTCTGGTAGCTTGGATTCATTGCTCAACTCATCCAGTTTTTTCAAATCCCAAGCATAGACTCGCCCACTCAGACTTCCTACATATATCGATTCTTCATCAACAGTTGGGCTTGTTGAAGCCGAACGGGGCAATTGTAATTCCCAGTCAATTTCACCATTCAACCTATCGATCGAATACAGGTTTGTACCGACAGTAATAAACACATTCGTTGAATTTGAGACGGGAGGATAATTAATATTATTGCCACGTCCTAACTGAGTGGCCCACAGTTTTTTTCCGGTATCATTGTTAAAAGCGGTGATGATTCCAGAAGTAGAAAGCGCATACAGATTTATCTCATCGATTGAAAGATGGACAATTCGGTCTCGATGGGGATCCACCGTTGCCTGTCCCCACCAGACACGATCCAGATCGTATTGAACCAGTTCCCGTTGTGTCAGCAGCGAAATTCCAACTGATGATTCGTTGAGTCGTCTCTGAGCCATAAGACTATCAGCTAAAGAAACTGTTAGAATCAACGTCAGAAAACTGCAAATCAACTTCTTCCAACCAGACATATTGCTATCTTTTCAATTATGATTTAAGGAAACAGATTTTGATTGATGAAAGGGAGTCATCTCAATCACTGAGATCAAAACAGAATCGGTTCTTCTGAAGTCTACATCACTGATTTGCAACCATCGGAATCTGTTCTTGAAAACGGACTCCGATTACAGATTCTTACACGCCCGGCATGACTCAACAAACCCATTCTACCCACTCTCCCAAGCAGGAATCCAGCTTTGTTCGGGATTGATTTCAATTTTTTCACTCTCTCCACTGAACATTTTCGTGTCCTGCCTGATTTTTATCGATTATGAGAGCGCATTCAACTTCATCCTGGTAGTCTCTGATTTGTGGATGAAATGGTGTTCTACTCCCTTGAATCAACCCAAATTCAGGCAAAACGGAGCTTCCTTTCCATTCAACCTCGACTCAACCTCGACTACGTGATCTCGAAATGGGGTTTGACCGGCAAGCAATGAGCCGTTCTGATGTTGAGAACTATCCATTTTCACGAAGAGAGCCTACAATAGTAAATACATTTGGTTAACTGGCTCTCCCGTTCGAAGAGGCTGTCTTGAGCCTGTCTAAAACATTCGAATACCATCAAATTCAAAAAGTGAACTGGTATGAGAACAAGCATCAGAGTTTCTTTACAAACCACCTCGATCAAACATTTCATCAGAGTGATTCTATTCGTATTACTCTTTTTGGCTGATTTCGGGCTGTCTGATTTTGGGCTCCCGATTGCACAAGCTGATTTGATCAAACTGAAAAACGGCGGTGAAATTCGGGGACAGCTTCTGCCTCTGTCAAAAAGCCCCTCCGAAGAGATGCGGACGATCAAAACACTCTCGGGAGGCGCAATTACCATTGCTGCGCAGCACATCGAATTCATCACAAATCGCCCGCTATCGATTGAGGAATACGAATCAAAATCCGGAGAAATGGAAAACACCGTTGAAGCCCACCTCAAACTTGCCGACTGGTGTACACAAAATTATTTGAGTGCTCAACGGAATCTGGAAATGGAACAGATTCTGCAACTCGATCCCGATCATCCCAAAGCCCGCGCAGCACTTGGGTATACGAAACGGGATGGCGAATGGATGACGCGCGATGACGCCATGCGAAAAAATGGTTACATCAAATATAAGGGACGCTATGTTTCTGCTGTGGAATTAGAATTACTCGAAAAAAATGCCGCAGATCTGGAAGAAGAACGAAAGTGGATCAAGCATGTCAAACTCTGGTTGGTTTGGCTAGGTAGTCAGGATCTGCAACAACAGCAGGATGGCTTGAAAAACATGCGATCCATCACAGACCCGCATGCCGTTGCTGCCTTAGCCAGATTGATGGGGAAACACAATAACGTCATCATTCGGTCACTTCTGGTTTCAACATTGGCACAGATTTCAGGTGACAAGCCACTTCGTCCGCTAGCGGGACTTGTACTGACGGATCCGAACCAGGCCATTCGCACCTCTGCTCTGGAAGTACTCGCAAAACGGGACGCAACGCATGCGATCGCATATTTTATTGAAGCATTGAAAAACAAATCAAATCTCATTGTGCAGCGCGCCGGTAAAGGTCTCGAAACGATTGGTAATCAATCCGTAGTCCCCGACCTGATCTCGGCTTTAATTACCAACCACATCTATCGCGTCAGGGTGCCTGATGCGACTTCCACTTACAGTTATAATACGAACAGCACTTTTGGCAATTCCGGCGTCGTCCTGCCGCCTGATATTGAAGCGGGATTATTGGCAGGTCGCTATCCTAACGGCGTCATCGTGCTGCCTTCTCAACAACCCAAGGTACGGATGCGAACGGTTTCGGTGAAACATGCACATCAGAATGGAGCCATTTTGTTGGCCTTGCAAAATATCACGAAGCAAAATTTTGGCTACAATGAAAGACTGTGGCGTCTCTGGTGGGCCTCTACTCAAAACAAAACCGGGATTGTTCCTGTCATTCAATAATACTTGCAGGCATTCACTGGCAGAACAGTCTGTTCTGATCTCATCATTCGGTCACTTCCAGAGCCTCGCCCAGCGTCTCGCGTAGCGCTCCCAAATGCGGATCGTAGTTTTTCCAACGATCCATGCCCGCTCGATTCATGGGGCGGCGCACTTGCCAGTTACTTGCTGTCGTGACGGGCCGGCTGTTGTCATGAAAATTCAAGCACCGCTCATCCCAGGACACACCGATAAAGTCGATCAGATTCCTGGTTAGCTCCTCCTGGTGATTAACCAGTTCAGAATAATGCAACTCAAACGGTGCAACGGGTAGTACGTCCTTCCAATGCTGCATGAGCCTTTGATATTCACGATAATAAAGTCCGAGATGCGTTAAATTAAACGAATATTCGTGCCCGCGACGGAAACGCTGAAAATAGCAGGACAGGCAGGTATCAAGCGGATGCCTTTGGCAATGAATCACCTTTGCCTCCGGGAACATGATTGCAATTAACCCGAGATATAAAAAATTTCCCGGCATCTTATCAATAATGCGAACCGCCGAATGATCGAAGGTTCGCAATCGACGGAGATAAGCATCTGCAAATCCACTAAAAACCTGTTCCGAAAGCTCAGGCACATATTGCGGAAATGCTGAATTCTGCGTGGCATGTTGTTTCATCGTTCCAGCAATACTGGCGATATCCGGTAGCTCCCCGGCACCATGAACTTCCGGGTGGCTGGATAAGATTTGTTCTACCAGCGTCGTACCAGTCCGTGGCATCCCCACAACAAAAACAGGGACCTTACTGGGACTTGCCGTTGAAGATCGTTCCCGGATCAGATCAGCAGAAAAAACGGAAATTAACTGATCAATTTCTCTTCGGAACTGATCGATATCAAACGCGGCATGCTTGAAGCGATTTCCCATTTCATAAAACGAGAACGCTTTCTCATAATCCTCGGTATCGTTGAAGATTTTCCCTGCCGCAAACCCCAGAAAACAACGATCGACATCTGAAAGATCAGAACGCGATGACTGTTGTTCGACGAGTGAAACAATCGGATCGTCGGCTGCAAACTTTCTGGTAGCGGAATAATTGAAATACGCTTCTGCATAATCTGGTTTTAATTGCAGAGCCGTCAGATAATGCGTTTCTGAAAGCGCAAAGTCTCCCACCAGACGGTAGATGGCTGCCAGATTGTGATGATATTCGGCGATCTGAGGATTCAGAGCAATTGCTTTTTTCAAGCGTTTAATGCCGGACGCATAATCTCCACTGTTGGAAGCAGCCAGAGCATAAAAATGCAGAAACTTGTCATTATTGACATTAGCCGGATAGTACGGCTGCATGAGGTCTTCTGCTTTTTTTGCCTGATTCGCCTGCAGTAATTTAACCGCTTCCGCGATGAGATTGGCCATGCCGCTCCTGAATGCAATTAAAGATCCACTTAAAGACGGAGAAGAGATGCATCAGAGACGGAAATGGAACGTTTTACGGAAGTAACGCCATAACCATTGACCGGTTGTCAACTTGCTGACCAGAAAACGGGCTTTGCCTCGCATATTGGACCGGAACAAGACGACATCTTCGTCCAGCGGAACAATCGCTTGATACGCCGTACTTGTTAATTTTTCCTGCCCATTTTTATCTGTGACCGTTGGTATTTCTCCTCCCATTTTATTGGAGAGGGTCGGGGGAACATAATCAAGATGTCCATGAGCGACACGTTCCACTTTGGATTTGTAGGTTTTATCGGGCAGTAGCTCAAGTTTGAGCTCAATCGTCTGATTTAAACTAAAATCATTCCGGTATTCCTGATCGATAAATAATACCGCTTGAAAACGAGATTCGGGAGCAATACTCAACATATGGGTTCCCTTATCGAGATAGCAGTTGGCATTTTTTGCATCGAGTGGGGTTCCGAACCAGCGGGATAATTGTTTTTTGGAGTCAGATACTTTGGGCTCTGCCTTACTGGCAGGCGCGACAACCATTCCACTAATAGGAGCAACGACCTTCAATTTACTGAGATGTTCTTCAATTTCAGCGATTTGTTCATTGATGGTTACGAGTTTTTCTTTTGAGACTTTCAGCCCCGCTTGATCTTCCAACGCCAGATATTTATGAATTTCACCTTCCTGAACCTCTCGATCCGTTTTTAAACTATTGAGTGCATCTTCTTTTTCGATGTTCACAATACTCGCCAGTAACTGCCCCTTTTCCACATACTGACCCGGTTCGGCATACACCTGATCCAGTCGACCACTCTCAGTCGTGTAGACATCCTTGACGTTATAGCCTTCTACGATGAACGGGGCCTCAAAATGCATGGGAACTGGAATCAAGAGAATTCCAAGAACCACAGCAGCAGTGACAGTCAAAGTCGCTGAGACTTTGAAGTAATTCATGGGTTCGGTCCTCGGTGCAGAAATGATTTTGTAAATGTTATGGAGAATTCCGCCAATAAAGGTCACGACAGAAACGACCGCGAGCGTGATTCCGATACTCTGTAAATCGTAGGGTTTGAGAACGGTATAGAGAAAGAGAGTAATTCCGAACATAATGAACCAGCGATAAACGGCAGCGGAAATCGCATAGACAATAAACCCGAATTTTCCTGTATCCGGCATGAACGGATCGCGCTGTGATTCAATCCCCAGGCAATACCAGGCAAATGTGTCGCGGAGATGTTTATCAGCTTTTTGCCTTAAGTTGGGTATCTCCAGAAAATCGCTCATCATGTAGTAGCCATCGAATCGCATCAGCGGGTTGGCATTAAAGATCACGGTTGTGACCGTCGACACGAAAAACAAGTTTAATGCCAAGTGATTGAGAAGCCCCGGTTTGGTAAACCACCAGACCCAGACGGCGACTGCTGACATGATCACTTCGATATACATTCCCGCGCCGCCAATAATGATCCGCTGCCATTTATTTCTCAGCATCCACGAGTCCGACACATCACAATACAGGCAGGGGCTGAAAACCAGGAACATGATTCCCATGCCGTGACACTCACCACCATAGTGCTTGCAGGAAATCCCGTGTCCAAATTCGTGAACGACTTTTGCGGCACCGAGCACGAACCACATGTAAATCAGATTCGGCCACCCGAAAAACTGTTGAAATTCAGGTAAACGGCTGCGAAATGCTTCGAATTGCACACCAATCAGAATCCAGGAAGAGACAATGAGCAACGCAAACATCGTTGTCGCCCAAGGCTTCCACATCCATTTGACATACGGGTACAACCGCTGCAGTGAAGTTTCCGGGTCCCAACCAGGAAGCCGGAGATACATCAGATTGCGAAAAGTACTAATTAGTTTTTTATTATGTTCTTCCCGACGCTGCTTGATCAGCGTTACGCCCTGCCCCGGACGACCGCTGGTCAGCAAGCCTTTTCGATATAAGTCGGAAATCAATTGCTGTATTTCCGAAATCGAAAGCAGTAATGTTGGATATTGCCGATGCACCTCGTCCTTAATCTCTTCAGGACAACGTTCCCCATCCAGGAGATTCAATATCGCAAACTGTTCCGGATGCAGTCGCGTATATTTCAGTGAAACGGGATCTTTGATTACCCAGTACCCGAGCCCCTTATAATGAATCCATTTGCTGATCAGATCATCGCGCACCCTCAACGGAATCGGCCGTTCAGTTGAGGAAGTCATGGATTCGCTTAACGTGCTCATATGCGGATACGGTCTCTAATAGAAAATAATACGCGATGGTGCCAGTGATTGGGAATTAGTGAAAGCGATGAGAAAACTATTTTTTGACCGAAGTTTCCTGAGCCACTTTGTTGTCTGATTTGTCAGGCATAATTTTCATGGTCGCCATGTAGCCGGCTTTCAGAATGTTCTCCGGGTTGTCGACTTCTGCCCACACACGAATGGTTTTCCCATGAATCGGCTCCACTTCCACATCGATATATGATATTTTGCCATGAAATTTCTGATCTTCAATAGGAAGACGAATTCCGTGAATGTCTAATTGAACTTCGACCGGCGTCCCGACATGAAACTTCCAGCTATCTTCGATGTTCACGTAGCCTTCTACTTTGACCCGTTTGGTACTGACAATTTCCAGCACTTCATCGCCGTGGCGTACGACTTAACCAGTCGAGCGGAATTTTTTCGTTACAAATCCATCAAAGGGAGCAATGACTTTGGTCTCTTCAATCTGCGCATCAATCTCGGCAAGTTGCATTTTATTCATCTCGAATTCCAACTCGGCCTGTTCGACTTGCAAATCACTTTTTTCCGCAGTCAGTACCAGTCGCATAATCTCTAGTTTTGAAATGGTTTTGTAATTCCGCCTGTTCGCATCCCGACTCATTTCCAGTTCGGCATACGATGTTTCTTTGGCTTTTTGGGAATAACGAATCTCTATATCATTGGTAGCACGTACTTCAGCCGTCTTGCGTGATGCTTTTAATGCATCACTTTTTAATGCGGCAACAACCTGTCCCTTTTTGACCTGTTCGCCTTCATTGGGTTCTACAAATTCCAAAACCCCCGGACGATCGCTCCCCAAAATCACACGATCAATTAATTTAATGCGGCATTCGCTAACATCAATCGTAGAACCAGCAACGGCTGGCTTAGGCTTTTCCTTCTCTTGATCTTTTGCGTCCGAACGATTCACAGCGACCAGCAAGCTCGATGCGATCACGAGCATCAGACAGCAACCGGTTTTCATCATGTTTAACTTCATTCGTTCATCCCAAAATCTGAATCTGTTGCTTTGATGGAAGGTCAAAACGACTTTCCTCCCGTTTATTTCTCAACAAGCTCTGTTAAAATAGTTACGACATATAAATATAGACACTTCGGAGCCTTATATCTAACGGCTTGCTCCCCCCACTGACAAGCAATTTTTCAGCTGGCAATCGTGATTTTCATGTGTCGGTTCGGAACATAACGCCATGTTGAAGCAGGACACCCTGCCCTCAATAACGACACAGCCATCGCAGACTGCCCACTCCCACACCGAACGTGAAAATCAAGCGGGCCCTTTCATCTTCGGATTCGCTGTAAGTAACTGTCAGGTGGTAAATTATGCTTAGTTCTCTTCTTACGCATGTTATACTTTAAATATTTGACCGTCTCTTCTCTTGAGAGGCCGTTTATACGATTCTTTGCTCTTGGAGGGGTTACACAAATCTTCCGTTTCATTTACGCAACATCAGGAAAAAATTGAGTTTACGGTGAAATGGTATTTTGCAAATGGCCCCCCTCCTGAATAAAATCTTTTGTATGTAAGAGTGTCCAGACCAGGAATTTGGTATATGTTCACATCAAAAAACCATATTTTCTGACACTCTTATCGTATACTTTCTGAAGACATTGTTCTTTAGAAATATGAGAATTGGAATCATTCGTAATATCAAACAGGTAACATAACTCGATGACAGGTACTCAATCACCCACTCAGACCCGTGAACGCGTCATTCGTATTGCACGGGAAATCGAAGAGTTCGCTCATTCCAATGTGGCGCCTGAGACATTCTTTCGTGAATTTCTCAGGAGAGTTGTTGCCGGTCTGGGAGCTACCGCAGGTGCGGCCTGGTTAATTGATGAGAGTGGTCGACTTGCTATCAATAGTGAAATCAATCTCGCAGACACCGGTTTTTACGAAGAACCAGAAGCCATTCTTAAGAATCAGCGACTGTTATCCGACGTCTTATCGACGGCGGAAGCACGTATTTTTACAGCAGACAATGACACCGACGTGCATTTACCGACGGATAACCTGATTATCGTCGCAGCCTTATCGATTCGAAAGAAACCTGTGGGTGTGATCGAAATCTTCCAGCGATCGAATTCACCGAAACAGGCGCACCCGGGTTACCTGCAGTTCGTCGAACAGATGTCCGGCTATGCATCGCACTATCTGGCAGAACACGAGAAAGCCAGTAAAAGCGATGCCTCGCTGGAAGTCTGGGAAGAGGTTGATCAATTCGTTCAACAAATCCATCGCAGTCTGGATTTATCCGAAGTCGCTGCCACCATCGTCAATGATGGCCGACAACTACTCGATGCAGACCGCGTAACTCTCGCCATGCAATATGGTAAGAAAACTGTGATTGAAGCAATTAACGGCCAGGACAAAGTCAACAAGCGGGCGAACACTGTCCGCCTCCTTTCAAAGTTGGCCAACAAAGCGCTTTCGATGCGGGAAACATTTATTTATTCAGGATCGGTGGATTCCATTCCACCTCAAATTGAAGAACCACTGGCAGATTATCTGCAGGAAAGTGGAACGCGCATGATCATGATTGTGCCATTATTTGAGCCTGAAAAGGTGATTAAACACGATGATGAAGCCTTGGGAGGGCGGAAGAAAGACGTTCCCAGAAAATTGATTGGTGGCCTGATTGTGGAACAGATTACCGATAGTCAGCCTAAGCCAAGCATGGAAAGTCGGACGGAATTACTGTCAGGCCATATCGCCAGCGGTATTGCCAATTCACACAACTACGAAAGTATTTTCCTGATGCCCTTCTGGAGATTCATCGGACGGTGCTTTGCTGCGTTGCGTGGGAAAACTCTGGTCAAAACCCTGGTCATTACGGCTGTACTCGTTGCCGTTGGGGTCACACTGGCATTGGTCCCTTATGAATACCGCGTCAGTTGCGACGGCAGACTCATGCCTACGATTCAAAGCGAAGTCTTTACCAACTGGGAAGGTGAGGTCGTCGCGATCCATGTTGAAAGTGGCCAGCGCGTGAAAAAGGGAACCTTACTGGTCGAAATTCGAAACGAAGATTTAAAAACACGAGCTCTGGAAACAGAAAACAAACTGAATGAATTGAGATTGATGCAGCTGACATTGCAGGCTCAGTTACAATCCGGAAACAACAGCAAGCAGCCCATCAAGGATATTATTCAACTCCGTGGTCGGCTATATGAAACACAAACACAAATCTTCGGTGGACTGAAACATCTTAAAATCCTGAAAGATCGACTTGAAAATCTGAATGTCAAAGCGCCGATTGACGGCGTCGTCACAACATTCCAGATCGAACAACTTTTGATCAACCGCCCTGTCCAACGTGGCGAATTACTCCTGGAAATCATGGATAATACCGGCCCGTGGCAATTGGAACTCGATGTTGAAGAAAAACGCATGGGGCATGTTCTCAAAGCCACAGATAAAAAGGGAGATATTGGTCTGCCCGTGGAATTCATTCTGGCAACTTCGAATGAAGTCACCTACGCAGGGGAAGTCACCAATATTTCAACACGCGCCAATTCGTCGGAAGAAAGCGGCAGTATTGTTGAAACGTATGCCACGTTCGACAAAACGAAACTGCCTCAAGACTCCTTACGCATCGGGGCTGAAGTCAGTGCAAAAATCGACTGTGGAGAACGCAGCCTGTTCTACGTCCTCTTTGGCGATGTCGTCGAAACCTGCCGACGCTTCTTCTGGCTCTAAGATAACCAGCGGACATCACAATCAAAAAAGCTCCCCTGTTCTTACGAACAAGGGAGCTTTTTCATTGAATCTGTCAAAGCAAGGAAATTACTTTCCTGCTTTTGCTTCCTCTTTCTTGGGTGCATCTTTAGCAGGCTCTGCTTTGGGAGCTTCTGCTTTCTTTTCATCTTTATGATCGTGACCTTCATGATCATGGCCTTCGTGATCGCCATGCTCAAGATCGACATGAAAATGATCTTCACCAATATCCAGATGGAAGTGGCCGTTCAAATCGGATTCCACTTTGATTGAATCAGGAATCGCTTTTCCTTCAGCAACAAACCGCGATGATGTGCCCTCTTTTTCTCCCTCTAACGGCTTGGCAGCCAGTGGGATTCCCTGTTCCTTGTCGCCAACTTCCAAATCGAAATCGATTAATTTCGCTTCGATGGGGAATGCTGTTTTGGCATCGGGACCTAAAATATAGGCCGTCATGCTTCGGCCTTTGCCGTCAAACACGATTTCCATGTGATATTGTTCTTCACCCACTTCCAGAAGATGACCGCCATTCGGCCCGTGGGCATGCGCGTGATCATGTCCATGTTCTGCTTCTGCAGAGGCTTCTGAATCTTTGTCATCAAATGCACGAGTCTCATCTTTCGATGTACATCCCACAAATAATGCTAACCCGAGGCCACAAACTGCCACCCGAAACGTTTGAGAGAAACGCATGTTTCATTCCTTATCTAAGCGTAGAAAACTCTTGAATTAATGTTGAACGATCTTGCCCCCGCAGTCACTCACTGCTATCAGCAAATCATAACAAGATCGGACATAAAGAAAAGCATATTGCAATAGATTTGTAAAAGCTTAGTGAATCCCCTCTTCCTGAGCCTGAGCGGCATCGAGTTCTTCATCCTGGATGTAAGTCTTGCCGCGATAATATTTCGCTACAAAAATAAACAGGACCGCAGCCACAAACATTAGCCCCGAGAAAAACCAGAAATAGTTCGCCCCTTCCAGATGTGAAGAGTTTTCATCAATCATGATGATCTTATTTACGCCCGCCGTCATCAGATTCCCGACCGTCATTGAGAGAAAATAGAGAGACATGATGAACGACTTCATGGATTTGGGAGCCTGGGTATAGGAGAACTCCAGGCAGGTAATCGAAACCATCACTTCGCCTGCCGTCAACACCAGGTACGGAACCGCCTGCCAGAGAATGTGGGGAGGGTTTAACAGATCACCGTCGATCCGCACCTGGATCAATGCACTGATCGCGAAAGAGGCTGCCGCCAGAAAAAACCCGATAGAAATCTTGCGCAGGGGAGTCAACGGAAAGACTTTGTCAATCAGCGGGTAAACCACATAGGAGAATGTGGGAATCAAAATCAGAATAAACAAGGGATTAAATGCCTGGACTTCTGCAGCACCAAGCGTAAAGTCTCCCAGCGGTGTTGTCACCTGAGAATTCATCTGCAGTCCTTGCAGAACCCAGGAGGAACCGGTCTGATCAAACAACGACCAGAATACAGGCAGAAACACATAATAAAGCACAGACAGATTGAGTAGCGCCTGCAATCCCTCTTTGCCAAACGTATCTGTTCTAAACTTTTCCCAGCCTGAAGCTGGGATATGGACAAACTTGTTGCGGCCCATCCAGAACAGAATCGTGGCCAGCAGCATCAGAATTCCGGGCAAACCAAATGCATAATGCGGCCCATAGTATTTCAGGATGACGGGGATCAGAAGCGAAGCAACAAATGCCCCCAGATTAATGGCCAGATAAAACCAGCCAAACACCCTGCTCAGTAAATGCTTGTTTTGATTCCCAAACTGGTCACCCACATGGGCAGAAACGCACGGCTTAATGCCTCCCGCCCCAATTGCGATGAGTGCAAGCCCGATAAAGAGTCCCATCCGAGTATCATCAATGGCTAATGCTAAATGCCCAAAACAATAAACGATGGAAAGCACGAGGATCGTTTTATACTTGCCCCAGAATATATCAGAGAGCAGCGACCCCAGCAGTGGAAAGAAATAAACCGCTGCGACAAACAAATGAAACACCGCAGTGGCGTCATTATCTGACATATGGTCGGCTTCACCACTGGCGTTCAACATGAATTGCGTCATGAAAACAACCAGAATGCCCCGCATCCCGTAAAAGCTGAACCGCTCGGCTGTTTCGTTTCCCACAATATAGGGAATCCCGGAGGGCATTTTTTTTGTAGGAACCGGAGCCGTCTTATAATTCGCGAGTGCCATTTAACTTTCATATCCTTCCGCAAAGTATCCGCGTCAGTTTGATTTCAGTCTCTTTATTTCAGTCACGCAATTGCCAATCCGTTTCGATCCGCTCTACCTGCACTCCGTCTTTCGAAGGAGTAAATTGATAAATACAATCGGCATAACGTTCGAACATTGCCGGATCATGGTGGCTGATCATGATAATTTGAAAACCGAGTGCCTGCCCTGCCTCGTGAATGATTTTGACCAGACTTGGCACTAAATCCGGCCGCAACCAGCAATCCTGTTCATCGAGTACGAGTACGCGCCGGTGTTCCGACTCATCCAGCGTCATCAGCGCAAACATTCGCAAGCCCACCGACAGGATGTTGGCGACCGAGCCCCCTTGCCCACGGATAATGTCTTCAACATTTCCATCCCGCTCGATCATAAACTCGACACTGGCGCCTTTATGTTTCCACTCAGCAACCGCTTTCAGTTTTAAAGGCTGCTCCAGAACTTCCTGAAGGGCAATCGTCAGCTTCTCCTGAATCAATTCCAGTTGTTGTTCAAATAACTGCCCGCTCAATGTTTCCAATGCTTCAGTGACTTGCTCGGAAATCGCAATATACTGTTCGGTTTCCTGCATTTGATCGGTTAAGATCGCGGCTTCTTTCATTTTCTGGTTACGTACGGCCGCCAATTCCCAACATCGACGTTGCAATGCCTGGGGTGATCGCAGTTCCTGCTCTGAACTGGTTGATTCCAAATTTGAGAAGAGGTCAGCCATAACGTTAATACGATTCCGACACCAGTTTTTCAGGACGCATTCGACGCCTGATGTTCTGTTTCAATTTTTGTTAACTCAGCTTCGATTTGCCCGAGCGATTGATGATACTCGGCCCGTTTCCGTTCGTTCTCTGCCTTGATCTGTTTCAGTTTTTCCTTCAACTCATCCAGGTTTTCAGTACCATATCCCTCTTGTGCCTGCTGCTTGAGTTCATTCAGATTTTTTTCCGCGTTGACCAGATCGCGTTCCGATTCGATTTTACGTTTGTTTAACTTTTGAAACTGTGCCGACAACGTTTCGATATCGGGCACGGGACTTTGTTTATTCGTTGACATGGCTTGAAACCTCACTTGCTAATTTTCGTACTTCGTCTGCGATGGTTGACTCAAATTGTTCCAGATTTTTCTCCAGAAACAATTGTAAACCGGCTCCGGTGTCCGTTCTTCTTGACTGTAATTCTGCCAAACCGGAAATAAAGGCCGAGGGAACTCCCTCTGCGGTCTCTTCCAACACCTCTTCATGAAACACTTCATCAAACACCTGATGCGGAACCTCGATCACAGAACGTTTCCAACCCTCGGCAGTCACTTCCAGTTTCAGCACCGATGGCAGATGCGTCCGCGAGGCATCGCTACGAGATCTGCGAATGATGTTGCCCGGCGTCACCCAGGTTGTCTGCCCTTTTTCCACATCTTTCAAAGTCCGATGAATGTGGCCGTTAATGACGTAATCCACGCCCGCAAATTCATACGGCTTGAAATGTCCCTGTTCTTCATAACCGGGCACAATCAGATCATGGTGCGTCACCCAGATGATCAGCGGTTGCTCAGCATCGCTCTCGTAATCCACCGACTTCGGTAGTTTTTTCCCCCAGGAAGTGCCGCCGATGATCACCGGACGCCCTTGCATTTTTCCCCGCCACGGCGTTTCTTCCGAAAGCAGGCGATACTTGCCCGCTTGCACCAGAATACTGAGTGTGTCGTGCTCTGACAGTTGATTTTCCCGGCAATCGTGGTTTCCGTAAATCCCGTAAACCGGCGGATCAAATAGCGCGATTAACTGGCACAACAACCAGTTTTGATTATCGCGGGGCACATGAAATAAATCGCCGAGAATGACCGGCAGCAGATTCTGTTCTTCCGCCGTTTTCAGGCACCAACGCAGCTTTTCCAACACGATTTGAGGGTAATCATCTTTACGAAAACCAGGCACACGCCCTTCGACATGCGGGTCACCAATCAACAACACTCCCGAATATTCATCACGTTCCATGTGTGTGTCCCTCCAGCCCCATTTCCGCGGTCTGAATGAACTGCTCCGGCTCCAGTTCGGTCCCACAAGTTGGACAGGTCGGATTCGCCTTCACCCAATCCACCAATTTTGCGCGAACAGCCTCGTGCTCTGCTTCACATTTCTGATAGACCTGCTGCAGCTTCTCAACCTGTAACTGCGCCTCTTCCCATCGCTGACAGGCGTGTTCCATGCTGAGCAAGTCAGCCATGACGGGCGGCGGACTACAGTTTTCCAAAACCTGGAATTCCGCCCGGTCGATGCGCGACCGCGCTTCTGCTGACTGAATTTTCTCAATCAGCTTCTGCAATAAATCGGTGTCGGTCAACTGTGGTGGATCACTCAGAATCAGCAGACAATCACCGGTTGCTTTTGCCCGATCACAAATATGTTCCTCACGCTGAATGTCATTGATCAGTCCAGACAACAAAACAATATCGGCCAATACAGGAGGTTCTGCTAAATCAGCCAGTGCCACGACTTTGAATTGGGTCTGCTTGACCTGCTGTTTCACGTCCCCCAATCGTTGCGCCAGCAACTCTAATGGTTTTTCAGGCTCCTGCTGTAGTTCGCCCGGCAGCAAATTCAGAGTCGCAACAGTTTGCTCCAGCTGCGCTACCACTTGAGAGGAACGCTGTAATTCCTGAATCAATACTTCCCACTGTTGAATCTGCTGGTTTTCAGCGAGTAAGCCTGCATAGGTTTTATCGAGTGCATCTAATTTCGATTCCAGGTCTGGAACCGGAGCCAGCACTTCCAGAATCTCAGAGGTCTGTTTTGACTCTCTCTTCTGACGTTGGAACTCCTGCTGTGCAGACTTGACCTTACCGCGATGCAGTTTCTGCATTTCGATCAATACAGAGGCGTCTGAAGACGAAGCGAAGAAACTGGCAGCCCGACTGCCACGCTCCCCCAGCAAAAAGATCGGAGACTTTTGCTCACCAAAATGCACATCAAACTGGTCATTGTCCCCGGCTTTGACTTTCGAAAGTTTCAAAGTTTGGCGCAGTTTATCAGGCACACTATTTCGTAGTCGATGAAACTCTTCACCATCAATACAATAACTGACGACCTTTTTTTTTCGTTTCCATTCGATGGTATGACCATCGTCCGTTTCCACGATGATCCGACACTCTTTCGCACCGTGTCGAACCATAAAATCGCCGGAAGAATTCTCAGCCAGAATCTGCAGCGCAGAGACGAAGGCAGACTTACCGCAATTGTTAGGACCGGTCAGCACGGTCAATCCCGCCGACAGATCAATCACGGTATGTGAATGGCTCATAAAGTTATGTAACGTAATCTGTTTCAACATGTTCGCAAGTATAATCTCCCCCGTTTAGAAATTACAGGATCCGCAGACACGGTATTTCAGATCATCCGAGAAACAGACCATTGCGTTTCCTGAGAAAATGGAGTCAAATAACAGGAACCGAGAAGCTCAGACCTGATTTCTCTGCCCTTCTCTTTCTTATTCAATTATCGATTGAAGGTCAGGCCATGCTTTCAGCAAAATATTTCCTGTCAGGTGCTGTGTTCATGCTCACGACACTGCTCTCAGCCATTCTGACTGATTCTGTGTCGGCTGCGGATCAGCTCTGGGTTTATGTCGGCACCTATACCCGCGGCAGCGACAGCCAAGGCATCTATCAACTTCGACTCGATGGTAAAACCGGCAAACTGTCACATGTGCGAACTACCAAAAATGTCGAAAACCCGTCGTTTCTGGCAATCCATCCCAATCAAAAATATCTCTACGCCGTAAACGAAACGGGAGACTACCAAGGCACAAAGACGGGGGCCGTCAGTTCCTTCGCCATTGATGCTGAAAGCGGGGAATTAAAGTTTCTCAATCAGAAATCTTCGCGAGGGGCAGATCCCTGCCATCTTGTTGTAGACGCGACCGGCAAACATGTTCTTGTTGCCAATTATTCTGGAGGCAATATCTGTTCGCTGCCAATCCAAAAGAATGGCAAGCTGAAAGAGAGTGGTTCATTCGTTCAACACATCGGTTCCAGTGTCAATTCCGCGCGACAAACAGCACCGCATGCGCATTCCATTAACCTGGATAAACAAAACCAACATGCGATTGTCGCTGACCTGGGCATAGATCAACTACTTGTCTACCAGTTCACCCCAGCAGACGGCGCACTCAAGCCGAACTCCATTCCTGGAATTAAAATGGCACCCGGCGCAGGCCCCCGTCATTTTACGTTTCATCCGACTGGAAAATGGGGATATGTCATCAATGAATTGAACCTGACCATTACCGCCATGACTTATGATGCGCAGCATGGTTCCTTTCAGGAGATCCAAACGATTTCTACTGTCCCAGCGGGTACCACATTGAAAGGAAACTCGACGGCAGAGGTTCAAGTACACCCCTCTGGTAAGTTTCTTTATGGCTCTAATCGTGGCCCCAATTCACTGGCCATGTATCGAATTGATAAACAAACGGGTATGTTGACATCCATTGGTTTTCAATCAACGGGTGGTGCAATCCCTCGAAATTTCAAAATTGACCCTACCGGAAAATACTTATTGGCAGCGAATCAGAACACACATAATGTCGTAGTGTTTAAAATCAATCTGAAGACAGGCTTACTTGAGAAAACGGGCCACGAACTCCACGTCCCCAAACCGGTTTGTATTAAATTCATCCCAGTATCATCTACACCTTGAAACGGAAATTGTATATAATCATTTTGATCTTAAAGTTGAAATTCCTAGAGAGATTATATTGTGAGAAGTATGCTTACTCACTATCTGGGTCATTGATAACCCAAGACTTCTGAGAAGAGTGTTCAAAAAGATGTGGGTTAAAATTTGTGGAATTCAAGATATCAGTACCGCTAACATGGCGGCTGATCTGGGTGCCTCTGCTCTGGGCCTCAATTTCTATGCGCCGTCTCCTCGCTCCCTCGATCTCTCTACAGCAGCCGAGATCAAATCTGCCGTTTCGTCGAGGGACGTATCAGTCGTCGGATTGTTTGTCAAACATTCGCTGACGGAAGTAAAATCCATCTGCCGGGAACTCGCATTAGATATCGCGCAGCTTCACAGCGACGAGCCTCCTGAATTCCTCGCGGACCTGGCGCAGGCACTGCCTGACCTCAAAATCATTCGCGCCTTCCGGACTCAAGACCCTGACTTGGACCGCCTGGCTGATTTTCTTGCTGAATGTGATCAGTGTGGCAAACGCCCGGACTATATATTGATTGACGCTTATTCACCTCAAGCCTATGGCGGAACAGGACAAATTGTCCCCTGGGAGATGATTAAGGAATCCTACCTGTACGAAGCATGGCCGCCTTTGATTCTGGCAGGGGGACTGACTGCCGAAAACGTGGGTGAAGCGATTAAAACCGTGGCCCCGTTTGGCGTTGATACCGCCAGTGGTGTGGAAACGGCACCTGGAGTCAAAAGTCAGCAGATGGTGGAAGCCTTCATAAATCAGACAAAATTGGTGTGAAGAATCTTCGGAAAAGCCGGTACAATAGTTTAAATGCCTTGCTGGAAAGAGGAAGAATCAAAACTGTTTTATACAACAGCCTTGAGAATCACTTGGGCGGGGCATACCATATACGCAGGACGGGATAGTCTTAAGATGTGACAATGAGTCACTTTGAAAACAAGAGTCGCGAGAAACTATCTGTTTCTCCAGGGAATAAAGATTACTATGTCAACTGATTATACGATTCTATTGATCGAAGATGACCGAGAGATTTCAAGCACCCTGAGTGGTGTCATCAAATCAGCCGGATACAATGTGCTTGTGGCCCCGAATGGTCTGGAAGGTCAGAAGCTCGCCCGGTCAGAAAATCCCGATCTGGTCATTACCGATATGATGATGCCCAAAATGGGTGGTTTTCCCGTGCTGGAAAGCCTGAAGTCACTTCCTGCCCCCCCCAAGGTCATCATGATTACAGCCAATGAAGGGGGTCGGCATAAAGCGTATGCCGAGATGCTGGGTGTTGATGACTATCTAAGAAAGCCGTTCGCAATGGATATCTTTCTGGAAGCGATCGCACGCGTACTTGCGGAAGACAAAAACAGCGGCAAAGCAGAAAAGCCTGCCAAAGGACCTGTTTCCCGCTCGCGAAAGAAATCCTGACCTGCAGCGAACCCCTGCGACATTTCAGGCACCGCTCAGATCACAAAGGCCACGTAATACCAGTACAGGCCTGTTAATGAAGTCAGAGTGATGTCGATCGTGGAAATCCAGCCCAGCTTTTTATGCAGGCTGCTGTGCGCGCAGGGAACTGGTGGTTTGGGAATTCGTTTCAGAGCCAGAAAAAGAGTCGTTGCCCAGAAGAAAGGGGTAGAAACGGCAAAAATCAAATGGACATACAGGACCTCTCGGACGTATTTCAACTGCTCCGGAGTGAGAGGCGTTTCTCGCTGGTTCACAATATTCTGCCAGCCCCCATGCATGAGCTGCACATCAATTTCAAATGCCGTCACGGCGACCAGCAAAACAGCCCCGAGTACGATCTGCAGCAGCTTATGCAGTGAAAAGTTGCGTTTGATTTTGACCGTATAAAGACTGAACAACAATAATGGTACGATCAACAGGAGTGCTGATACTACGAAATCCAACATGAATGTTGAGCGATAGCCTAAGAATCCGTGCTCCATCTGAGAATCCTGTCGTGGTAGAGATTGAGATCTAACCCATTGGTAGCTAACCATATCAGAACTTTTGATCCGCTCCTAGAGCAGCCTGAAAACGGCCCCCCTGAGCTGATCAAAAAAGATTACTTGAGGGAATGCTACAGTTTTGGCTGCCCCCCGCTTGAAGAGTCAGTCTTACTGTTGATAAATTGACTCTTTTGCGGTTTTATTCAAATGAGCCGTTCATCAGGAAACACAGGAGGTGTTCACATGCAAGTGTGCGGCGTGATTCCCGCCAGACTGCAATCATCCAGGCTCCCGCGGAAATTATTACTGAGCGAGACCGGCAAATCGCTGATCCAGCATACCTGGGAAGCAGCAGCAAGCTCGGAAAAATTAGACCGTCTGATTATTGCCACTGACAGCCTGGAAATTTTGGAAACGGTTCATGGTTTCGGAGGAAGAGCCTGCCTGACAGGAGACCATCCCAGCGGTACAGACCGGATTGCCGAAGTGGCTGCCAAAGAACTGTTTGATGCCGAAATCCTGGTAAACATTCAGGGTGATGAGCCAGAAATTTCTCCTCAATTTATTGACCAGTTGATCGAGGTACTCATCCAGAATCCCAACGCAGATATGGCAACATTAGCAACTCCGATTCGTAAGATCGAACAATTACAGGACCCCTCCTGCACCAAAGTTGTCTGTCGCACCGATGGTACTGCGATGTACTTTAGTCGCCTGCCGATTCCTTTTACGAGAGACATTGATCCTGAAACACTTTTACCTGATCAGAGCCCCTGGTTATTGCATTTGGGAATCTATGCCTACCGAAGACCGTTTTTGCTGGATTTAACGAAAATACCTCCGACTCCACTTGAACAACTGGAAAAACTAGAACAATTACGCGCTCTGGAGACGGGTGCCACGATCCAGGTAGCGCAAGTATCACATCCATCCGTTGGGATTGATACCCCTGAGGATTATGCACAATTTGTAACACGCTATAATCAGGAAGAATGAGAACTCACTCGTCAACCAGTGGCTAAAAACCATAACACAGGCCAGATCCCCTGTGTTAAACTGAACAAATATCTGATGTTAAAGAAATGTGATATTGCATTCTGCATCTTGAAACGTGCAAATCCGACTTGCATCGCATATCATGATCAAATAATGAACTCCGACTCAATTAGCAGATAGTGAAATGACCAAGCATACGACTAAACATATTTTTGTCACCGGTGGCGTTGTCAGTTCTTTAGGTAAAGGCTTGACGTCCGCCGCGATCGGGCTCCTCCTGGAACAGCGGGGATTGAGAGTGCGTATGCAGAAGCTCGACCCTTATATCAACATCGATCCCGGAACGATGAATCCATATGAGCATGGCGAAGTGTATGTATTGGACGATGGCTCCGAAACCGATCTGGACCTCGGCCATTACGAGCGGTTCACCAACAGCCCTCTCTCACGCAAGTCAAATTACACAACCGGACAGATTTATCAGCGGGTCATTGACAAAGAACGCCGCGGCGAATATCTGGGAGCTACAGTTCAGGTCATTCCCCATATCACTGACGAAATTAAACAATCCATTTATAACCTGGACAGTTCCGATGTCGATGTCGTTATTACGGAACTGGGCGGAACCGTGGGAGACATTGAAGGTCTCCCGTTCCTCGAAGCGATTCGCCAGATCCCTCTGGATATCGGCAAGGAAAACTGCCTGTTCATTCATTTGACTCTGGTGCCTTACATCAAGGCGGCGGGAGAAATGAAAACAAAACCAACACAGCACAGTGTTGGTTTAATGCGGCAGATTGGTATTCAACCCGATGTATTGATCGTGCGAACCGAACGTCCCATGGACAAGGATCACACGGACAAGATCGCCCTGTTCTGCAATCTGGAAAAAAATTCCGTGATTGAGGAAGTCGATACGGAATATTCCATTTACGAAGTACCTCAAGGATTGGCCGATGATGGACTCGACAAACTCATCATCAGCAAACTGCAACTGGATGCAGAGCCTCTGGACCTTTCCAACTGGCGATCACTACTGAATCGGATCAAAAATCCGGAGCATGAAGTCACCATTGCCGTCGTCGGAAAATATATCGATCACAGAGACGCCTACAAATCCATTTACGAATCACTGTTTCACGCAGGCTTCCACCATTCGACACGCATTCTTTTGAAGCGCATTGAAGCGGAAGAAATCGAACGACAAGGGGCAGAAACGCTGCTGTCAAACGTCGACGGCATTCTCGTCCCCGGCGGATTCGGAAAACGTGGTATCGAAGGCAAGATTGCGACTGCCCAATTTGCCCGTGAAGCTCAGATACCCTACTTCGGAGTCTGCCTGGGAATGCAATGTGCGGTGATTGAATTTGCCAGAAATGTCCTGGGATTACCAGACGCCAATAGCACTGAGTTCAACAGTGAAACCAGTGCCCCTGTGATTTGTTTGCTGGAAGAACAAAAAGAGATCACGGAAAAAGGGGGGACCATGCGTCTGGGCGCTCAAGATTGCATCATTTCGCCTGACTCCAAGGCACATACCTGCTATGGCGCCGATTCCATCAGCGAACGCCATCGCCATCGCTATGAATTCAATCCTGAGTATCGAAAACAGATGATTGAAGCCGGTATGGTCCCGACAGGCACCAGCCCGAATGGCAATCTGGTTGAGATCGTAGAAATTCCCGAGCACCCCTGGTACCTTGCCGTGCAGTTCCATCCCGAATTCAAATCCAAGCCAGTCAGCCCACATCCGCTCTTTGCCGGATTTGTCGGGGCGGCCTTGAATTATCATCAACAGAAAGTCCGCGTCACTGTTTGACATGTGATTTCGTGTAGAGTCTGTCTGTGCTGACACGTACCAGAAAAGCTGGAAACATTTTCCAATGAGTTCCAAGAAAGCTGTAAGCCTGAACTTATCTGGCTTACTGAATATTCATAAACCCCAGGGTATGACTTCACGCCAGGTTGTGAATCAGATCCAGAAGTTGGTCAAGCCCGCCAAAGCCGGGCATGCCGGCACACTGGATCCGCTGGCAACGGGCGTTCTGGTCGTTTGCATCGGGTCTGCCACCCGCCTGATTCGCTTCGTGCAGGATCAGCCCAAAGAATACATCGGCGAATTCATTCTGGGAAAACGCAGTGACACTGACGACATTTGTGGCAATGTCACCGATACACCAGATTGTCCTGCAATCACAAGGGAGCAACTGGAAGCCTGCCTGCCTGCTTTTCGCGGGCAAATAGAACAAGTGCCCCCCAAATTCTCGGCTGTGCATATCGACGGGCAGCGGGCCTATGACCGGGCACGCCGCGGCGAATCCTTTGAAATTAAACCCCGGACTGTGGATGTGTATGAACTCGAATTAATGGACTTTGCATTTCCTCGTTTTCAACTTCGCATTGTCTGTGGCTCGGGAACCTATATACGTTCCCTCGGTCGCGATCTGGGAGAACAACTGGGAGTGGGCGCGACCATGTCAGCTCTGGTTCGTACACGGATTGGTCAATTCAATCTAACAACCGCAATTAAGCTGGAAGAAGATTTAGCCTTAGACTCAATTGCCCAACAACTCCAACCCGCTGCATCGGCGGTCGTTCCACTCCCGCATTATCAATGCGATGAGCGGGAACTTTACGATCTCAGTCAGGGACGCAAACTCCAATGTGATCCTCATCGACTGCCTGATACGAATCAGATCACAGAGATTGCCGTGATGACTCCACAGGGAACACTCGCCGCGATTGCAGAGTGGAACCGACCCATTCAGCAACTCTCTCCCCGACAGGTCTATTATCAACAATCAAAATAATCTGGCCGTTTTTTCCTGCCGTTTTCATTCTGCTTTGAGAGTCTCCCATGAAACTCATTTTGGCCAGCACATCGTCTTATCGCGCAGCACAATTGCAGCGGCTGGGACTTGATTTTGAAACCTGTGATCCACAGGTCGATGAATCACTGTTGAAACAAGCGGGCTTCACGCCCGACGCTCTGGCCGAAATCCTCGCTTTGGAAAAAGCCAAAGCCGTCTTCCAGCAGCACCCCGATGCCATCGTGATTGGTGGCGACCAACTGGTTTCCTTTGAAAATACGATCCTGGGAAAACCAGGCACGGAAGAACGAGCCGTGGAACAGTTGCTGTCGATGCAAGGCAAAACGCATCTGCTCATCACCGCGATTGCCGTTCTGGGTCCTGATTTTATGGAAACACACGTCAATCGTACCACACTTAAAATGAGGTCGCTCGACAAAGATTCCCTCACACGTTATGTGCAATTCGATCAGCCTCTGGACTGCGCCGGCGCCTATAAACTGGAAAGCCGTGGCATCACACTCTTTGAAGAGATTCAATCTACAGACCAGTCTGCGATCACTGGCATTCCGTTGATGGCGTTGACAGCATTACTCATCCAGGCTGGCATGACACTCCCTTAACCATGAAATAAATCTCTGCATACTATCGTGAGACGGTAAATCAGCGCGGTTCTCAACCCGACTCTCCCTAAACACAAAGCCTGCAGAAGTTGACTCCTGCAGGCTTTGCTTTTTCATAACAAACATCATTCAGCTAAACGGACTGTAAGTCCACCATCGCTTCCCGCAGACGATTCCGTGCGGTGTGCAGTCGACGCTTAATCGTTCCAATCGGACGATTAAATTCGTGACTCATTTCCTTCAGAGACTGTCCTTTGAAGTAAAATGAGATCAGCGTTTCACGATCGACTTCACCCAACTGATCCAGACTTCCTCGCAATTCCGTAGCCCGTTCGCTTTCCAGCAATTTATCCAACGGACTTTCTGGTTCGTGGTCCAGAACGATAAATGTATCAGGGCTCTGAATGCTTTCGTTAGGACGACGAACGGCTCGATTGATTGACATCCGAACGGCAATCTGCCGCAACCATCCACCGAAGCGTTCTGGTGCATTCAACTGAGACAGCTTCCGCATTGCCTGAATGAATACATCCTGAGTCACTTCGCTGGCCTCTGCGTGATTCCGCAATCGCTTCATTACAATCGCGAAAACGGTAGATTCAAACTGAACAACAAGAGAACCGAATGCGTCCCGATCCCCGTTCTGAGCAGCAGTAACGAATTGAACTAAATCTTGATCTTCCATTGTACTATCTCTTCTCTGACCCCGAGTCAGGGCTCAATATTCAAGAATGTTCAAAGTGGCAGCTGCGATCATGCTCGGAGTGAGAACTCACCAACCTTCGAATCAACTGTGAAACCAGAGAAAGAGATTGACTCTTTCAGCCGGAAATCCAGATGACCAATTCGGTGCTCTCGCCAAAAAACATGGCAGCGTCAGCTAAAACTTGATTCGTGTTTTAACCAACCACTTTGAGTAAACGATTTTCTGCTAAAAAGCAGGGAACAGGAGACTGCTTACGAAGCAGTTCCGGTCATAGTGGTTCTGGTACCCGTTATCTGCGTGTATCTTTGATACATCAGATGCATCGATGGTTGACAACAATGCCAACACATCGAGGGGGTCCCCGGCATACCACCAGATTCCGACAATCGTTCTCCATAGAGAGGGCTTAACGAATCTAGACGGAGGGCGGCACGGACGACATCAATGGCTTTCACGACAGCTGCTGTTTTGACAAACGCGCTGTTAATGATTGCTTTGACGACGAAACGACGATTCTGTTTAGTAAAAATCATCAGTGCACCTCCTGCGTTAAACCGCAGAGAAAGAGACTAAAAAAAGAGGCTTGCTGCCTCGAAAAAAAAACGGATTTCATCCGCTCACAAAGAAAGTCAATGCGAGATTCTCAACCTACAAGTCAAGAAACTCTCCATACCAGCTAGACAGACGACCGCTGGCATTGGTTCGCTCAGTTTTGTCAGTTTTCGGTAAAATGTCGATTATTTCAAGAGAGGTTTTGAAATAACGACGACTCTCCCTGGCTATCAGGGGCGATTTCGACCAACCACACATCACGCAAACCGTTTATTAGAAACCACTTAGAACCGCTATTATTTCCAGCGAAGAATTTGAACCTATTTCCAGTATTTTTCCTGACTCCGCCCTGATTTTACTATTTTGGGCTGACAATAATAAAAAATACCTTGAACCCATTTTTCAAACTCTGAACCGGCACATAGGTTTTTGTCCGCAGTGTTTGCTTTCCGGTCGATAAGCTGAACGTCAGATAAGAAGCAGAGACCCCCAGATTTTTGAGCATTGCTTCCGAAAACGGCCCCGTTTTCTGCTGGCTTTCTGCAAAAATATTATAGCCTTTCGCAAGACTTGTTGGCACATCGATCATGGCCAGAAGATTGGCCTGGCTAAGCCCCTGCTTACGGGCCTCGATAAACGCAGGTTGATTCTGCGCAATCTGTTTGGAATCAGAGGGTGCGTTCAATGCATCTAGAAATTTCTTCATTGAAGCCGTCGCTCCCATCGCCTGGAGCACCTTCCCTTTCGGATATGCCATCCGATTGGTAATTCCCGCCGGCCCGTAAAGTACTTCCAGCATCCGTTTCTGAATCTGCAGCGGGTCGAATTCCGGGTCCACATCCTGTTTGATGACTGTGAGATCGACGGTTACGTTTCCGACGGTCTCAGCATCGGGAGTCAGTGTGACCTGCTGCTCCAGTCCAGGCAGGGAAATATGCTTCATTAATGACATCATTTCCCGTGTATATTTTCGTAGTTCTTCTGAGGGTTCTACTTCGGAAATCGTATACGCATTCAGCACACCTTCGGAAAGCTTCCCTAATTCAAACGAGAAATAATAACTGCCATATTTCAGCCTGTGAATCTCTTTGACAATGGTCTCGAATTTCGATCGGGCCTCCGCGTTCTGTTTTGTGTCATCAAACATCTGCGCTGTCATATTCATCCCCCAGGTGATGAGCGCACCGGTATTCCCGGCACCAGCAAAATAGGACAGTTGATCTGCGGGAAACTTCCCCAGTTGTGCAAATTCCAGTGGTGGATTCGTCTGAAAAAACAAATCGGTTACCGAATTTTCTTTGACTTCAAACAGGCTCTCCAAGCCGACGCCGCCACTTCCCGCCTTGAATGCGGTTGTATAACTTTTAGAATCCTGAACCGCTTGCAAAACCCCTTTTGCCAGTGCGGAATACATCGCGAGAATCGGCTTCATATTCACCCCGGGCGTGGTATTGACCTTCTCGACAAGCTGATTGAGTGCCTCGTCTACCTTCTGACCGGACCGGTCCATTTGTGGCTGGTATATCTGTACGATTTTTTGAGAATTGACGAACACCGAGAGATCACCATCGGCGAACAGATCGCGCGATTCCGAACTCATTTGGGCTTGAAAGTTCGTATCACCGGCCTTGAATATTTTCACTGCCTGATCAACTAACTGCTGGTCTTCACTGTAAAGAAACCATTTCTCATGAATCACGCCATGATACTTTTCATCCAAAGCAGACTTGATCGCTTGCTCATCACTCACAGGAATCACATACAGTAAGCCGGGCTGTTTTGTCTGACTGAGAAACACCCCGACACACATGTCACGCGAACGATCGACACCTGAGAGATCCGGGTTAGAAATAGAACGTCCCAGAAAAGTCCGCAAGTTTCCCGCAATCACGCCGGTCAGCGCTTCATCGACCTGATTTGATAAACCCGAGAGTTTCTGCAATGTCGCCTTTGGCTGCTTGAGCCGAATCACGATGCTTGCCTCAGCGGAGATCGCAGATTCAGGGACCTCAGCCGCCGAAACCATTACTACCGGAAACAAGAGCGATAAAAATGCAAAAGCGCACTTCCATTTTCCAAACATTCAATAACACTCCTCTTAATTTTTATGTGGCCCGTTAATTCAGTCCCTATTATATACAGTCCTGAAGGGTGAGAGGACTATTCGCCAGTTAGAAAGTCGGACATTTTATAAACATTTACATGTAAAGTTTTAATACAGATTATCCCTAATGAACGCAGGGAATTCGATGCGTCCCCGAATTAACTTAGCGAACATAGGGACTATATGCTCGTTGTTCAAAATTTGAGTATCACAGAATCAATGGCAATTAAAACAATAGAATCAAACACGACAACCGTGCCTGCCAGTAGTCAATGCAAAATGCCGATCCGGGCTCGTGCGACAATTTGCCCCTTACCGATAAAAGAGGAGTAAAGTACTTCCGAAATTGAACCATTTATCAATTTCCTAGCATGGGATGCTGAAATCGGAAGACGTTTAGCTCAGATCACGATTTTGTAATATTGTTTTCACGACAAAGATCTGTTTGAAGGATCACACAGAGTATCAATGTCTACAGGATTTGCCGGCTCTCGTTCCATGGATGAACGCAGACGCCGAAGATTGGCGTCGGAATCTTCAGAATCGCTCGATGATTCGAACGATGATTCTACATCTCAAATCATTGCGCGGACCAAACGGTTTGCAGCCGGTCAATATCCACTGCGTACACTGATTTTTCCCAAACGCTGGAAACTTGCGCTATATTATCTGCCGGTCTTTTTGTGTTTTTCCGGTATGATTGCCGTCGACTTTTATCGGTCTGAGTTCTGTTCTTCCGAATCGGCCCTGTCTGGATATCTGTCATTGGAGCACAGCCCCTTACCTCTGTTCCTGACGGGTGGCATCCTGTTTGTTTCAGGTCAGATCGCGTTGCTGATTGCTTCACTGCGCACACAAAGCCTGCATGATTTTTCCGGCAGGTATCGTTTGTGGAAGTGGGTCGCCGGCGGATTGTTTCTCTTCGCTTTATGCACCACCACTCAATTACACCAGATCTGGGCAACCACTGTTATCGAATTACGGTTGTTTGACTGGGGACCACACACACAACTACTGGCCTGGCTGGTTCCTGGTTTAACTTTGGGCTTAAGCATATCGCTGATGACCTACCTCGAAATGCGAGGTGATCGGGCCGGATTGAACTTTACAATCATCGCAGTTGCGGCTTATGTTGCGAACCTGACTTTTATGTTAACGGGAAATCGGATTCCCTGGGAAACGCATCACTACCTGATCGGTGCAGGCATCCTGTATTTCGCTCATTGGAGCTTGTTTACCAGTCTGCTGCTCCATACACATCATTTACTCTACCAATCAGTTGACCTGCCGGAGAAAGTCCCTTCACGCGTCAAAAAACAAATTTCAAGCTATCTCCATCGTCGTCAAATCAAGAAAAAAGCCAGGCGGATTGACAAAGCCATCAAACAGAAAGCACTACTGGCTGAAAGATTGGCGCAACAGGAAATCGCAGACGCCTCGACAGCTTCCCAGTCTACTGATTTGAAGCCCGTTGATCCGAAGACCGTAGATTCACAGCCGGTCGCTCCCAAACCGAAACTCACAAAAACTGCGACGCGAAGGAAATCAGCTCCTGCCTCGAAAGCGTCCCCAGCTGAAGCCCCCATCTCCCAAGCTCCAAAACAGCCAGAACCTGTCGCGGAAACGGAATTACCCCAGGATCAGTCTGACCACAAACAACAGCCGAAAGCGACGCAAAAGAAAGTACGAATCGATGCGTCACACGATCCGGAACTGTTGAAAGGGTTGACAAAGCGTGAAAGGCGAAAGTTGCAAAAGCAATGGAGAGAAGAAGAACGCCTTAACGCCATCAATGAGAATTAAGAATCTGCATAATTCTTATATTTTTCTGATCCGGTTTTCGATTACGCTCGTTTCCTGTGCCTATTCTTTATAGACTTGCTCTGATCAGAGAGCGAGATTTCCAAGTACTCCGATTTCATGAGTTTGCCACTTCTGAATGCTCATTTTGCCCTGCATGCCTGGGAAAGGTAATTACCATTATGTCCAATGACAACTTTTACTCTGAAGAAAATGACTTTCAACCTGAAGAATTTTCTGCACAGCCCAAAAAAGGGATAAGCACAGGTGTTAAGGTTCTCTTGGTTTTGAGCGGGGCAGGATTGCTCTGCATGCTTTTGTGTTGCGGAGGCCTGTTTTATGTAGCGAAACAAGCCGATTTCAAGATGACAGAAAAACCAGCAGAGATCATTGACATTCAGAATGACATCACAAACATTACCATCCCCGCTACGTTTAAGCCCCAGGCCGGGATGTCAGTCAATGTCGTTGGAACGCGCATTCGCATGGCGATCTATGAAGAAGAAAATAAACAGGGCGCACTCATCTTAATGAGTCTTGGTATGCTCGACGATGGCATGGTCGATATGGAGCAGGAATTCCGAAAAAGCCTGAAACAACAAAATCAGAACCAGCGCGAACTTAATATCACCAAAGAAGAGCAACGCGAATTCACCATCAAAGAACAAAAAGTAAAATTCAACTTCGCAGAGGGTACTGACAAAAACGGCAAGAAATTTAATCAAATCACAGGCGTTTTTTCCGGTAACAATGGTGCTGCCTTCTTATTCCTGCAAGTGGCCTCTGAAAATTATAACGAAGAAGAAATCGTGAAGATGATCGAGTCGATCAAATAATGCGTCGCATAATCATTTGACACACATCTCAAAGCTGGCTGTGAACTTACTTCACAGCCAGCTTTTTTTCTTTGATGAAACCTTGATCGTCTGACTTGAGGAGATTGGTTCCCCCCGTTGATTAAGGCTCTGAAACAACTTTGACCTCAGGAGGATGTGCATAATCTTGCCACAGGCGTTGATCTACTTTTGCGCTCTGCTTTCCATCATGCACATAGTAGCGATAGCGTGAAACATACGGTTTACCCGGCTCAATCTCAAAGGCGTCGCTGGCAGCGACCGCGAAACAGAAATACGGCATTTTCGGATGTAGTCTGACTGGTTGTGGAAACCGAAAATTACCAGGGTGACTTAACACTGTGATTCCAGCGACTTCACCCGCCAGAGTGCCATACATCTCCACCCAATGCGGGCGCGACTGATTCCCATTCTCTTTATTTTTACCCTCGCTGGTCAGATAGTTATAATTATGATGCGTATGCCAGTCTGCATGTCCGCGAACCGTCATCCCACCATAATGGACTTTATCAATCGTCACCGGCTGATCCGTGGCACATTTTTGTACGGAGTTGATATCGAACAGGAATTGATCTTCCAGAGCAAACACCCGCACCCGCCAGGTTTCTGTCAGCATGGTCACGGGCCCCTCTTTTTTCGTGAGATCGATATGATCGATCGTCGTGATAAATGAACCGAAAACGGGGCCGCCGGTGATGGAGTTGACCTTGCTATGTTCCACTTTCCCTAATTTTGATTTCTGATCCCAGCCATTATTTTCTCTGCCTTCGAATAATATCTTGCGCCACGAGAACATGATGCCATGCTGATGCGCATGGTCGGGATTAAAGTCGTCTGTAATCACTTTTCCCGACGGTGTATACAAGGGGTGAATGTAGCCGCTTTTATCATAGTACGCTTCATCACGTCGAGGCGCTTCAACAATCGCATGATTGTAAGTCAGTACCGGCTTGCCATCGACTTTGACGTTTAAATGTTTTCCATCATCCGCCACAACGACTCGGTTTGGCTGTTCTGCAAAATTTGTCCCGGCTAACAGGCGATACTGCCTTGTCGTTCCTGCCGGTAATCGATCTCGTAGAATCCAGACGAGTTCCCGCTGATCTCCCGTACTATCAAACTGAACCGGAATCTCGGCCCCGTTATCAATCCGTAGCAGGCTTAAATTCTGCTGCCGTTCGAACAGTTTGGGTACAGGCATCGAAATCACACAGTTTTGCCGTGCCTGCTTACCGGCTGCCACTTCGAGGACCACCGCGGGACCTGCCAGGGAAACGGAAAGATTACCCAGCAAAGTCACAACGGCAATTACGAAACCAGTCATCAGCGACTGCTTCCTGTTTAAAACGGTTTTTGTCATGTTTCGTATCGTCATATTAGAGTGTCCACCCTTTACGGTATGCGCGTTGAACATATTGTGCTGCGTTTGTTGTATTGGAAGCATTCATCTTAACTGCGTCCCATTCGATCTTTTGCCCCACACGAAACGCCAGATTTCCCAGCAGAATGGTTTCGGTTAACGGAGCCGCATAATCAAAGTGACACAGCGTCTTCCCGTTGCCCTTACAGGACTCAACCCATTCCATGCGATGATTGCCAATCGCGTCCGGTATCGTTTTCTCCGGTGCTTTGAAGCCAACATATTTCTCTTCCGGTAGCAGAACACGCTTATTGTAATCGGCGGCCAGCATGCCATGCTCGCCTACAAATAAAACCCCCGCAGCCCATTGGGGACCGCCGAGATCCAGCACCGGTTGCGGAGTATCGCGGCCATGATACCAGACCACTTCTACGGGCGGCATTGATTCACGTGCAGGAAACTCCCAGTGACAATCGAGCCAGAACGGTGTTGAGTCGGGGTGAAGTGCGGGCCCCTTCGCTTCAACGCTTGTCGGATATTTTAAGTTGAGAGACCAGAATATCAGATCCATATAATGACACCCCATATTTCCGAGTGTGCCATTTCCAAAATCCCACCAGTAGTGCCAGTCATGGGGATGATAACAGGGATGGAAATTCTGCATCGGCGCAGGTCCCACCCACAAATCCCAATTCAATGTTTTCGGAATCGGCAGCGGTTGTTTTGGACGATCGACGACGTGTTTAAAGCGTCGCCAGCCTCCGGGGCGCCCAAACCAGACATGAACCTGCTTCACGCCACCGATGGTACCGGATTGAATCAGTTCCACCGTCCGCCGATAATTTTCGCCGGCATGGTTCTGAGTTCCCATTTGCGTGACAACATTCTGTTCTTTGGCAACACGCTGCATCTCGCGTACTTCATGAATCGAATGCGCCAACGGCTTTTCACAATAGCAATGCTTGCCCCGCTGCATCGCATTGATGGCAATCGTCGCATGCGAATGATTGGGCGTCGTGACCAGCACCGCGTCGATCTCTTGATCCATCTTGTCCAACATCACGCGAAAGTCGGCAAAAGCTTTCGCTTTGGGAAACTTAGCCTGATATTTGTCAGTCCGCGCACTATCGACGTCACACAGCGCCACGATGTTCTGATTGGAGACCAGACCCAGATTCGCGTTGCCCTGGTTCCCCAAACCAATACAGGCAATATTCAGTTTCTCATTGGGAGAACGGCTCGCTCCTGAAGCGGTATTCGCCCCCAGCCATAGGCCGGCACTGCTTAACACCGAATTTTTGAGCATGTCTCTGCGTGTCATTGGGACTGACGCACTCATCGTTTCTGATCCTCTCACTTACTGAAATTACTGGAAATGGCATCTCTCAATCAGGGGAACTAACTGAAATAAACATTCCCCCCTGGACATCAGCCGGATGATTTCGATTGAAGCTCAAATTGAAATTCATTTTCTGAACCAGGTACGATCGCTTTTTCGAGTTCGCTATTCGTATTATACTTCTCAGGAATATACGACTCCATCAGATCTTCACCAAAGTCCCTCCCTTTTTTCCCCGACTTTCGTGAAGCAAAGATCATGACTTTTTTCGTTCCCGCAGGGCTTTTAAATTCAAACTGCCCCTCTGTGATCACGCCGGCAGCTGCAGGTCCCTGCCCGTCTGCAGGCTCGAAAATGATATCGCCTTTCACAATCGGCGCCCCATCAATTTTTACTGTTCCCTTCACAAGAGCCATCACTGGCCCCTCGTCCTTTGTTCCACAGCCCTGTACGAACACAAGCACACATAACATTATCAGCGATTTGATAACAGAATCCAGCATCATTTCCTCTTCTCTTGGAAGAACTTGATTTCAAGAAAATAAAGACATCAAGGCTCAGCCTGTCAGTACCAGATTAAAATTCGCCTGGTACCTCTCCGCCAGCGCGCGTTCCCAGAGCACGAAACGTGCTGGTATCAACATTATTTGAGATAAACCGAACTGCCCCGTCCCCTAACAGGAAATGCGCGCCTCCCACGTGACGGCTACGAGCATAAACAGCATTATCCCCACTGGAGCAGGACGTGCTGATGGGCGAATAATCCCGCGAATACCCATAGATCACGGAATCAGAAACCGTGGTGTTTGGCCCTTGTAAAGTGGTAAAGGTTCCCCCGCCAACATACTTGGTTCCCCAGACACGTCCTCGTAAATCTCCGACTGTCAGACAGTCGGCAACAGGACCGGCACCCGTTACGTCATCCACCAGATTAATCTCTCCGGCAGCAATCGTATTGGAAGTCCCATCCGTGATGTCACGAAACCGTATGTTGGAAATATTGAAAAACAGGCCGTTCAGTTTGGGAAATGTACCATTCGCTCCCTGAGTCGTGGAGCCGGAACAGAGCAGATAGTTGGAATGAAACGAGTTCTTCTGGCTGCCAAGTTTTCCACTGTTCGGATCTGAAGGGCACATCAAAACGGGAACTTTGACTGAGCGCTGAGGATGTGAGGCAAAATCGCTCACAGTGCCTGATTCAAAACCGTCGCGAAGTTTATCATACAGAGGTGCCTGATCGATAAACGGCAACACCAGATGAAACCAGGATTGCCGTGCATAGTTTTGTCCTGTATGGGCGGCGATATTGACACCACAAACGGTCGCGAAGGGAAACGACCGATGTGTCTCATGGTAATTGTGTAACGCAACCCCCAGTTGCTTCAAGTTGTTCTTACAGGTACTCCGACGAGCCGCCTCTCGAGCTTGCTGTACGGCAGGCAGTAACAGCGCGATCAGAATCGCGATAATCGCAATCACGACCAAAAGTTCAATCAAAGTAAAACCAGCTCTACGTTTCTGATAATAGTTCATAATTTTTCTCATGGAAAATAATAAATGGGATTGTAGTAATTCAAAACGGATTCATGCTGAATTATTAAGAAGCAACCAATGAGAACAGCAGAAGTTCCGCATCGGTGCGAATAGATTTACTGTAGGGTAGGATGGTCTGAGGATTGAACGATCACTCGAAATTCATCAACGAACCGTTCTCCGGAAAGCAAGACGAATGAGAGTTTTTTGCGATCACTCGAAATAGTCACTTTATCGTATCGAGCCTCGGGATTATTTTTGCCTCTGTCAATCTCCGTCCCTTGATGAACTATGACTCGACGAGGCTGCTTTTCACATAGTGGGTGAAAAAAGCAATCAGTCTGATTTAATTCTTTCTTTTCCAGGATGACGCCGAGTATGGGACGTTGAAACTCGATTTCTCCCCGTACAGGAATGAAGGCTCCTTCTTTGAGGGCAGGATCATAATAAACTCGAAAACAGTCTACTTTTGTTTGTGAAGGGATTGATACCGGGTAATTGAGATGATGTCCTGCACGCTGCGCTTCCTGAGTAGGTGAGACCAGCACACGCAACGCCTGAGAAAGTACAATCTGGCTCCGTTCCGGAAAGACAAAAGCCAGGTCGTCATGTTCAAAGACCTGATATTTTCCAGTCGCTAATGCTTCCGGCATTTCTTCCTGAAAAATAACAGAACTGGAATAACCTTTAATCCCATATCGCGTACTGATTTCATGCGAATCAGGTGTTTCGGCAATTTCATTTTTCTGGTAATCAATTTTGGCCGACTGGTTCTCTTCCACCTGCCGACTGGTTTTTACGATACCGTCATTATCAACAACGGATGCGATGACTTTGCCCCGATAGACCTGCACCCGGGTATCCTGAGCATCAGCGGTCTGAACCGAAAACAATGTTCCCAGATCAATCACGCGTCCGTGTGGGGTATCAACCTGAAAACCGATCCCGGTACTGGGAACATTGGCTATAAATTTCCCCTGCTGCAGATGAATCGAATTATTCCCGGTCACCTCGTAGGAAGCCGGAGCGGAAATCAGAACCTTGGCTCCGGTCGGAAAATGCAATTCTGCTGATCCTTCCGAGAGTGTCTGTTGTATATGACTTTGAACGCGTTCCCCGGAACTGAAGACCACCGCCCCCAGATCAACTGTCGAAAGACGCGAGACCAGGAAGAAGAGCCCCATTGCCAGTATCAAGCCACCACCTGTCAGCAATATGGGTAACCGGGACCGCCTTGGAGAAGGAGGTTCTGGCGAGGTTTCCGGAACCGTTGTTCCCACATCCTGTGTCAGGAATGTTCCACGATCCAACTCCTGGTTTGCGGCCCATTCTTTGAGTACTGTGTCGTCGCTGGCAAATTGAATCAATCGTTCCGCAAATTCAGGCTCCTGACAAAATCGTTGTTCAACCTGAAACGTTTCTCCAGACGAGAGAGTGCGATCCAGATATGCTTGTAGCAGGCGGTCGTCGTCCCAGTCTTTCATTCTCCCGACTCCTCTTGCAGACGTTGTGCAATGCAGTCACGCAGGATCGCTCGAATCCGATGCACGCGTGCATAAAGCGAAGTCACCTTCTGCCCAAACTGCTCAGCGACGACCCCCACACTCTCTCCCGTATCGTTATAGCACCGGGCGATCAGCTCGCGGCTCAGGGAAGGCAGGCGTTCCAGACATTCCTGTAACTTCTCCCGGCGGGTTGATAATGACTGACTGTTTTCGACGCGTTCTACCGCTTCCGACAGCGCCGTGATGACTTGCGGATTCAGTGGTTTTTCCCTGCTCGATGTCCTGTGATGGGCTAAAACCCGCCGATACGCAATTTCCCGTGCCCAGGGAAAGAACCCTGTTTCGGATTCCAGCTGGGGAAAAGACTCGACAACTGTAATCGAAACTTCCTGAAAGACATCATCGGCATCAGTTGAATTACGTACACAGGCATAAATATAAGCGTACAATGGCCGCCGATACTGCGTCAGCAGTCTTGCAACATCAGATTGTGAATCAGTCTCGGTTCGCATCAATCTCTTTCATTCAGATGTAATGTTCCCGTTTATATAGGAAACTAAATAAAGTATTTTTACGCACAAATTTGAAAATTCGCTAGAAATTCTCAAAAAGTAGTCACTACCTGTTCTTCAGACTGAGATATCTCCACAACACTCACCAAAATAACCTTTTCCTGCCAGATGATAAGCCCCCAATTCGCAAACGTTCCGTTCCACTCAAACAGAAACCGAAAAGGTGCCACTGTTCTTGATTTACACAGATGAATTTCTGTTCGCACCAATAAAAAAAGGCAGACAAGTCGGAACTTGTCTACCTTCGATTTTGAACTCAGTTATCCTGAATGGGTATCAGGATACTTTCATAGCATCAGCAAGAATCTTGGAAGTACTTTCCCGCATGATTCGCGGATCGACCATTTCGCCTTCCAGCAGAGTGGCGCGTACCTGTTTGCCTGAAATGAAAACCGGTTTTTCTTCTGAGTGGTTTTCCATCAGGTCAACACGTCCGAGTGATTCATAGTAAGCAGCGAAGCCTACGTTGACCGGTTCGATCAACAGTTCGCCAGCCAGATTATTGAAAATCTCCTGGGCATCGAAGTCGCCCCAGATGGCAGTTCCGTCGGCGTAAGGAGCATCAGCGTGCTTACGACCGATGACGATGTTGGTGTAACCCATATTTTGACGGTAGATACCGTGCATGACTGCTTCTTTAGGTCCGCCGTAGAACATTTTGATATCCAGACCGAGCAATGAAACACGATCAGGAGGATTATCATCGCGTGGTCCCCAAAGTTCAGGATCACTGTCACCATCGCCGAGTTCGCGGTTCTCGATCAGTTTTTCGTATGTCTGCATCCGGATTTCCGCACTCACGTCATCGCTCTTGGTTTCGCCGATCAGCGGATTCAAGACAGCGCCTGCGTTTTTACCAGCTCTTAACAGTGTTTCCAGTCCGTAAACCAGAGCATATTCGTGAGCACGGTGCAGTGGGTTACGAGTTTGAAATGCGACAACCGCATCCCACCCTTTTTCAGCAATCAGAGCACGTACTTCGCGAGGTGTGAGAACGTATTTTCCGAACGAGCTGTTCTTGGGTTGAGGTAAAACTTTGATTTCCCCACCCAGCAGGTGAGTCTTATCGGCGTCCCCTTCGAGGACCATTGCAGCACCGGGATGATCAGTGCGTTCTGTCTGATAAACGCTCTTGATATACTTGGGTTTGTCCCATTCGAAGACATCTTTGATATCGAGAGTCGCAACAATTTCGCCAGCAGGATTGGTGAGAGCGACTTTTTGACCGCTGGACAGAGTGGCTGCCAATTCCGAAGTCACAGGCAGAGACAGAGGAATCGTCCAGGCGTACTGTTTGCCATCCACTTCAATGCAGGCTTCATCAAGAACACGGTTGAATACTTCACCCGTCATCGGACCTGTCAGGGGGCTAAGCGTGCCGTCTCCCAGACGATAGACGGTTGATAAATCAGCCGCAGAAACAGGAACTTTGGGAAGTGTTGCTGCTTCAGCTTTGAAGCTGTCGATTTCCGCCGCGGGAACTGTACAACAAACAGGTTCGCTTAAACCTCCATGGGGGGCAATTAGATCAGCCATCGTTTGAATTCTCAATATTGACAAAAGGGTTCCAGAACGAACGCCAACCTCATGGCGTCTCTACTAGCGAAATTAGGGAAACGCATTGAAAACTTCAAGCAACAGACGGGGGGATTCACCGAATTCAAAAAACTCTCCCCTTTCCGATCCTTTTCTGCCGTTTTCAGCCTCTCAAACCGGTCTTTTGCATCAAAATCTTCGTCGATTCATAGGCCTCCCGCACCCAATCCTCAATTTTGTCGGGTTCAGGCGAATATTCCAGCTCCAGTGAAATGGCTCCCTGAATGCTCAGTTTTTTGATTTCGTTCAGATACGGTTCAAATTGCACCACTCCCCGGCCCGGTGGCAAATCGCCGTGTACTTTCCCATCGCAATCAGAAATATGCACATGAGTGGCTTTTCCCTGCAATTTCCCGAGTTCTTCCGGTTCCACATTCGCCAATAGCAAGTGGGAAATATCGATGTTGGCTTTCAATGCCGGGTGATCGACTTCATCCACGAAACGCACCATCGCATCGACGTTATTCAATAAAGATAATGGGAACGGTTCCAGTTCGAGCGCAATCTCTAGACCCAGTGTCTCTGCATATCTGGCGAGGGTCCGGCATTGTTCGACTCCCAGCTTCCACTGTTCTTCCGGTGGGATCACTTCCCGGTTCCAGATGTATTCGCCAAGCACGAGTAACAGGTTTTTCGCTTCGAATTCATAACACAGATCGAGGTAAGCCTGCACTCTTTGCAGATGAAAACGTTGTACACTCGGATTGAAATCGATCAAGCCTACTGCAACACAGCAGACAGAGACAATGGGAAGATCTAATCGCACGCACGTATCCTTGACCAGTTTTCGTTCGCGGACATCGACATCCAGCGGATCGATAAAGAGATCGACGCAGTCAAAGCCGATCTCTTTTGTCTTCTCTAATCCCCACGCAGTATCACGTCCGGCCTGTGCCCACGCCGAGTTAATCATTCCGAGTTTCATTGTATTCCTTTCCCATCTACTACTGCATTGCTGCCTTTCCTGTCATATAAAGATAGCAATCCGCTTGCAGAGGGAAAAGGCTTTGATCAGAATGGGGCAGTCTCTCAATCACGTGATCACAATTTGAACCAGGATGAACCAAGCGATGGATCTCAATTTATCAAGTGCACCCGTTGTGATTACAGGCGGAGCAAGTGGCATTGGACTGGTGACAGCCCGCACCTTTGCAGAAGAAGGAGCCCAGCCAATATTGTGGGATCGAACAGATCAGGTACATCTCATCGCCGAACAGTTGAGTGAAGAAACCGGTCAAGCCATCGTTGGATTTCAGGTCGATATCACTGATTACGCCGCGGTCCAGGAAATCGCACAACAGACAATCAAACAGGTTTCTCGAATTGATCATCTGGTGCATGCGGCAGCAATTGGCTCGGGAAAATTCGGTTTTCCCTTTACTAACTTAACCCCCGCTGATTGGCCTCGCGTGTTCGAGGTCAACATGCAAGGCATGGTGAATATTGCGCATGCTGTGACCCCGATTATGCAACAGGCCGGCAAAGGAAGTATGACCTTCATCAGTTCGATTGCCGGTCAAATCGGCTCACAGACGGACCCGCCTTATAGCGCATCTAAAGCTGCCAACATTAACTTTGCGCAGTGCATGGCGAAAGACCTAGCTCCCGCTGGAATTCGAGTGAATTCCGTCTGCCCGGGGATGGTGCAAACTCCCCTGAATCAATCGGTCTGGAAAGCGTGGAATGATCGACAGCCGAAAGCGGATCAAAAAACCTATGAGCAATGGGCCGGAGAAAAGATCAAAAATCTGGTTCCGCTTCAACGCTGGCAGACTCCGGAAGACATCGCCAATATGATCGTTTTTCTCAGTTCCGATCGCGCTGCTCAAGTCACAGGGCAAACCATCAATGTAGATGGCGGCTTTGTGATGCATTCGTGAAGACCAGACTGAGTCCAGGTAGACTGCCGTATCTTTAAGACCAATTGGAACCTGGTAACATCATGTGAAGAGGACGCTATCGTTAAAGCGGACACGTTTCTCACAGCCACAAACTAGTAGCCATAAAAAACTCAAGCCCCACGTAAAGAATCTGTTAAGCCAGAATCACCTACGAGGGGCCGTTTATTTTCAAGAACGCTGATTACTCAGCGGTTGCTTGTGTCTGATTAACTGATTTTGCCAGTCGCGATTTGGTGCGAGCGGCGGCATTCTTATGAATGATCCCTTTTGCAGCGGCCTGATCGATCTTTTTCGTTGCTGCCTGCAGAGCTTTCACAGCCGATTGCGAATCATCGCCGGTGAGAGCAGTCCGGACGATTTTGATGGAATTTCTTAATTCCGAACGAGTAGAACGATTACGGAGACGACGGACATCACTTTTACGTAAAGCTCTTTTGGCACTTCTTGAATTTGGCATTTTTCGACTTAAGTATTTTCTGAGTAACTATTTACAATATAAACTGACTTCCATCTATAAAGACAGTCGCCACCATAAAATCTCAGGCAGATTAGGAGCTTAACAACCTGAGAGTTGTTATTCCAGCCAGTCCAAGCTGCAAAAATCACCTTTTTTCAGGATTTTTTGGAAGACTGCTACATTCAGCCATCGCTTGACTGGAGTTTTTCCAATCGCTCCCGTGCATCCCGATAATCATAATCGACAGCCAATATCTCACTGTAATGGTCGTCTGCTTTTTCAATCTCCTTCGATTCTTCATACAGCCGCGCAAGCAAGTAGTGGGCTTCTTTATAAATGTCCGGCTTTTCATCGGCTGAAAGCTTGGGGAGCGCTTTCTCAAACTGCCGCTTGGCAAGTTCTTTTTTGCCATCAGCAAAGAAGCATTTGCCAAGTGCAACCAACGCATCGGAACTGATACGTGTATCTTTCACCGACTGTTGCAACAAAGAAATAGCGGGCGACCATTTTTTCAGGCGAATAAAACGTTGTGCTAGCTCATATTTAATCCGCATATCAGCCGGATAACGTTCTACCCGCTTGGTAAACACATCAATTTCGCGTTTAATCAGCGCCTTGGAAATTAAGGTAACCTGCTTCTTTGCCTCAGCATTTTCCCGATCGCGGTTGTACAATTCTTTTGCCGTGGTCAGCTTCTCTCGTAATATTTCCAGCTCAACATCTTCAAGCTGTTCGCCAATATGGGAATCTTTCCCGGAAAGCTCATAGGCTTTTTCATAGTGTCCCCTGGATTCAGCCAACTTTCCATCACGACGGTAAAACTCGGCCAGTTTCAGATACTGATCCTTATTTTCCGGCTCTTTGCGAATAGAACGTAGCAGATCGGCTTCCACTGATTGCCCCGGGCCATCGGGTGCCCCCCCTCTTTGCGCTTGATGCCTTTGTTCAGACGTAGCACGTCCTTCATCATAGGCGGACTGGCGTTTGACGTTGCTTGATCTATCGGCACCTTCATACCCTCCTCGCACTCGAGTCTCAGTCGCCATCAATCCGGTTACCTTGGACCGAGCTTCTCCATCCATCGGGTCCAGCTTGAATGCCATTTCCCAGCATTCCCTGGCCTGTTTAAACTCGCCCTTCTCTTCCAAAAGCTGTCCTAATTCGGTGAAATAACCTTTGTTTGCCTTATCATTTTCAATGGCCATCTTATACCCAAAAATGGCAGCATCTTCGTAGCCCTGATTTTGACAGGCTTCCGCCATATCAGCATTTAAAACCGGATCCCAGGGATTGATTGACAAGCCTTCTTCCGCTATCTGATCGACTGCGGCCCAGTCCTTTTTACGGCGGGAATTTTTAAGTTTTGTTTTAACCCCGGCTAATTTGAGGACCCCCATTTTGGAACCGGAACTGTTATCGCCGTATTTTTTGCGCTCGGCCCCCCGCTTCGTCTGTCGATAAAGAAGTGCTTCGGGATCCAGTTTGACAGCAGTAGAAAACATCTCAATCGAATAATCCCAATTTTCTTTCGACAGGGCTTCATTTCCGCGTCGCCAGCAATCTGCCGCTATTTTTTTGTTTCTGTCAGATGTCATAAAGCTCTTCCGCTGTAAACCAATGCTCAAAATCAATAGATGAATGGAACGGCACCTTTTCGCCCCCTGTGATCGGGCTCAGATAATGTGCCTGCACCATATTTCTGTTATCCTTACATACGTTCCAGATTTATATCTTACAAGATTTTTTAACACCCTACCATCACAAGTTTTACTTAATTTAAATATACACACATACCGTACCTTGTCCGAAACCTTCTCCGCCGCGCTTGCATCTCGGAACGTTGATTCACACAATGAGATTAAATTCGTAAGTCATACAGACTTCGCGTTCCAGTCAGTCCTCTACTAATCGACAACCATCCAGTCAAAACTACCTTTGGAGAAATACGATGAAGCAGTTCCCGATTCGCGCCCTGTTAGGCTGCTATGTCCTTTTTGCAGTTTCCCAATTCAGCTATGCAGACGCAAAGTCTCCCAAATGGGCAGCGACGAGTGTAGAGGAAGCCGGTCCTGATTTCCAAATTCAAGGAGAATATTCTGGAACATTAGGAGAAGGTTCTGATGCACTCAAATACGGGGTCCAGGTAATCGCTTTAGGCGATGGCGCATTTCAGGCGGTCGGCTTTCCAGGAGGCTTACCTGGTGACGGTTGGAGTCAGGAAGAGAAAGTGATCACCGAAGGCAAAAAGACGGAAAATGTCATCAGCTTTAAATCTGAACACGGTCGCGGCGATCTCGAAGACGGAAAAATTACAATCTTCGATGCAGAAGGAAACAAAGTCGGCGTGCTCAAAAAAGTAGAGCGTAAAAGCCCGACTCTCGGCAAAAAAGCACCCGAAGGCGCTACTGTTTTATTCGACTCTAACCAGGCTCTCAAAACGGTCAAGAACTTCGAGAATGGTCGTATCACCGAAGACGGGCTCCTGAAAGAAGGAGTGACCAGCAAGAAAAATTTCAAAGACGGACATCTCCACCTTGAGTTTCAACTCCCCTTCATGCCACAGGCACGCGGCCAAGGGAGAAGCAACAGTGGCTGTTATGTACTAGGGCGATACGAAGTGCAGATCCTGGACTCCTTCGGCCTGGAAGGCAAAGACAATGAATGCGGTGGCATTTACAAGTTGGGAGCCCCCAGCGTGAATATGTGCCTGCCTCCCCTGGCATGGCAGACGTATGACATTGACTTCCAATCTGCGAAATATGACAAAGACGGCAACAAGACCGCCAAAGCCAGAATTACCGTCAAACATAATGGGGTGACTGTTCACGATGACCGCGAAATCGACGAACCGACTCCCGGCGGAACCAATAAAGATGAATCAATTGCCGGCCCGCTGTTCCTGCAGAATCACTCGAACCCTGTTCGCTTCAGAAATATCTGGGTGACTGAAAAATAAGTCGACCAAGCATGAAGTGAGTCGCAACCTGCTCCCCATCTTTCTTTCGTTTAGGGCCACAACCTGATGACAGGAACAGAGAATCTGGTACTGGAAAGTACAGAGAAACCACTGAAATTACGTCTCTATCTGATGATGTTTCTCCAGTACTTTGTGCAGGGATGTTATTTACCAATCATTACGCTGTACCTGATCGATGCCCTCGGATTTTCTGCGATGCAGATTGGAGTGTTTGGCGCGGCTCTGGCTGTGGGGCCTTTATTGGCCCCCTTTATTTTCGGTCAGATAGTTGACCGCCATTATGCAACAGAGCGAGTTCTCTCGTTCTGTCATTTCTCTGGTGGTGTCATCATGCTCGCCTTGTTTTTTCAACATAATTTCTGGCCGGTTGTCATTCTGGGTGTGCTCTATTCGATCCTGTATGTACCAACAATGATGCTCACCAATTCTCTGACGTTTCAACATTTAAAGGACAGTGACAAAGAGTTTCCGCTGATCCGTTTATGGGGCACCATTGGTTTTGTGGTCCCGGCCTGGATGGCGGAAGGGCTGTTTCTCGCACATCTCAAAGGCGATGAACTGAATACAGGACGTGGCATCGTCCTGGCCATGGCGGGGGTAGCGGGTCTGCTCATGGCTGCTTACTCTTTAACGCTTCCGCATACGCCCCCGGTTAAAAGTGACAAAAAAGATCTGGCGCCCAGCAAAGTGCTGAAGATGCTCAAGTTTCGACACTTTCTGGTCCTTGTCGTCGTTGCTTTTATCATCTCGATCGTTCATAAATTTTACTTCCAGTGGAACAGTCCTTTTTTAAATGCGATCCTGAAACAAGGGAATGTGACCGGCGCGTGGGAACAGAGAATCAGTTCCATCGGACAGGTTTTTGAAGTGCTGGTCATGGCGGTACTTGGATTCGGCATCAAAAAATTTGGTTTTAAAACCGTGATGCTTGTCGGATTAATGTCATATTTTCTACGGAGCCTGGTCTTCGCCTACGCATCCACCATCGGCGCCTTTTTCCCTGCAGCATTGTTCCTTACCTGTGTCGGGCAAGCGATGCACGGGCTTTGCTTTGGCTGTTTTCTGGCGGCAGCTTATATCTATGTCGATAAAGTCGCTCCCCTGGATGTCCGAGGTACGATGCAAACATTTTTCGGAACCTTCGTGTTCGGCTTGGGGATGTTCGCAGGTGGGTTCATTAGCGGAACAATCGGCAAGTTTTTTACCTCGACAGGAACAGACACTTTGCTGCGTTCTCAATGGAACATTCCATCACAAACAGGAATTCTTGAATTCACACAGAAAAATCTTGAGGGTAATTTCTCAACCATGCTACGTGACTGGCCCGGCATCTGGCTAAGTAGTGCCGCCATCGCACTCGTTGCGATATTACTATTCTGGGCGCTGTTCCCCAAAGTGGATACTTCTCAGCGCCTGACTCACTCCGAAGAGACACCTTAAATGCCATTTCATCTTTCAGAAAATGAGCTCATCGGAGGAGCCGTCCTGATCTTCTCCCTGTTCGGTCTGTTGAAAGAACAGTGGTTTCTGGCAAACACGCGAAAGGGGCAACGTCTGACCGAGTGGTTTGGACCTGCCCGCGCAATCTGGGTTTTACGCGTTATTTTTCTTACCGGGATATTCTTCGGAGCACTTCTGGCAGCGGGAATCATTCACCCGATCCAATGGGAATAAGCTCTCAATCTCCGCCTCAGCCTGACTACAAGCCTGCCAGAATGACATACCGCCCCCCTCATGTACAGGCCTCATTTTCATGCCAGATTGACATTTTGTTCAATCGTCGACCTGGAAATCATTGCTGGCGCTCCATGATAAAATGCTTTGACACAAGAATTTAGATCACATCTGATTGATTTCGTTCAACTCAACGAAAATGGTATGCCCTTTGCTTAACAATTAGTCACAATACTTGTTTTTTCAGTTTGAGGATATTCGCAAATGCCGATTTTTCGCTGGGAGCAATCCTGGAACCCACTCAGGGATTTGGAACGCGAAGTAGACCGCTTGATTCAGGGGGTTGAGTTCTCAGTCCAGGGAATTCGTATCCCCCGTCAGTACCCCGCGGTCAATATTTTTGAATTGGATCATGAATATCTCATCACCGCAGAACTTCCCGGAATGCAGGTTCAGGATCTGGAATTGACCATCGCCAACAGTGTCCTGACTCTGAAAGGCCACCGAAATCCTCCGGTAATTGACGATGGTGATATTCCCGAAGAGCGTTTCCGCCGCCAGGAGAGAACGTTCGGAGAATGGCAGCGGTCGCTTAGTATCCCGGACCGCATCTCAGAAGAACGTCTTTCAGCAGAATTTCACGAAGGGATTTTAAAAATCCACCTTCCCAAATTAGAAGAAGAGTTGCCGCGCCAAATTCCAGTCAGCTCAGGCGAATAGGACAATAGGATGAATCGACAGCACAGTAATGAAGATCAGCGAGAAATTTCTCATCCTGAACAATATGTATTCACTCCCCCCATTGATATTTATGAGACCGATGAGGGGTTAGTACTCTATGCTGACCTCCCCGGAGTTTCGGTCGGTTCACTCGAACTGCAGGTGCAGGACAACAAGCTGACATTACTCGGAAAAGTCGAACCACAAATCCCTGAAGGGGCACATCCGCTGCACACAGAATACGAAGTGGGCAATTTTCTGCGTTCCTTTATCCTGAGTGGAGAAATCGTACACAGTGAAATTGAAGCAAAGTTAGCTAATGGTGTCCTGCGGATCTTTCTGCCCAAAGCCCCCAAAGCAGAGCCGCGCAGAATTCAAGTGAATACCGGCTGAGCGATTTGCCTGGTTTCATTGAACCAGAAGCTATCGCCCCTGTCGGGAGCGAATTTCTTCAACCGTTTCGCTCTGTAAAGACGAAGGTCTTAAATCATCCTCTTTGATCAACAACTGATTTTCTTGCTGTAGCTGAAGCGATTCCTCACGCTTCCCTGCTAACCCGGCGGCCCGCGCCAATGCGGCTATGAAGCGTCTCTCAGTTTTCCATTCTGAATACAAGGGCTTCAGTAAATCATATGCCTGTAGACCTTTTCTTTGAAAAATGAGCAGGTCTGCTTCGACGAGCAGGCATTCGAAATCCTGAGGATCGATGAGTCGTGCCTGCTCAATGTGTGACACCGCCTCTTCAATCTTCCCCTGGTTTCTGTCGATCAATGCCAGATAACGCAGCACAGTAATGGACGCGGGCTGTTGTTCAAGGCACCAGCGCGCCTCGCGCTCCGCTGATTCCAGATCGCCAGAGTAAATCGCCGCATAAGCCAGATTCAAATGCGCCTCATACAAGTCTGGCTCTAAATACAGCGCCTGCTTGAGTGGTCCTGACATTTCACTCGTTCTGCCCGCCTGACGCAAAATATTGGCGACCAGCATGTAAGCCTGCGCTTGATTCTCTCCCAACTCAATGCTGCGCGTGGCATATTTGAGTGCTCTGTCATAATCAGCGGCTTTGAATAAAAGCTGCGCCAAATTCTTATGATAACGCCCCTCCTGAGGGTACTCGCGAACCAGCGTCAACAATGCCGGTTTTGCCTGCAAGGGAAGATCCTGCTCCATCGCGATAGCGGCAATCGCTTCGACAGCTTCAAAATACCGCGGGTGACGAGGAGTCACATGCGAATAATTTTCCAAAGCCTGAAAGGGAGCCCGGTCTCTGATCAGTTCCCCCAATTGAAAATGAGCAAATTCATCGTCCGAATGTTGTTGTAAATATGCGATCAATTCTTTCTGTCTGGCTTTCTCCTGATTCTGATGAGAGACCTGAGACATTGCGGCCTGTTCCGCTTTCGGCGCGGGCGCAGAATCATTGTGACCAGAGAAATAAAAGACCAACAACGCCATAAACCCCACGCCAGCCACTATCGATCCGCTTGAGAATAAAGCTCTTTTTTCCGTTCCGGAAAATGGCTTGGTCAGATTATCTGGTTCTGGCAGAGTATTCATAATCATTGCTGTATTTGAGAAGGGTCTCGAAAACCGCTTGTTCCTTCTATCAATGTATAACGCCCCCCCGGTTGTAAACCAGACCAGATTTCTGTTTTCCCTGCAGGCCAGGTTACTTTTGCTGTGACGGGTGCCAAACTGTTTCCCAGACCTGTTAAAACCCCACTCTCATCTGCCGAAAGATAACTGCTGCTCCCCCGACGATATCGCGTTAACTTTCTGGAATCCGTTGTGATCTCGACCATCGCCCCGATGCCACTTCGGTTGGAAGTGGTTCCAATTAACTTCAAGGAAAGACTTTGAGCGGTCGTCACCGTACGATTCTCTAACAAAACCAGGTTCTCATTCAAATGCGAGACTGCAAGGTCGGCTCGTCCATCCCGATTAAAATCGGCGACGGCGCAGCCTCTGCCCACTTGCTTCTTCTGAAAGAATTTTCCTGCCCGAGCGGAAACATTACTGAATCGTGTACCCTTTTGATTCAGAAACACTTGTGGCTCCTGTTCGAATGGCTCATTTTTCCCCAACTGGGTCAACCGGTCGTGAACGTGGCCATTGGTAATAAACAGATCTTCCCAACCATCATTATTGCAATCCAGAAAAGAAGCCCCAAACCCCAATCGCACGCGACTGGCTGCAGCGAGCCCCGCCTCGTCTGTGACATCCAGAAAAAACAGAGAACCTTCATTTCGATACAACGTATTCGTTTCACCAAAATAATTCGTGACAAACAGGTCAATCTGGCCATCGTCATTATAGTCTGCTCCGGCGATTCCCATGCCTGCCTCACGGTCTCCGGTACGATTGAACGCGAGACCGGCTATCAATGCCTGGTCTGTAAAAACCCCGTGTCCGTCATTCACCCAAAGCTGGTTTGCAACCGAGTCGTTGGCAACATAAATATCCATGTCACCATCATTGTCATAATCAGCAGCAAAAACGCCTAAGCCTTGTCTGGCAGGCTCATTCTGCAACCCTGCTTTTTTAGACACATCGCGAAACAAGCCATTTCCCAAATTCTGATACACAATATCATATTCGCCGCGTACATAGCGGGGATGACAGACAAAATAAACGCGCGTCCCATCGACTTTACGACTGCAGATCGGATAGTGTTCCCGGTCAATCTCCAGATAATTCACCACATATAGATCCAGCAATCCATCGCCATTCAGGTCAGCCCAGGTACAACTGGCACCATAGCCTGGATCATCCACATGTGCTGAGTATGAATTATTAGAAAACGTGCCGTCTCCGTTATTACAATACAACAGGTTCTGGCCGAACTGACTGACATACAGATCTTCAAATCCATCGTGATTATAATCCCCAACGGCAATTCCCATGGAGTAACCAAAATCCATTAAGCCCGCCTGCGTCGTCACATCTTGAAATTGACTGTCGCCCCGATTCTGAAACAAGCGATTTGACAAGCGTATCTCGGTAGCATCACCCTGTTTTCTCTTAACATCACGCCACGCTTGCCCCTGGGCGCAATACAAATCAGGGAAGCCATCGTTATCAAAATCAATCCAACCAATGCCTGAGCCCATCGTCAAATGCAAATGGCGTTTCAAAGTCAAAGGAGACTGGTGCTGGAACTGAAGCCGAGAGGATTCGGTGACATCCTGAAAGAACACTGCGGGCTGTTTTTCGTCGGCACAGCTGGACGAATCACAAAACAAGACCGCCAGACAACCTACGCAGAACATCACCAGCCAGCCTCTCAGCAAGAAACAGGCTACGTTTCTTTTAGAATGGAAATTGATCATCCAATTTCGCCTCTGAGAGTTCTACCAGAAATTGTGATAATCGCTCGACCAGAATCTGCATCAGTTTCTCCCCCTTCTCGGCGGTTGCCTGATGAGGATTTCCCGATCCGGAATTGGTGGTCAATAAATGCCAGGGCCGCGTAATACTGACCCAGCCTTCATTCACTGCTGAAAATCGCGTTGAGTTCGTCGCGCCCTCGTCAGCATTCAAGGCGCCTGTTTCTGGATTCCGGTTCACGAGATGGGGAAAATAAGCCAGCGCTAATGAAGTTTCCATCTCCCCTGCATGATCATCCGGGTTTTCAAATATCTCCGCTTTGACATCGGCCGACGTCCCGCGAAACCAGTCAGCCAGAAAGATTTGCACCGGAGTCGAACCATGCAGCTCACGCAACAACGGTTTAAAATCATTGCCACCATGACTGTTCAGAATCAGCAGTTTATGGACTCCATGATTGGCTAGAGAATCGACCAGATCCATAATTATCTGCCCCAGCGTGGAAGGATTCACATTCATTGACAGGGGAAATGCAGACTGATTGGTTTCCGTGCCATAAGGAATTGGTGGCAGCATCACCACTTTCGCACCCCGGTGATGAGCGGCTTCACACACGCGCGAACTAATCGCGTCCGCCTCATAAGTGTCTGTTCCATAAGGCAGATGCAAATTATGCGGCTCCGTGGCCCCCATCGGTAAAACAGCTACCTCGTAGGGATGCTCTTTCACATAGGCATAATTGATTTCGGATAAGATCCAGGGACGCATCGCGGGGTCAGTCGCCACTCGTTTATCTCCTTACTCTTGATCGTATGAAACAATTTATCAGAAACCAGCGTTCATTCTAGCAGATTAGTCTCTACGACTCATTCATGGACAAACAGAAAATCGAATTATATACACTCTTCTCCTGTGTTTCTCTGTACTCTAAATAATCCCTGAAGTATCCTGATGATTAGAAGTTCATTTCCCATAAGGAGTCCCCCATGGCCAACTGGTATGTAAAGCGTGGAAATCAGACAGCAGGTCCCTTAACCCAGGAACGTCTAAAAGCACTGGCAGTACAAGGCAAAGTCCAGGAATTAGATCTCGTGAGAAAAGGTGAGGATGGCCCTTTTGTCGCTGCTGGGAAAATCCCTGGTTTGATACCTGTAGCGGACTCCGAAGCATGGGATGAATTCGAAGTCGAAACGCAGTCCCAATCTAATGCCCCTGCTGCGAAAAAGAGCAATACAACTCTAATTATTGTGCTCGCGCTCCTGGGAGGCGGGGGAATCTTTGTGATTCTGATACTGGTGGCATTACTCTTGCCAGCCATTCAACAGGCCCGTGAAGCAGCACGCCGTTCTCATTCAAAGAATAATCTCAAGCAGATTGGCCTGGCACTGCATAATTACCACGACACATATCGTATCTTTCCGCCAGGGGGGATCGAAACTACTGATGGCAAACCTTACCACAGTTGGCAGACGCAGATTCTCCCTTTTATGGAATGGGCACCGCTTTACAACGATATTGACTTTGACAACTCCTGGAACGATCCCAGCAATCAGATCATTTTTCAACAGGAAATCCCCCTGTATTTAAACCCGACGATTGAAGAGAAAATCTCACCTGACGGTTATGGACTTTCCCATTATGTCGGCAATAAACTCGTACTCAAAAAAAATATCGGCCTTCGCATACGAAATATCAACGATGGTACATCAAACACCATCCTCGCGGTCGAAACAGGCGAAAACTTCAAGCCGTGGGGAGACCCGACCAATATCGCAGAGCCTGCTGACATTATGGGCCCGGGCAAAAAGACATCATTCAGGGGAGGCAATCATATTCTGCTCGGTGATGGCAGCGTGCGATTCGTTTCAGAACACATTGATCCTGAGACATTAAAGCACTTGAGTAGCCCGAATGACGGGCATACCCTGGGAGAGTTTTAGTGGCGGGCTTCAAAAAGTTGAACAACAACCCCATCCAGAAAGCTGGCCAGTCGCGTGGCCGCCCGTGAGGCATCGCCGCGCATCTTCCACATCTCTTTGATGCTTTCGGGACGTTTGAAGACCGCTCCCAAAGCGGCCCCGGCACGGACGGCACCGGTTTCCCCTAGAATCGACATCACCTCTGGTGGTAGATCTGCCGAACAATCATCGCTGATCGCGCGAATCGCCATGAACCCTTTGTTAGCAGCCTGGCAGACTTGCGCTACTGCCAGACTTTCCAGATCCACAGCCAGCGCATCATACTTTTCAGCCAGTTGTAACTTTTCCTCAACCGTACGGACGATCTCATCTGTGTTCAGAATCCGGCCTACATGCAGTCCGTGCTCTGGATCTTCCGGAAAGTGGACGTCGTTTTTCAATTCCTGACCATGCAGGTCAGACACAGAAGTCGCGACGACAATATCGCCGACTTTCATGCCAGACTGTAACGCGCCCGAAAAACCAACAGATAACACCCAAGGCGGCGAATGCGCATCGACCAGAGCCTGAGTCGCAGCACGGGCGCGGGCAAAACCCACACCCGTTTGCACGACTGCGACTTTAATTTGATCCAGAAATCCGCCCCGAAACACATACGAACCGCCGGTATATTTCTTGACGTGCTCACAGCGATCCAGAAATGGCTGGATCTCCATCGGTAGAGCACAGACCAGCCCTATATCCGCATGCGCTTTATCGATTTCGGGTGGATTCAAGAGGCATGTTCCTTTTCGAACTGACTCATCACTTCGATTAACTTGTCAACGCCTGCTTCAGGGAAGGCGTTATAAATGCTTGCTCGCATCCCGCCGACACTACGATGTCCTTTCAGACCATCCAGCCCCGCAGCGGTTGCCTGCGCGATGAATTTCGAGTCCAGATCAGCATCGCCGGTCACGAAAGTGACGTTCATCTGAGAACGGTCTTGTTTCGCAGCGGTCGGCTTGAAGAGCTGGCTCTGCTCCAGGTAATCATACAGCTTACCCGCTTTGGCCTGATTTTTCTGCGCCATGGCTGATAATCCACCCTGATCTTTCAACCACTGCAGAACGCGTCCCAACACATAAATCCCGAATGTTGGCGGCGTATTAAACATCGACCCTGCTTCAGAATGTGTCCGGTATTGCAGCATCGTAGGAATATCAGTCGGTCCCTGCTCAATCAGATCATCCCGAATAATAACCAGCGTCAACCCACTCGGTCCCAAATTCTTCTGAGCACCGGCATACACAATGCCATATTTAGAAATATCGATGGGTCGGGAGAAGATGTCACTACTGGCGTCACAAACGAGAGGGACTCCCGCTGGAACCTCTGGCTCTGTCGCGAACTCAGTCCCGTAGATTGTATTATTCGCGGTAAAATGCACGTAAGCAGGCTTCTCACTTAGTGCGACTTCTTCGGGAATATAAGAAAAGTTCTTGTCTTCGCTGCTACAGGCTACATTCACTTTCCCAAATAATTTCGCCTCTTTGACGGCTTTTTTGGACCAGGAACCGGTAACCAGATAGTCGGCTGTCTGATCTTTGGAAAGCAGATTCATGGGGATCATGAAAAACTGTGTCGAAGCACCACCCTGCAAGAACAGGACCTTGTAATTATCAGGAATCCCAGCGATTTCGCGGCATAGCGCTTCTGCGGCATCATAAACGGCAATGAAGGCTTTACTCCGGTGAGAGTGCTCCATTACCCCGATTCCCGTGTCTCCCAGTGAAATCAGATCTTGCTGCGCTTGTTCCAAAACGGAAAGGGGAAGTACCGCTGGGCCCGCAGAAAAGTTGTAAATTCTTTCTGTCATTTTAGATATCTCAACATCATTTGCAGGCTGATAAATCAATTCAGCCCTGAGTAACCTGTTTGGGGTCAATAATACGGACGTCACCATACCTCTTGGAAACATCCTTGAGGATATTGGTAAGCGTTCGCTTGTTTTGCTATACAGCATCGATATTATGGAGTCTGCTTTTCTTCGTGAATGGAGCAGAGCGAAATTATCCAGAATTCCCAAGAATAGTAATGTTTTCCGGCGAGAGATTGCCCTGTTAGATTGATCTGTTAATTAATGGCTAGTTCTCCAAATCCACTTTCCAGAGGCCCTCGCGTCCAGTCGTTTCAGCCGCCACAAGGCGATCTGACCATCATGGCTGGTTCAGGAAACCCCATACTCGCGCAAGCCATTGCTGATGAACTCGGCATCCGTCTGACACCGTGCGAAGCCCATCAGTTCAGCGAAGGCAATATTTTCGTCAGGATTAAAGAAAATGTTCGCGGACGTGACGTCTATATTATCCAAGGCGTCCATTCGCCGGTAAACGACAACTTTGTTGAACTTTTGTTCTGGATCGACGCCTTAAAACGGGCCAGTGCTCAGCAAGTCACCGCGGTCATCCCCTTTTTCAGCTACGCCAAGGGAGATAAAAAAGACGAACCCCGCGTTTCCATACGAGCGCGTGTCTGTGCTGACGCGATCGAAGTCGCCGGAGCAAACCGCGTATTAACGATGGACTTGCACAGCCCTCAGATTCAAGGGTTTTTCAGCGTTCCCGTCGATCATCTTTACGGCCGCCACGTGATCAGTGACCATATCCGAAAAATGAACATCGAGGATCTGGTCGTCTGCAGTCCGGATGTCGGGTTTGCCAAAGAAGCATCCGATTTCGCAAAACTATTAGGAACGCCTGTCGTCATTGGAAACAAGCTTCGCAAAGATCACACCGAAACCGTGGAAGTTCTGGAAGTGATTGGAGAAGTGGCAGGCAAAAACATCATCCTGGTAGACGACTTCACCATCACAGGACGCACCCTGATCAGCATGGCAGAAGTTCTGAAAAAGAAAGGGGCCAATGACATTTATGCGGCGGTCACACACGGCGTTTTATCAAAAGGCGCAGCCGAGCGAATTGGCAATAGCCCTTTGAAGAAAATGTTTATGACCAATACGATTGAAACCCAGATCGATCCGCTGCCGGAAAACATCGAGGTCTTATCGGTCGCCCATTCATTTGCTGCCGCCATCCGATCCATTCATGACCGAACCAGTGTCAGTACATTGTTTCCGGAAAAGAGACCGAAGAATTAATCACTTAATGAAAATGTAACTGCAAAATGCCAGAGCAAAATGACGAGCGCAAATTGGCCACTGAAGTAATTACAAAATGTCACAGAAGAATCAGGACGCATGACAAAAACAGGCAAGAAGCTGACCCCGATGATGGAGCGGTATCTGGAAGTCAAACGCCAGAATCCGGGAACTTTGTTACTGTTTCGTATGGGCGATTTCTACGAACTGTTTCACGAAGATGCTGAAATCGCAGCCCGTACTCTGGGAATCACGCTCACCAGTCGCGATAAAAATTCCAGCAATCCCGTTCCGATGGCAGGCTTTCCGCATCATTCGTTGGATAACTACCTCTATAAATTAATTCATGCCGGTTACAGGGCCTCGATCTGCGATCAGGTTGAAGATCCCAAAACAGCCAAGGGAATGGTGAAACGCGAAGTCACCAGGGTCGTGACGCCCGGCACGCTGACCGACGATGCGCTATTGAATCCGCATGAGAACAACTTCCTGGCCAGTATCTATTTTGGCAAATCCAATATCGGACTGGCCTGGCTGGAATTGTCGACAGGTCGTTTCCTGACCTCCAACACCACTGCCGAACATCTGGTGGATGAGTTGGCCCGCATTCATCCCGCAGAATGTATTTTTGCAGAGGGGAATACAGCGCTGCAAAATGCCATCGGTCATCTGGATACCATGCTGACCGAGCGGCCTCCCTGGTCGTTCGCCCAGGAAGAAAATGAAAAACGATTGCTCGATCATTTCGGCACCAAGACTCTGGAAGGTTTCAATCTGGAATCGGGTTCTCCTGCCGTCACAGCCGCCGGTGCCCTGCTCGAATACATTCAGGAAACCCAGAAAAGTTCGATTCCGCATATCAATCAAATCGAAGCCTACGAACGCGGCGACCGATTGTTAATCGATGAAGCCACCCGTCGCAGCCTGGAACTGACGCGCACCATTCGCGAAGGCAAACGGGAAGGAAGCCTGATTTCGGTCCTTGATGAAACCGTCACGTCAATGGGCGCCCGTCTGCTGACAGACTGGATTGCCAATCCCCTGACGAGTTTGCCTGAAATTCAAAGACGACTCGACTCGGTTGAAGAACTCTCACAAAATCCGGTCCTCTGCACTGAAGTGCGTGAAGAACTGGCAAAAACCTATGATCTGCAGCGGCTCACAGCACGCATCGCTACCGGCAGAGCCAGTGCCCGTGATCTGAGTTTTCTGGCGCAGACCCTGGCATTACTCCCCAAACTGAAAGCCAAACTCTCCGGGCGAAAAGCGGAACTGCTCCAATCGCTGGAAGTCGGGATTGATCTCTGTGCGGAGGTTCGCTCGGATATAGAAACCATGATCATCGATGATCCGCCATTAACACTTAATGAAGGCGGCGTGATTCGACCGGGATTCAGCAAAGAGCTGGACGAGCTGCGGCTACTGTCCAAGGGTGGCAAAGAATGGATCGCCGGTTATCGCAACGAGGAATCCGAGCGGATCGGCATTCCGAACCTGAAAGTCGGTTATAACAAAGTCTTTGGTTATTATCTCGAAGTATCAGCCGCTCATGCTGCGAAAGTGCCAGAGCACTACATTCGCAAACAGACTCTGAAAAATCAGGAACGCTATATCACTCCTGAACTGAAAGAGTACGAAGAAAAAGTTCTCAAGGCTGAAGATAGTGCCGTTGAACTGGAACAGACCATGTTTACTGAGTTGCGGGAACGCGTCGCCAAAGAAGCGGCACGAACTCAGAAAACGGCAGAGGTTCTGGCCCAAATTGATGTGCTCTTCGGATTGGCACACCTGGCGACTCATGCTGGTTATACGCGCCCGGAGATCACGGAAGAACCAGTGCTTGATATCAGAGAAAGTCGGCACCCC
>Ga0222668_1000105_pt1 | contig 60960 bp, 48 predicted proteins | sample AntAcemetagen728_FD_179823 | JGI IMG/M metagenome (GOLD analysis project Ga0222668, IMG submission 179823) | Saline water microbial communities from Ace Lake, Antarctica - #728 | ecosystem: Environmental > Aquatic > Non-marine Saline and Alkaline > Saline | place: Antarctica: Ace Lake...
TTCTTGTGTGATAACGATCGGGTTCTTGGTTATAAACTTATATTGCTCGGTTAAAATGCGCAATCCTTTTTTTGTTGAATCTACATTTTTTTTAATGCTGATGGTATTTTCTACAAACAAATAAGCCCCAATTTGTTTAACGGTGAAGTGTATAGGGTGTTCATCATCAATCCGATTATGTTTTACAATATTCTCTAACAATAAGTGCAAAGAAATTGGAGGGAGCACATAGTCTAAATCAGTTACTTCAATCGAATAATTAAAGTTTTTACCAAAGCGTTTTTTTAGTAAATAGTTATACTTTTCGGCAAATTGGACTTCATCCTTTAGCGGAACAACTTCTTTGTCCGTTGTTTTTAAAATGTACCGATACATATCAGCCATTTCCTTTAAAAAATCATTCGCGATTGTTTGATCCTGTTGAATTAGTGCAGATAATGTATTGAGATTATTGAATAAAAAATGAGGATTTAACTGACTTCTTAAGGCTGTATTCTGAAGTTCTAATTCATTGCGCTTTAGCCTTTCATTTTCTTTATATTCAAATTCCCAACGTTTAAAAAAATTGAGACTGAAGAGCATACTGAGAATGAGGCTCCCTTTTAAAAATCCATCCAGCGAACTAAGGATAAACTGAAAGCTATTGAATCCAGCAAATTCTGGGTGATAAAGTGTGACGTAAATACTCCTTAAAAGGAAGAAAAGGCAGTTGTTGAACAATACGATTGCCAGTATCCCAATTAGAAATAATTTAAGATTCATTTGCCAACCCTTTTTGAGTAAGCTGTTAAGTGATAATTGAGAAAAAGCCCAAATGATTCCAAATTGAATTGTAATAACGCATAAAATAACCCAATCGAAACCATATCTTGAATCGACCGTTTTGCTCATCATAAAGAAAGTAGTGTAATAAATCAAACCCAACAATGGAATAAACAATAAGGGATATATTCTAAAAACACTATTTTTCATTGTGGGTAAAGTTACTTTTATGGATTTGAAACTTCATTTTTTCTTGAAAAGAATTTGCTAAAAAAACCTTTCTTATTTAAAAACACAATTAAAAGTATAAACAATAGCTGTACAAACACACCCGTATAATCAACTATCCAGCTTGGGATACCAACTAGTTCAGTATTGTAAAGTGCGCCTAATTTCCAATTTGATGAAGTACCCATAAATGTAAATCCTACCCAATTTGATCCACTGTGCATCCCAATAACTAACCAAATAGAGTCTGAATAATAATAAATTAATGAAAAAATGTATGAAAACATAAAAAGACTTAGAAAATAACCCGTGTTAAATTCATTTATAAAAAAGTGCCCTCCAGCAAAAATAAGACCCATTATTGCGAAAATAAACGGTGGATTCAGGTGTTTTTTGAGTTTCTGAATGGGATAAGCTCTTGTTCCTAATTCCTCAAGTAAAGAATTCCAAAAGATAAAACCAATGAAGAAATACACATAATAGCCCAAATAGGTTAACAGTGGCACATCTTCTCGAATAACCTTGGTAAATGTCACGTTCTCTGCGTTTAGGATTAAAATAATGTAGGTTATCGATACCAAAACAGCACCTACGATAAAACCACCTATTGATGGCAACCAAATTTTGCCCCGGAAACCGAGTTCTGATAATGGTTTCTTGTGGATGTATTTTTGAGCGAGCCAAATGATTCCAATCGAACAAACTCCAAATAAAAAGAAAAAGAAGACATTTCCAACTGTAACTTTAAAATTTAGTCCACCATTTCCCTTGATGTTTACACCAAACAGATCGGCGATCATGAGTAGTGGAAACATGATAGCCACGGATAAAAAAACGACTAGCGTAACGGTTACTATTTTTAACCAAAGTTTTTCTTTATATCGTTTTCTGAATTGTTCTATCATTACCTAATGTTTTAAAGAACAATTCTAACAATTGTAGATTGATTAAAAGCAAGAAATGCACTTAAGCAGCAGAATTCTTGAGTGAAGCAGCAAAACTTGATGTCGGAGGAGTTTTGGTATGAACGATTAATGAGATAGGCAGTTTTTAATAGAAGCTTTTTTAAATTATTGATAACCATCTCAACAAAAACACATCTGTAACTTTAACAGGCTCAGTTTATTTCATTGTTTTGCACTCAAACATAGAAAATAAGACGGGGTTCTCCAATGGTGCTACGTGATTTTTGGATACTAAATTTTAATAAAAATTATCTCTTCTAAAATTCAACAATTATACCAATTGTAGGTGTGATTAGTGAAGAATCATCTTGTAGCAGAATTGGAATCGCATTTGATCCATCCGACTTCAAAGGCAAGCCATCTGTTGTTTCAAACCCGCTATTGTCGGCTGTACGTTTAAAGGTATAGATGGGGGCCGCTTGTTGTTTAGAGAAGAGGACATTTTGAAGATCGATATAAAAATCAAAGCTGACTTTTTTATAATTCACAATTTTATCCATTCTAAAATCCAATTGATTAAAGGCATTTAGACGTACACTATTGAGATTCGCATAATCTAAAATTCCGTTTCCTAACGTTGCAAAATTTTGTTGGGACGCTTCTAAATCAAACGGCGTATACGGCACACCACCTGCAAAACGATACTTTAAGCCCAATTGCCAACCTTTGCCAAACTTCCAGCCCAAGGTAGAGGATAATAAATGTTGATTGTCCCACGCAGAAGGAATGAGTTCGCCATCTAGCCCTGAATAGAGGCTACGGACATAGGTATAACTGATCACGTAAAACAAATTTTTGACCAATTTCTGTTGCAGAAAAACCTCAAAACCGTAGGTCTGTCCTTTCCCGATTGAAACAATATCTTCGCTACCAATTGAACCAAATTGAGAACCTTGATTCGCTAAAGAGGTTCCGTTTGCAACTGATACGGGATAATTATTATAGGTTTTATAAAAGCCTTCCACTGTAATTCGCAATCCTGGATTGGGCAAAAATTGACCACCTAACACGTAATGATTCGCTTGGATGTACTTCATATCCTCATTTACCAAAGCTCCTGAATTATCCCTAAATCCAAGCGCTGTATACGTTGGAATCTTGTAATAAGAACCGATTGAAGCAGTTAGATCAAATTTTTCTGTAAGGGAATAAGCCATTGAAAGCCGCGGTGATATCGTCTCAAGCGGATTATTTCCATTTTCAGTAAACGTATTCATATCCGTTCGAACACCAGCAGAAACGAGGAGTCGATTTTTAAAGAAATTGCGAGAGACCTGCCCAAAAGCACCATATTTAAAAAATGCAATGTCGCTTGCAAAATTCAAAACCACTTCGGGAACAATTACATTGCCATCTGTATCAATAATTTCATTCGACAAACGGTTGTAAATACTTGTATTGTACTTTACAAATTGCGCCATGGTTCCAAATGAAAATTTCCACCCTTTGACATATTTATTGTAATCAAAACGGAACTTGTTTTCAATCTCTTGTGAATTAAGTCCTAGGTTACGAAAGGCCTCATTCCCATTTTGAGCATCCTCAAATTGATCGAGTTGATTATCGAACATATTACGACTTAGGGCAATATTATAATAGCCATTTTTTATACGCCTGTTCAAGGACAAACCTACGGTATAATTCCATTGTGTGATAAAAGGCAATGAGCGAATGAAAAATTCATTTTCAGGCGTTGAATTTTTCGTTGTGGCAAAATTAAAGCGATCCACAGCACCCAATCCAATGGCTGTTAATGTGGTTTTAGAATCAAAACGGTGTGTTACTTTATATTGATAGTCAGTAAAATTGGGACGAATAGGTAAATCAATCAATGTAAAAAGTAAATCAAGGTAAGAAGCACGTGCAGAAACTAAATAATCCGTTTTTTTTGATTTCCCTAAAGGTCCTTCCAAAGTCAAGGCACTTTCAGTCAAACTTGCTCTTAAATTACCTGAGAATTTCTCGGTATTTCCTTGCCTTTGCTTGATGACAAAAGTTGATGCCAATGCATTATCATATCGTGCATCAAAGGCCGAAGAACTCAGTCGAAGATCCTCAATAAACGACACATTTAAAATACCCTGAGCCCCCCCCGAAGAACCTTGTGTTTGAAAGTGATTCAAAACAGGAATTTCAATTCCATCTAAATAGTAGACATTTTCATTCGGGGCCCCACCTCTAATAATGATATCGTTACGCGCTGCTCCGCCAGATGAACCGCCAACGCCTGGTAATGTTTGCACAACCTTAGAAACGTCAAAATTTCCACCAGGGTTGGATTTAATCTCCTCTGTCGTCAATTTTTGAACCGAAAGTGGCGTGACCATGTCGGTTGTTTTCGCCACCCGTTCCTGATCAAAAACAACATCCACCGCATCTAATTCTTGATTCGACGGCTCCAATTCGAAATTCATGATCGTAGCATTTCCAGAATTCAATACCACATTGAATTTTTGAATTGATTCATACCCTGTAAAACTTGCTCTGAGGGTATATGTACCCGTTGGTATTTCTAGCTTATACTTACCCTCAAAATCTGTTGTTGCACCGTATTCCGTTCCTTCAACTAAAATCTTCACAAATGGAAGTGGTTCGGTTGTATTTTTATCCGTAACCGTCCCCAAAATCGTTCCGTTTGTTTGGGCGAAGCCAGCAGTGGCAGAGAAAAGGATTAAAATGAACAAAACTCTTGACATAGGTGTTTTAATAGCAGTTATTAATAGTACAATTTCGTATCAAAAATAATAAATTTATTACAAATCCGTTTTAAATTTTAAAAATAAGCGGTAAATTGTATTAAATTTAGCCTTTATAATACGATTTCGTAAGAAACACTTATTGCGCAAAAATGTTCATATGGAAAGTACATTAATCGAGTTAATCCGTCATTTTGAAAAATACACCTCTGAAATACAACCCAATAGCGAAGAAGATAATCTAACTTCATTTGCGATCTATCTTCACGGGCAACTTGATTTAGCACGTATAGAATCGAAATCGTTTGAGAAAGAACAATGGAAGTCATTTAGTCGCGATACATTGATTGAAATGGCGGCGGCCTATTTGGGAAAAATGGGGCGCTATGTTGACCAATATGCGCGTAAAAACATGCCCTCTACCCCTATTGAAAACTTGGATGAATTCACCTATTTAATCCTTCTATTACAGGTCGAATCAATCACTAAATCTGAAATCATTCAGCGCAATGTGCATCCGATCACAACAGGTACAGAAATATTAAAACGACTCATAAAAAAGGAATTCATCACACAATTCCCAGATGATCTTGACCGCAGAAAAATGCGCGTTTCACTTACCGAAAAAGGCCGAATTGCTTTATTCGAATCGGCTGAGACGACGCGTAAATTAGCATTAATTGCATCAGGAATTTTAACCAATGAGGAATTAATTGCATTTGTCTCAACCTTAAAAAAACTAGATCTTTTTCACAAAAAAATTCACCTTAATTACAAAAATTTAGATTTGACAGCCGTCATGACTGACGAGTCAATACTTAAACTAATTTCAAAAAAATAAAATTATGGCTTACGATTGGTTAAATGGCACAAAAGATGCACTAATTTACATAGGAGATCCGCTCTGCTCATGGTGTTATGGCATAGCACCTCAACTTGATCAATTAAAAGAAGAACTAAAAGACACCGACTTCCGCTTAGTGATGGGTGGATTACGCCCTTTTAATCAAGAGAAAGCAATTGATATGGCTGATTTTTTAAAAGAGCACTGGGTTGAGATTGGCGAACGTACGCAGCAGCCCTTTTCTTTTGATATTCTCGAGGATCCGAATTTCGTATATGACACCGAACCGCCTTCGCGCGCAACTGTTGTCGTTCGCACCATGCAACCTGCATTAGAACTCGATTTTTTTAAGGCGATTCAGCATGCATTTTATGCCGAAAACAAGGACACAAATGAACTTTCAACCTACCTGTCACTTGCTCGAAAATTCGAGTTAGACCTTGTTGAATTTGAGGCAAATTACCATTCAGAACAACTAAAAACCGTCACAAAGAATGACTTTCAACTCGCTCAAGATATGGGAATAAGAGGATTTCCCTCACTTGTTTACAAAAAAGGAACAGACCTTCACTTAGTCGCTAATGGATTTGACACAGCAGAAAACATCAAAAATAGAATTCTAAATTTGAGATAAAAAGCTATCTTAGGCATTCAAAATACAAAAAAAGATGTTTACTTACGATCAAATTTTTGAAAACAATAAGAAGTGGCTCGAAGAAAAAAAGCGCACAGATGCTGAGTTCTTTCAAAAGCTATCTCAAGGACAAACGCCTAAATATTTATTTATTGGATGCAGTGACAGTCGTGTGACAGCTGAAGATTTGATGGGTGCAGAGCCAGGAGATGTTTTTGTACACAGAAACATAGCGAATTTGGTTCCCAATAACGATTCAAATTCTGCCTCTGTGATTGAATATGCAGTCAACTATTTACACGTTGAAAATATCGTTGTGTGTGGACATTATTTTTGTGGAGGAGTTAAAGCCGCTATGGAAAGTAAAGATTTAGGAGTCTTAAATCCATGGTTGAGAAATATTCGAGATGTTTATCGACTTCACAAAAAAGAATTGAACCTGATTGAAGATGAAACCGAAAAGTACAACCGACTTGTAGAGTTAAATATTCAGGAACAATGCGTAAACATTATCAAGATGGCCGTGATTCAAAAATCCTATTTAAAAGATCGCATTCCCCAAGTTCATGGCTGGGTATTTGACGTTTCAAGTGGGCAGTTAATTGACTTAAAAATTAATTTTACAGAAATACTTCATTCAATACAAGAAATCTACGACCTGACAAAGGATAATTAAGTGGATCACACAGCTATTTTGTGATTCAAAAATTCAATCAAGAAGACAATTTCACATCCAAATAAAGAGGTAGTTAAATTTATGAAACGAGCAGTTATTACTGGGCTTGGGGCAATCACTCCAATTGGAAAAAATGTGACCGAATTTTGGCAAAATGCAGTTGCTGGTAAAAGTGGTGCAAAATTGATTACGAAATTTGATACCACAAAATTCAAAACGAAATTTGCCTGTGAAATTCAAGACTTTGATCCAACCCTTTATTTGACCCATGCTGAAATTCGAAAATCAGATCTTTTTACACAATATGCCTTGCACGCTGCCTCCGAAGCAATTCTTGACAGTGGTTTAGCGATTGATAAAATGTCACCCTTTGATATCGGTGTCATTTGGGGGTCAGGGCAAGGAGGAATGACAACTTTTGAATCGGAATTAGAAGCCTATCATCAAAACGATAAAAACCCCCGTTTTAACCCCTTTTTCATTCCCAAAATCATCACAAATATGGCTTCGGGCATGATCTCTTTAAAATATGGGCTGATGGGAATCAATTATAATACAGTCAGTGCATGCGCAACGGCGAACACCGCTTTAATGGATGCCTTCAATTATATTCGTTTGGGTAAGGCGAAGGTTTTTGTTACAGGTGGCTCAGAATCGCCTATTTCTGAAGCGTCAATAGGAGGGTTTAATGCACTCAAGGCCATGTCTACACGCAATGACAATCCTGCAGCAGCCTCTCGTCCTTTTGACCGAGATCGTGAAGGATTTGTGATGGGCGAAGGAGCGGGAGCGTTAATCGTTGAAGAGTATGAGCATGCTGTAAAACGAGGCGCAACCATTTATGCAGAAATTGTTGGTGCATCAATGACCGCAGATGCGTATCATATGACAGCCACTCATCCAGAGGGATTGGGGGCATCAATGGCCATGCGTATTGCAATGAAAGAAGCCAAACTGAATCCGTTGGATGTCGATTATTTAAATTGTCATGCTACCTCTACTCCGATTGGAGATGTGAGTGAAATCACAGCCATTCAAAATGTATTTGGTAATGAGCCGGAAAATTTAAAGCTCGGAGCAACCAAATCCATGACTGGCCATTTATTGGGTGCTGCTGGAGCGATAGAGGCCATACTATCTATCAAAGCAATCAATCACAACGTTATCCCGCCAACCATAAACCTTGACAACCTTGACGAACGCATTCCTTCTAAAATGAAAATTGTAGCAAACACGGCTATGGAAACTAAAGTGAACGTGGCCATGAGTAATGCATTTGGTTTTGGTGGACACAATGCAATTGTGATTTTTAAGAAAGTTTAGTCTTTAATAAAAGAGCACGGATAAAGGCAAACGATACGTTAAACTAAATACAAAATTATTCAGTAAAGGTGCGCGATAATATTTGTACCATTGAAAACGAGCCTGCACTGCGCCGACTTCAGTGGCCAAATACCAGCCTCCTAAATACCCGGACCTTCCATTTTCACCTCCCAATTCATAGGGTTTGTACACCCCGTTCCCATACCCAGTAAATGTATTTTCAAACCCGTCCAACTTATTCAAATCAGCATTTTCGTTGTATTTGTGACCACTAACGATAGAAAACCCCATGGAATAACCAGCTGAGATGGAAAAAAAAGATGTAATACCATAATCACGATCAACTTCTATCATTGCTAATCCAAGGATGATATCCGAAATATCAATTCCGAAATCGAAGAAGGTATTAAAAACACGATTTGATCCCATAGCATAATTTTCACTCTTGTCAACTTTTCTTGAAAATTCGCTTCCACTCACTTCCATGACAGTTGCATGTCCAATTCGCCCTCCTTCTAAATTCAACCCTATGGACACGACACTTCCACGCGCTTGCATGCCAATTCCTATAAGTCGTCCACGATCAGAAAAGTATGAAGAGCGTTGATTGTTTAGTCCAATTCGAGGCCCAACTCCAAAAAACAATCCAATATCTTGAAAGCCGAATGTGGTCGAATGAACCTCAACATCTGCATAGGTAGTTGAATGAGTCGTTATGTCATAAACACCGCTTCCTAAGTAGCGAGATGTTTGATAAGAATAGGTAGACATACTTTTAATTTCTGCTTGTCTTGCATTAAATGAAACCATGTTAGGATTTAATAAACCTTTCAATCCGTCCAATCGAAACGTTAAATACGGATCAATTCCGTTTGATTTATAGGCATCTGTATAATCCATACTTTGAACACCTGCACGAAATCGCCAACCTGCCTCTATTGAGCAAAGCGGAAGTCGCAATCTTAATGCTGCACTTAAAGAAGCGTATCCTATAAACCCAATTTTTCGATCCTGTTCCGAAAAATTATACGCGCCAAAATCAAAGCCCAACACAGGGTTTAATCTTAAAACGCGCGCATAATTTTGTTGTTGACCAATTCCGATTGGTAACGGAATGCTGACACCAACCGAAATATTTTGTCCTTTATGAGGTAAATAAGATGTAATCGAATCAAGTTTTTTATCAAATCCTTCAAAACCCATTTTCGTCGTTCCAACCGAATAATTGAAGTGAATAATATCAGAAATTAAATCAATTCCTACCCAATTGCCATCCGTCACCACTTGTTTTCCAAAATTAGGACGACTTATATCAAAACCGATTCCACTGTGTTCTAAATCAAATTCTAGTTGATTTTCTTGAAATTGTGCACGGTATTCTCCTTCAGTGAGCTGAGCGAGAATAAATCCATTATAAAAAATAACGCTAAAAATCAACAGACAAAGACTTTTCATAAAATCACTCGTTTTAATCGAAAGTAAAGAAATTTTTCTTTCATTGACCTGTAATAAGTGACTACTTTATAAATCTACGCTGGATGACGTATTCAATTTTCGCTCTCGCAAGTGGAAGTCGATTAAAGTTAGAAGTGGGTTTAGGACAAGAATTGTTCGAATTGATTTGTTTTTACAAAAAAGAAAAAGCCCCGTAACGCTTTGGCGCACGGGGCTTAATAAAAAATAAATTATATAACTTAGATAACTTTTACGTTTACCGCGTTTAATCCTTTTTTACCCTCTTGTAGTTCAAATTCAACTTGATCGTTTTCACGAATTTCGTCAATCAAACCAGAGATATGCACGAAGTGCTCTTTGTTTGAACCTTCTTCTACGATAAATCCAAATCCTTTGGCATCATTGAAGAATTTTACTGTTCCTTTATTCATATTAAATATTGTAAATTATTATTAATTGCGTCAAATGTAAGTACAAATTCTGAATAACCATTTTTATTCTGGCCTTTTTTTTCAAAAAAAATGATTTTAATGACTAAACGGCCCTAAATCCGTGTTTTTCGGTAAATTTTAAACCTTTAAAGTTACTGAACTTGATTAAATATTTGTGAAGAAGAATCTAAAATTTGCCCTCTTTATTCAAAAACCTCTTTTATTCTAGCGTGTATTCAAACACTTCTAATTCTTTCACTTTTTTAATAAAATCATTATCAACAGAAACTTTAAACGATTTCGACGGCATTTTTATCTTCGAATTTGTTTTATGATCTTTCACAATAAACTTTAGTTGACAATTCCCTGCATGATCAGAAACCACATGATAGAGTTGATCAATTACATGATCTGTCAAATCTGCCGATTCCACTTCCAACAATAATGTCTTAGCACGTTTATCTCTTAATTCAGTCAACAAGTCCATGGAATTGATTTTAAATTCCATACCATCACCGTACTTTCTCGGTTGTACCCTTCCGGTCAGATAAACAAAAGTACCCAATGAAATCAGATGTCGGAAACGCATATAATCTTCACCAAAAACAAAGAGGCGATTATTATCCGAATAATCCTCGAGGTCAAAAGTTCCAAAAGGATTACCATGTTTCGTTGTTCTATGCTGCGCATCTGTAATGATTCCAGCTATTTTTAACTCTTGATTTGACAATTCATCAACGCGAGAAAGGTCGGCCACAGTTCCTTTACAGAAGCTATCCAACTCTAATTGAAAATCATCTAGTGGATGGCCAGAAATATAGATTCCAACAACCTCTTTTTCTTTGCTCAATTTAGTCAGTGTAGGCCATTCATCTGCTCGAGGCGCTTGAGGCTCGGCAACCACATCAACTTCTCCACCACCAAACAAGGATAAAGTAGACGAATCTGCATTTTCTTGGATGCGTGCACCATATTTCATTACATTCTCCAAGAATAAGCGTCCATTCGCATCCTCTGTAAAAAACTGGGCACGGTGCATATTTCCAAAAGAATCAAAACCGCCTGCCAGCACGAGGCTTTCAAACACACGTTTATTGCACGCGCGCATACTTACACGTGAAGTTACATCAAAGACAGAAGAAAACCATCCATTTGCGTTTCGTTCTTCCAAAATCACATCAACAGGTTTACTCCCCACTCCTTTAATAGCACCTAATCCAAATCGAATTGCACCTTCTTTATTAACTGTAAATTTATAATGCGATTCATTAATATCAGGACCTAAAACAGGAATTCCTGCTCTCTTACATTCTTCCATGAAAAACGATACCGACTTTATATCGTTCATATTGTTGCTCAGTACCGAGGCCATATATTCAGCCGGATAATGCGCTTTCAAATAAGCCGTTTGGTATGCAATCCATGCATAACAGGTCGAGTGCGACTTATTAAATGCATAAGCTGCGAAAGCTTCCCAATCGACCCAAATTTTCTCTAATTTCTTTTTATCATGTCCACGTTCGTGCCCTTGCTCTAGGAATTTCGGTTTCATTTTCGCCAAGAGATCAAAACTCTTTTTACCCATGGCTTTTCGAAGTGTATCCGCTTCACCTTTGGTAAAACCTGCCAAACTTTGCGACAAGAGCATTACTTGCTCTTGATAAACCGTAATTCCGTAGGTCTCCTCCAAGTATTCCTTCGTCGCTTCAATGTCATAAACAATCTCTTCTGTTCCGTGCTTACGGCGAATAAAAGATGGAATATATTCGAGCGGACCAGGACGATAGAGTGCATTCATAGCAATCAAATCGGCAAAAACAGTTGGTTTTAGCTCGCGCAAGTATTTTTGCATACCTGCCGATTCATATTGAAAAATCCCTACCGTCTCGCCGCGTTGAAAGAGTTCATATGTTTTTTCGTCATCAACAGGAAATTCGTCCGGAACCAGATGGACATTGTGGCGATCTTTCACGATCTTTACAGCATCCTTAATAAGCGTTAAGGTCTTTAACCCTAAAAAATCCATTTTCAACAAACCGGCTTCTTCCGCTACCGAGTTGTCAAATTGGGTGCAGTACATATCCGAATCCTTTGCAAGCGCAACAGGAACGAAATTGGTAATATTACTCGGCGTGATAATAACACCACAGGCATGAATCCCTGTATTTCGCATTGAGCCTTCAAGCTTGACCGCCATTCGAACAACCTCAGCTTGTAAATCGTTTCCTTCAGCGATAGATTTTAGCTCATTTGCTCGAGCAATATCATCTTGATTATTCCCTAGTTTATCTGCAAGCGCAACTTCATCTAAATTAAAAATTCGATCCAATTTAATATCCGGAACTAATTTTGCTAACCGATCCGCTTCGTGCAAAGGTAAATCTAAAACACGCGACGTATCGCGAATAGAAGATTTAGCAGCCATTGTGCCGTAGGTTATGATTTGCGCGACTTGACTGGCGCCATATTTCTTGATAACCCAGTCAATTACACTTTGCCGTCCTTCATCATCAAAATCAATATCAATATCGGGCATGGAGATACGCTCAGGATTCAAGAACCGCTCAAATAGGAGATCATAAGCAATTGGATCCACATTTGTAATTTGTGTACAATAGGCCACTGCTGACCCCGCTGCCGATCCACGACCTGGCCCTACACTTACCCCCATATTTCTGGCGGCGTGACAAAAATCTTGTACGATCAAAAAATAACCTGGATAACCCGTATTCGCAATTGTAGCCAACTCAAAATCCAGTCGCTCTGCAATTTCAGGAGTGACCTCCCCATAACGCATTTTGGCACCTTCATAAGTTAAATGCCGCAAAAAGTTATTTTCACCTCGTTTCCCGCCATCTGTTTCATCCAAGGGATCCGTAAATTCTTGCGGAATATCGAATGCTGGAAGTAAAATTTCGCGTGCAAGTTCATACGGCTCGCATTTTGCAATAATTTCATTCGTGTTTTCTATCGCTTCAGGAAGATCCATAAAGAGGCTCTTCATCTCATCTGGAGTCTTGAAATAATATTCTTGATTTTCTAGTCCGTATCGAAAACCTCTTCCGCGGCCGATTGGTGTTGATCTAAGTTCACCATCTTTTACACACAATAAAATATCATGGGCAGCTGCGTCTAATTTATCCAGATAATAGGTATCATTTGACGCAACAATTTTAACTTGATGCTTTTTGTGAAACTCCAATAAAGTCGCATTTACGCGTTCCTCTTCTTCTACGCCATGGCGAATCAGTTCGATATATAAATCCTCCCCGAACAAGTCTTTATACCAAAGTAAGGACTCTTCCGCTTGCACTTCTCCCACGTTCAAAATCAAACTGGGCACCTCCCCGTATACATTCCCTGTCAAGCAAATTATATCTTCGTGATACTGCTCTAGAATCTTTTTATCTATTCGCGGCACATAATAAAAGCCGTCCGTAAAAGCAGCCGAAGACATTTTCGCTAGGTTGTGATAACCGTTTCTATTTTTCGCTAAAAGTACGATACGCGATCCATTGTCCTTTTGACTTTTGTCACTGTGATCGCGACATACATTAAATTCGCAACCTACAATTGGAATCAATGGTTTCTCCTCACTTTGTTCGCCTGCTTCCGCAGCAGATTTGACACGTGATTCGACACCCTTATTATGAGCTAAGACCGCTTTCACAAAATGAAAAGCAGCCATCATATTCCCTGTATCAGTTAACGCTACAGCTGGACTTCCTTGTTCAATTGCCTTAGCAACGAGTCCTTTAATATCAATGGTTGATTGAAGAATTGAAAATTGAGAATGATTATGCAGATGTGAATACTGAACGTCTTTTAAGCGCGACTTATTTTCTGCAATATCAATACTATCAATGGCTACAACCTCTTCACTTGCGAGTTCATTTTTTAATCGCTCGCTTGCTTCCTTTAGGTTGATGTGCGATAAACCAGTGGTTTGAAAAGGTGTTCGATTACGCTCAATGAAGGTGCGCAAATAATCATCCGTCGCATCCAATTCAGTTCCTGTAAAATTGCCTGTCCGCAAGAGTTCGAAAAAGCAACGCGTTGTTGCCTCAACGTCAGCGGTAGCATTATGAGCTTCGGAAAAAGGTTGTTGAAATAGAAATTCATGCAATTCGGTCAAGGTTGGCAATTTAAACTTCCCTCCTCTACCCCCAGGAATCTTGCAGAGTTCCGCCGTTTTTTCGGTACAGGTATCCAAAACTAGCATGTCATTTAAAGCCGTCGTCACACCAAGTCTATGAAATTCACATCCCATGACATTATTATCAAAACTTACATTTTGCCCAACAACGAATTTAGCTTTGCCAAGCGCTTCATTAAATTCATTTAAAACTTGGACTAATGGTACTCCTTCCGCTTCTGCAAGTTCAGTAGAAATACCGTGAATTCGTTCCGCATCATAGGGAATGTTAAATCCATCTGGTCGCACGAGGTAATCTTTGTGCTCCACTAATTGCCCCATCTCATCATGCAACTGCCAAGCAATTTGGATACACCTTGGCCAGTTGTCCGTATCCGTGTAGGGTGCATTCCATTTTTTTGGTAAACCGGTGGTTTCGGTATCAAAGATTATGTACATTTCGATTATCTGTTCGGTTGATTTTAACGCACCTTAAAAGTACTAAATAATTCGGTGCATCTTCTCTCGAGTTTTCAACAGTAGAGAAGAGTTAGAAACAAAAAAGCCACTCAACACAAGTCAAGTAGCTTTAAAACTGTTCGTTTGTTCTAATTTTCAGACAATCTAATCTCGGAAGATCCCAATTGTGTAATTGTAGTTGTATAAGTGACCCCGCCATCAGTAGAAGTGTAAATGTCTTTACCTTCATTGTCTTGAACAAAAATCATCTCCTTACCAGCTAAGCGATCAATTTCGTATACAACACTTTCTTCTCCATTGGCATACGTATAATTCCTTCCTTCAACAGAACCATTAGAAGCAAAAGTTGATGCATCAATAAAATGTGTGACTTGATTTAATTGAGAACTTGAAACAGAGTTAAGCACACTCAACATCACACGTTCTTTATTTTTAAAATCATCCCCTTGACCGGGTAAGAATACCCAAGCACCTGACTCGGTTAATGTTTCGATCTGCGTGTAAGCTTCATAGTCTACAAGAAATCCACCCCCATTCGTTATCCACTTTGTTGTTTTATTAACGATCATGCTCCATGTACCCTCTTTATCAAATGTAAATGTTGCCTTTTGAATTGTAATGTCGTACGTGGTAGTCGTAGATGTTCCCCCACCTCCTGGCGTATAGGTATTCTCCCTTGATCCGGTAGTCCCATCTATATCCACATTAACTTCTTCGACATCTCCATTAGAGTAGACATATGTATACAAATTAAGCCATGCGTCAATCGTATATTCACCTGCCAATCTTGCTTTACGCGTCGAAAGACTTAGAGATGGATCATTCTCCCCTTTTTTACATGCGCTAAAGGTCAGCAACACTAATCCTGAAACAATTAATAGTGACTTTTTCATAATTTCTATTTAACACAATAATACGCAAAAAAACGAGGTATTCCTACGAATAGATTATTCACTAACCAACCAACATACCCAATCCAAAGCCAATTAAAATGGCTAATAACTTATAGAGGTTAATCTTGTGCCCTTCAGAGGATTCAAAAATAATAGTGGTCGATACATGAAAAAACATTCCAATCGCGATTGCGAGTAACCATGTTAATGAAAATTGACTAACGTCCATTACCCAATCACCTATAAATAATCCAAGTGGGGCTGTCAGTCCAAACAACAACAAATACATCCATGCTTTTTGACGAGACAAACCAGACGCATCAAGAATTGTTTTGAGCGCAATGGCTACAGGAATTTTATGTACAAAAACGCCCCAATACAAGCCCAAACTACTGTGCAAATGATCACTGTGAACATGCGCTTGATTGAGCGGAACAGCTTCTACGAATGCATGAAGGCAGAGACTAAGAAAAATAGCAATCGGAAAATGAGAAAGACCATGATCGTGAAGGTGTGTATGCCCGTGCTCGGCACCTTTAGAAAAATACTCAAGTACTAACTGCAGCATGAATCCCACCAAAATAAAGAAACCGGTATTCGTATTCATTTCATACGACTCGGGAAGGATATGTGTGAAGATAATCGTTAATAGAAAACCACCACTAAATGAAAGCAATAATTTTATATTCGATCCCTTTTTGATAAGTTCTACCAAGAGTCCACCAAAAGCTACCGCAACAAAAAACAAGATCAACTGAACTGCCAAACTCATGCTTTCTTTTTTTGGGCTAAAATAATTAAACGATCTGAAGCTAATTCGAATTCATCAAGCTTGTAATTACCATATCGATTTAATATGAAAAAACCAGCTTGACCGAGGAAATATTCAAAATCACTTAATTTTAGAAGTTGTACTTTTTCTTGAAAATGATAGTTTTTGCCATCATCCTCAAATTCAATATCTTTAACAATATTATCATTAAGGATTTTTTTAGTGATGCAAAACTCGATTCCTTCAACTTTTTTGGACAAGCGAGGAATAATTTCTGCCATTTCTTTTTCAGCGTTCATGAAATCGATCAGCAATAAACCGTCATCATTGAGATAGGTATGAATTGACTCGAGCACTTTTAAATTTTCCGATTTATCCTGAAAATATCCAAAACTGGTAAACAAATTTAACACGAGATCGAAACTGTGGTCAACTATGGGGTCTCTCATATCGTGCTGAAAAAAACGCAACGTTCTATTTTCATGACGTTTTGCTTTCTCAATACTTGCTTTTGAGAGATCAACCCCTGTAGTGTCATATCCCAGAGAATTGACAAAAATAGCGTGACGCCCTTTACCGCAGGCTAGATCGAGTATTTTTGCCGACGCATTTATATCAAGTGTTTGAAATAAATTATGAATAAAAAGTTCCGCCTCCGAGTGGTCACGATTCTTGTAAAGAATGTGATAATACCTTGTATCAAACCATGATTCGAACCATTCTTTCATGCATTTCTTTCTTTAATTTAAACCCATCAAGGAGCAAGCCATTCAATGCGCCGCAGCCTTTAGAAGCTAATTTATCCTTAAAAACGGATAAAACAGCATGCAAAAATACAACAGATTTATTGGATTACAAATTAAAACAAGTGGCTCGTTTATAATTCCGTCATTTTGAAAAGTCGGACATCCATTTTGTGTGACTTCAGATCAGAAAATGAAATTGAAATTAAAAATAATTGAACGATCCGTTTTTTCACTTATTAATTTTATATATTTGTTGTCACTGGCACAACCTAGTGACTAAGATTTACGAAATATACAAACAACTTGAGCAGCGAAATGTGATTCTTTCCTTTAAGGGATTGATGACCTCTGAGCTGCTAACTACGATTCTACAAATTATGGAATGGAAGATGGATCGTTTTGAGGACCGTCCGAAAATTAAGAAGAAAGTATTTAATGTCTTGGTGGAGTGTTTACAAAACCTATATCATCACATAGATGAAAATATGGATGATTTAAATACGGAGCAGAATGAAATGAATTCCCTTTTCATGATAGCGAAGTCTGAAGGAGATTATACAATCACAACAGGAAATTATATGAAACTTACTGAAGTTGGAAGTTTAAAAGAAAAATTAGACTTAATCAACGGCATGAGTAAGGACGAATTAAAAGAGTTTTACAAGCAAGTTTTGAATGAGGGCACTATGTCTGAAAAAGGAACGGCTGGTTTGGGAATGATTGATATTGCGAGAAAATCAGGGCAAGAATTGGAGTATGAATTCACGCCAATAAATGATAATTTAACCTTTTTTAACCTATCGGTTCGAATAGAAGAGTAATAATAAGTAGTATGGAAAATTTAAAATTGGAAGGATCAGCAAAAACGCCAACTGTTAATTTTGATTCGTCAAAAGGAACGCTTGAATTAAAAGGGCGATCTATTCCGGAAAACTCGATAGAGTTCTACAAACCTTTGAATGATTGGATTGATGCGTATGCAGGAAGTCCTCAGTCTTCAACTGTGGTTGATATTAAATTAGAATATTTTAATACCTCTTCGTCAAAATGCATTCTAGACTTATTTAAGCAGCTAGAAAAATTGAATGAAAAAAATACGCAAGTTAAAGTAAACTGGTATTTTGAAGAGGATGATGAAGATATGGCAGAAGCAGGCGAAGATTACCAAGCGATTATTGACCTGCCTTTTGAAATGATTGAAGTCGAAGAAATCTAATCTTGACTAAAAAAAAACGAGTCGGGATAACCGGTGGTATCGGTGCGGGTAAAACACTAGTTTGTCGCATCCTAAATGCCATGGGTTATCCCGTTTTTTATTCGGACGCGGAATCAAAAAAGCTACTAAACACAGACCCAACCGTTAAGCGTGCAATTCTAGCGCTATTTGGAACCAATGCATATCAAGAGGATCAACTAAACAGGGAATTTATAGCAGAACATGTTTTTAATAATCCCGAGCTACTCGCTCAGTTAAATGCTATCGCTCATCCTGCGGTTCGAGCAGCATTTGAAAAATGGGTCACAGAGCAGTCATCCCCACTTGTATTTAACGAAGCAGCCATCCTTTTTGAAACAGGTATTTACAAAAATTATGATGCTAGTATTTTGGTCACTGCCCCACTTGAGTTGAGGATTAACCGTGTAATTGATCGTGATAATTCAGACAGGGAAAGCATCCAAAAACGAATTGAAAAGCAATGGCCTGATGAAAAAAAACGAAGTTTAGCTGATTTTGAGATCGTCAATAATGAAAATGATCTTTTGATCCCTCAAGTATTAGATTTAATAAAAAAACTAACCCTATGAGCAAGATCTATTCGGCATCAGAAATGCAAAAATGGGATCAATACACGATCAGCCATACACCTATTGCTAGTATAGAATTAATGGAACGCGCCGCGATAAAGTGCACGAAACAATTGTTAGGAAATCACCGATTTCAAACCATCTCCATAGTCTGTGGAAAGGGAAATAATGGTGGTGATGGCTTGGCGATAGCACGAATATTAGCGTCTTGCGAAAAAGAAGTAACGGTGTACATTTGCGATTATAGCCTAGCTGAAAGTACGGATTTTACAGAAAACTTGAAACGTCTCCCGTCAACAGTGAAATTCGTTCGATTAAACGAAAAATCACCTGTATCTTTCAAAGCAGACCTGATCATAGATGCGATTTTTGGAACAGGATTAACGCGACCGGTTGAGGGTTGGTTGGGTTTAATTCTGTCGTCAATGAACGCTTCAGGAACCCCCATCATCTCAATTGACATACCAAGCGGTTTATTCGCAACAGAAAATCAAAACAATCCGCTCCAGAATTGCATTCGAGCCGCCGAAACCTTGACCTTTCAGCAAACAAAAATGGTTTTTTTACATGCTGAATACGCAGTTTACACCGGAAAAGTAAAAGTACTTGACATTGGCTTGTCACCTTTCTTTACGGGTAAAGAAGAGGCTCTGTTAATTGGTGCGGGGGATTGTGAACTTGAGTCATCCAACGTTTTTGCCCATAAAGGAACAAAAGGATACCTTTCCATCATTGCTGGCAATTCAACCATGCTCGGAGCAGCCATTCTCGCAGCAAAGGCGGGTTTTAAAACGGGCGCCGGTTACGTTGGTGTTATGGGCCCCGAAGAACTAATTTCTCCACTTGCCGTGCATTTGCCCGAAGCGATTTGGATGGGTGAAAAATGGTCTTCTCTCTCTAAAAAAACGACAGCGTTGGCAATTGGACCTGGTATTGGAAAATCTGCAAAAGCCCTTTCTATTCTCACTTCGGCATTAAAAGCCAACCTCCCTGTGGTTATTGATGCTGATGCTCTGAACTTGATTAGTGAAAACCCTTCTCTGTGGAAAGAAATTCCGAAAAACACGATTTTAACGCCTCATTTTAAGGAATTAACACGATTAATTGGTCGCACAAATTCGCCAGAAGAATGTTTAGCACGTCAACAAGCATTCAGTGTTGAACATTCAGTGTTTATTCTTCAAAAAGGAGCATTTTCCAAACTGACCTGTCCAGATGGCAGTATTTATGTTAATTCTACGGGAAATGAAGCCATGGCGACAGCCGGAATGGGAGATGCATTAACAGGAATGATTGGATCTTTTTTAGCACAGGGATATCCAGCAAAAAATGCTGCAATGAATGGCATTTACTACCATGGTTTAGCAGGCGATATTGCTGTTAAAAAATTGGGGAAACATGGATTGATCACTTCAGACCTAATTCACTTTATTCCTGCTGCACTTAATTCACTTTAGAATTTTACCTGTAGTCCAATATTTAAACCAATCCCATACATGTAATGGGTCCGCTTAAAAGTAGATTCCGAATAGGTATTCAATAAATGCCTTCTATATTCGGCGCTCATATGAATGCCCCAATTATTAAAAAGATAATTCACTCCTATTCCTCCAGACGCCATTAAATTAAAGGCTGTAAATTCATCTTTCTTTCTGTCCATTCCTAAATCAACTGACGAACCTTCGGCTGTAGCATAATTAGATGTGTATCGAATGGAGAGTATATTCAATGGTGTCAGTCCTGCGAAACCATACATTTGCATTCGATTGCCTATTGTATACCTCAATTTAAAAGGAATTCCTGCTTGCTGATACACTTTTTTGTAATTAAATGTAGAATCAGAATCTAATGCAGAAAATGCATATGATTCACCGTTCTCAAAATAAGTTACACCCGCTTCCAAAGCAAAGCCCTTTCCAAGTGGCATCACCATCCCGAAAGAAAGACCATTTGCAAAGATTGGTTTTTCATTTATTTCTTGCTCATAGATAGAATAAACAGACAAATCTTCAAATTCACGAAAAGCGTATTGTCCCATACCTTCCAGATAAAGGTATGTACTCGGAACAGAATCAGCTACAAACGGTTCCTTCAATCGATGGGACTTATCCCCTTTTTCTCGCTTTTCCCTATCGGGTTTAATTTCTCCTCCTGAAATTTGCCCTAAAACATTTGACGAAATGAATAATGCAGTGAAGAGCAATAATTGAAAAAAAACTCTTTGATTTAAACTATATTTGAAATTCATACACACAAAAATAAGTAAAGTGTCGGTTTCACGAATTAATAAATGCCATGAAAATTACTTTTAACGCACCTGTAATATTAACATTTTCTTTTCTATGTGCAGGTGTTTATTTATTTAACAGCGCTAATGGTCAAGCGAACGACTATTTTTCGTTAGCACCTGAATGGAATTTTAGCAGTTTCAAATGGTATTTTAGATTATTTTCAAACACCCTTGGCCATGCCAGTAGTGACCATTTAATGGGGAATCTCGCTTTTATTCTTTTGTTGGGACCCTTAATTGAAGAGAAGTATGGCAGCAAAAACACATTGATTATGCTGTTAAGCACCGCTTTGATTTGTTCCCTCATCCACATTACCTTATCCAACAGCTATTTATTAGGAGCAAGTGGTATTGTTTTCATGTTAATTCTACTCACATCATTGGTTAATTTTAAGTCAGGAGAAATACCTTTAACCTTTATACTCATAGTATTAGTCTATATAGGCAAGGAAGTGATGGGAACATTTGAGGATGATAATATTTCGCACACCACCCACATCATAGGAGGAATCGTTGGAGCTGGTTTCGGTTTTATGCTGAATAAAAATTCAAAATCGAAAACAACAAAGAGTATTCTATAAATAAACAACTCGAACAAGTTTTCAGATATTTCCTATCCGTCAAGTATATAAAATCAGTTCTAATTCGTATTTTTAGGACTTCAAAACAAACTATGCAAAACACACTCTCAGATAAAGAAGGAATTGATTTACTTTCAAAAAAATACGCTGAATTAAAAGCTGAAATTCACAAAGTAATTGTTGGGCAAGATGATGTGGTTAATCAGGTCATTATGTCAATTTTCAGTCGTGGTCACAGTTTATTGGTCGGTGTGCCTGGCTTGGCGAAAACCTTGCTCATTCAAACCATCTCAGATTCACTCGGCTTGAGTTTTAAACGGATACAATTCACACCTGATTTAATGCCTTCAGACATTGTTGGATCTGAAATATTAGATGAAAACCGCACCTTTAAATTCATCAAAGGACCTATTTTCGCAAACATAGTTTTAGCAGATGAGATTAACCGTACCCCCCCAAAAACACAAGCTGCACTGTTAGAAGCTATGCAAGAAAAAACGGTAACAGCTGCAGGAACGAAATATGAATTAGACAACCCTTTCTTTGTTTTAGCGACTCAAAACCCGATTGAACAAGAAGGTACTTATCCATTGCCAGAGGCACAACTCGACCGTTTCATGTTTAATATTTGGGTTGATTATCCAACTTACGAAGAAGAAATCGCAATTGTAAAAAGCACAACTTCCGATAGTAAAACCAATTTAAATTCGATCCTTAATCGAGAAGAAATTATTTATTTTCAAAATCTAGTAAGGCGAATTCCTGTGCCAGAGAGCGTTTATGAATATGCTGTAAAACTTGTAGCAAGAACGCGTAAAAACTCTACCTATACTCATGCCTTAACCGAAAAATATTTAGATTGGGGAGCAGGTCCTAGAGCGTCGCAATACTTGATTATTGGTGCAAAATGTCATGCGGCAATACAGGGTAAATATTCTCCTGACATTGAAGATGTAAAAGCTGTTGCCCCTGCAATTTTAAGACATAGAATTGTCCGAAACTACCGAGCAGAAGCGGAAGGATATACTATGGAGCGAATTATCACCGAATTAATGAACGCTTAGTAAGTATATAATTCTATTTTTTCGACCTGAAAATCTCTAAATAGACAAAAAATAGAAATTCACTACAAAACCAGACACAAATGAAAAAAGAGAAATTCGCCTATTTCGCAATTTTATCGCTCTTGGCGGTGACCCTTGTCTTTGGTGCATGTCGAAAGAAAGTTTTACGAGAAGAAGCCACACTTCCTGAGATTGTAGAGCATTGCTTCAATAATGTTATGGATGAGGATGAGTTAGGCACCGATTGCGGGGGAGCGGGATGTGATTCATGTGAGGCCAATCTGCCACCATGTGAATTGCCTGAAAACATACTTCGCATGCGTCATGGACCAACGATTCAAAATTTAACACTTTACAATACGTCGCATTCCGTAGTTGGTTCACATTGGTTTTTCAGAGCCTATATAGATGAAAGTGACTTGGAGTATATTGAATTTGAATTCGCTTCAAAACCGAATTTAACAACAACTTATGCAGGACAAGTTGAAGGTAGTTTTCTAGAGCAAGACGAAGTATTTATCCAATTCTATGGGTATAGCTCTGCTGACATGTTTGGCACAGGTGAAGTTTACGTCAATCTTGTAGGTGACTCATATGTCATTTCATCATGTGACTATAGCTTTCAATCATGGGGCATTCCGGCATTTGATGGACAATACTTTAATATCTCTTTTAATTAAAACCCATGAAACAAGTTCTCATTCTATTCATCTTTGGTTTTTCCTTAATTGGAAATGCTCAAAATTCACAAGACACCGTTGTTTATACGAAGATCTACGATAACCCTCAATACTTTTGGGTTGGTGGAGGTGCATCATACGACCTCAGTCTAAATCAATACAATATGACCTTGTTGGCATTCGGTTTAGACGCCACAGTCATGCATCCCAAATTCAGCCTTAACCTCTACTCTCGCTATCATTTAGGAGAACGACTCACAAATTATGGCACCAATGGACAACCTAGAGCGGAATCTGTATACGAGAAAGAACATTCACGAGATATTTCTTTTTTAGGCTCGTATTATCTGAGCAGTAATATCGAAGAGATAGAACAGACTTACACACTAAAACAAGCTGGTAATGCAAGCTATGTAACTTCAATTCCTACATTAATGGATACGCGATTTGGTGTGGACCTGGGAATATCTGGAGGTTTTACGTATTACAATTTTGGAGACGCTACGCTTGATGGAATTGACAGTGAAGGAACCAAGGTAACACTTTCTTCACAAGATGAAAACAAAGCAATCACCACCTATTTCACGCAGAAGGTATTACGTGTGGGTTTAAGTCGTGTTAGAGCAACAGATGCAAGAATTAATACAGATTTATATGGCAAAAAAGAATTAAAAGATTATTCAAAATTGTATATCCATGGGCTTTTGGGATTTGGACAATCTATTGATGATATATTAATTGGAAGCAATTATTATCGCTTCGATATTAATACGAATATGAGATGGTTACCTTATGGTTTTGCTATGGGATTTGAATCCTACAGCATTAATTCTTCTAAGAATCTAGGTACATCATGGATTGCTGAATTTGGATTAATGCCCGGTCCATTCGAAAGTTATTTCAACAATTTCTATCTCGATTTAAAATTACGATTCCACTACGGTAAGAGTTTATAGGATTTTCTTTTAAGTCCTGATTGAACCACAAAATTAAGTTTGGAAAGCATTCCGTTGTCTGATTGCCTTCATAGCAAATAGAAGAAAGGTACTTCTAAGTTAAAAACCGAATTAATCCAACAAAGCTAGAGCTTATACATCCGCTTTTGTGTATCTTTGCCCCTTATTAAAATTTCAAAAATGAATGCTTTAACAGCTATTTCCCCAATTGACGGAAGATACCGTGGTAAAATTGAAAACCTTGCAAACTACTTCTCAGAATTTGCACTTATAAAATACCGCGTCCTTGTAGAAATCGAGTATTTTATTGCTTTAACAGGCAATGATATCGCTGCATTGAACGATTTTCCAGCAGACAGAGCAGAAGATTTGCGTGACATTTATATGGATTTTTCGGAGGCAGATGCATTGAAGATCAAGGAAATTGAAAAAGTCACCAATCATGATGTAAAGGCCGTTGAATATTTTATTAAAGAAAAATTGGCATCACTGGGATTGAGCAAATATGAAGAATTTATTCATTTTGGATTAACCTCTCAAGACATTAATAATACAGCCGTTCCACTTTCATTAAGAGATGCTGTTTATCAAGAATACATTCCATTATTAGATGATATCATTGGGACGTTAAATGAGTTTAGCCAAGAATGGAAAAACATTCCCATGCTAGCACGAACTCACGGTCAACCTGCTTCGCCAACGCGTTTAGGAAAAGAGATCTATGTTTTCGTTGAGCGTCTAGATATTCAAAAAAGACAATTATTAGCCGTTCCGTTCTCAGCCAAATTTGGCGGAGCAACTGGCAATATGAACGCGCATTTTGTTGCCTTTCCAGAAACGGATTGGGTGGCGTTTGCGAATAATTTCGTGAACAATACCTTACGCATAGAGCGAAGTCAAACCACCACGCAAATTGAGCATTACGATAATGCTGCTGCTCTTTTTGATGCAATGAAGCGCATCAATTCCATTATTTTGGATTTGGATCGTGATATGTGGTCGTATATTTCAATGGAATATTTTAAGCAAAAGATAAAAGAAGGCGAAATTGGATCTTCTGCAATGCCGCACAAAGTTAACCCTATTGATTTTGAAAATTCGGAAGGAAATATTGGAATGGCGAATGCGTTATTTGAGCATTTATCTGCGAAATTACCGGTTTCGAGATTGCAACGCGATTTGACCGATTCAACTGTATTGAGAAATGTTGGTGTTCCGATTGCACATACGTTAATTGCTTTTCATTCGACTTTAAAAGGTTTAAGTAAACTACTCTTAAACAAAGAAAAACTCAACGCAGACCTAGAAAACAACTGGGCTGTTGTTGCAGAGGCGATTCAAACTGTATTGAGAAGAGAAGGCTATCCAAAACCTTATGAAGCACTGAAAGGTTTGACACGAACCAACGAGCGTATTACGGCAAAAAGTATTGCGGATTTTATAGATACATTAGACGTTACAGAAGCTGTTAAGATTGAATTAAAAGGAATTAGTCCTCAAAATTTTACGGGGATTAATATGGTGTATTAATTGGTTGGATTAAGGTCAATTAAGTTTTTTTTTAATTCTTCTTTTTCTTGCGCTGTAAAAGATAAAGTTCCTTCATTTTCATCTAATTGCGCTAACATTTTGTTAATGAAAATAGAATCCTTCGGGTAATTTGTGCAACAAGTACAATAGTAAGTGTGAAGTTTCACCTGTAACTTCACAGAAATATTTAGTCGAGTAAGATACCCTTTCTCTATTAAATATGTTATTTTTTCACACGTCACGCTTCAAACCATTTTTTTTCAAGGCAATCTCTCAGTTGAACCTTCGCTCTATGAATGATGACCCAGAGATTAGACGCAGAGATCGCATGTTCATTACAAACCTCTTCACTTTCTTTTTCTTCAACGAGTTTATCAATCACAATTCCTTTCCATTTTACAGGCAAGGCGCCAATACATTTTGTAAGTGCATCACTTAATTCATTATTCTCAATTTCCACTTCAACCTCAGCTAATTTCCCTTGCGGATTGTGACCATCAAGGAAACCTCCTTTTTTTACCCCATCCTGATTAAAATAAGACATAGGATTTGTTTTTCTTGACTCTTGTTTGCGCCAATGATCAATTATTTTACGTTTTAAGATGGAGTATAACCATGTTTTTACGGAACTTTTATGTTCAAATTTATCAATTGCTTTAAGTGCAGATATAAACGTGTCTTGAACTAGATCTTTAGCAAGATCAGCATCATTTATCCGAATATTTGCATAATTAAATAGCGAATCAGCGTAAAGGTCTACCCATTCACCCGTATTGATCTCATTTTGTTGCTCCATGCTCTACAAATTTACATTATTTACGCAAATGAACATCATTTGGATTTTTACAAAAAGAGATTTGGAGAGGAAACCTAGACATAAAAAAGGCGATTTCAAAAATTGAAACCGCCTTTCAAATTATTTATTTTTGTCAAAATCACATATTGATGGCGTCAGACAAGCAATAATCACCTTTATCAATTAATTTACCTGCAATTAACTGACGTGCATTCTTCGCATTAAATGGCGACACTTTTGTAAAACGCTTTAAGCCCATCAACATCATTGTTAATTCATCTTCTTGAACAAAGGCCATTAGCGCATTTTTACCAGACCTGTTAATGGCATCTGCCGCATCAAAAATATACGTTTGTGCAATGGCAATGTACACAGCTGATGCTTCTACACCTTTTGCTTTCACCATTTTTTCAACACGCAATAAAGTCGACTCAGCAACATAGGTCGCATTGGCAATATCTGCTATATTCATTAAAATTTCTTGCTCTTTCGATAATTGCATCATTAATTTTTGCGCAGCTGTTCCGGCTACCATCATTAATGTTTTCTTGAAATTTTTAATGTATTTTTTTTCTTTCGCAAAGAGTTCTGTTGATTCATCTTCAAAATCCGGAATGCTCATTAATTCATTGGCAACTGCCATGGCAGGCCCCATTAAATCTAGGTCACCTTTCATAGCTTTCTTCAAGATCATATCCACTGTTAATAAACGGTTAATCTCATTCGTTCCTTCAAAAATTCGATTTATTCTTGAATCTCTATAGGCTCTTTCTACAGTTGATTCAGCCGAAAAGCCCATTCCTCCAAAAATTTGTACTGCTTCATCCACACAATAATCCAAGACTTCCGATCCAACAACTTTCAACATGGCACATTCCGCTGCAAATTCCTCAATTCCTTTCAAGGTTGCTTTTTGCTTATCCATTCCGTCAGCAATTTTAGCATGAATTGCTTGATCTATATCTGCGGCCGCACGATAAGTAGCAGATTCTAAAGTAAACGTACGAATAGCTTGTTCGGCAATTTTATGTCGAATAGCACCATATTTAGAAATTGAGCGTCCAAACTGTTCGCGCTCGTTGGCATATTTTATAGCATGGTTAATTACCTCTTTAGATCCGCCTAAAACACCTGCGGCTAACTTAATACGCCCGATATTTAGAATGTTAATCGCAATTTTAAAACCTTGATTGCGCTCTCCAAGGAGGTTTTCAACTGGAATTTCAACATTATTAAAAAAGACTTGTCGGGTTGAAGAACCTTTAATTCCCATTTTCTTTTCTTCTGGATTTAATGTAATACCAGCACGATCTGCCTCAACAATAAAACCCGTTAAATTTTCATCTCCATCTATTTTAGCAAAAACCGTAAATAGATTTGCAAAGCCAGCATTGGTAATCCACATTTTTTGACCGTTGATGATATAATTTTTACCATCAGGTGTCAATTTCGCCGTTGTTTTTCCAGAATTAGCATCTGAACCCGAACTCGGTTCTGTCAAACAATACGCTGCTTTCCATTCACCTGTTGCTAATTTAGGAATGTATTTTTGCTTTTGCTCCTCTGTTCCGTAGTACAAAATGGGCAATGTTCCAATACCTGTATGTGCACCGTAAGCAACAGAGAATGAGTGGCCTCGACCTAAATATTCGGTTGCAATCATTGAAGTAGGAAAATCAACACCCATTCCTCCAAATTCTGCAGGAACAGACATACCCAACATACCTAATTCCCCTGCTTTCTCGACCAAACTTGGCATTAAACCTTCTTCCATACTATCAATTCGGTCTAGGTTTGGCTCAATTTCTTGGCGAATAAAATCAAGGCACGTTTGTGCGATCATTCGTTGCTCCTCTGTATAATCTTCAGGTGTAAAAATAGCTTCGCAATTCATTTCGCGAATAATAAATTCTCCTCCTTTAATTGGCTTTTTATCTTCCATTACATTCTAATTTATAAGTCTTTAAACATTAATTTATGTGGTCCTATTTTTGGCACTTGGTATACCTGACCTTTTATTTTGAAATTTAATTTTTCGTAAAATCCGGTTGCGATTAAGCGAGCATCACACCATAATAATTTAACGCCTTTACTTCGCAATTCTTGTTCCGCGGCGCGAATTATTTTAGCCCCCACACCCATTCCTCTTACTTCAGGATCTGTTGCCATTGCACGCAAACGATATTGATTTTGCTCCTCAAATTTCGAATTAACATCAACGATAAACGTAGATGTACCCACAACGCGATCGCCGTAAAATGCGGCTAAATGAAACGTTGTCGCTTCTCGATCCGGTGCTATTTCACACTGCTCCACTCCATCTAGGTGCGGCCACAAAACTTTGTATCTCAATCCTTTTATCAGATTGACACCAACAGTTTTTATTTCAATTTCGTGTTCCAATTTTACATCATTTCAATTACACCTGCAGCACCTTGACCTGTTCCGATACACATAGTTACAACACCATATTTACCGCCGGTTCTTTTTAGTTCACTCATGACTTGAACAGATAATTTTGCTCCAGTGCAACCAAGCGGATGCCCTAGTGCTATCGCACCGCCGTTCACATTAACTTTATCTGGATTGATTCCTGTTTCTTTAATCACAGCAATTGATTGCGAAGCAAAAGCCTCATTCAATTCAAATAGATCAATATCATTCATTTTCAAACCCGCCATTTCAACAGCGCCCGGAATCGCTTTGACAGGTCCAATTCCCATGATGCGCGGCTCAACACCCACAACTTTGTATGATACTAATCGTGCAATAGGTTCTAGATTCAATTGCTTCATCATCTCCTCAGACATCATTAAACAGAAGGCTGCACCGTCTGACATTTGTGACGCATTTCCCGCCGTTACCGTTCCTTTAGCATCAAATACAGGACGTAATTTTGATAGAGCCTCGACAGATGTACCCATTCGTGGACCTTCATCTGTGTCAATAATATTTACTCGTTCTGCTCTTTTACCATTTTCGTCCAAATAAACTTCATTCACATGAATAGGAACGATTTGATCTTTAAATTTACCATCCTCAATTGCTTTTAGAGCCTTGAGGTGAGATTTCACGGCGAATTCGTCCTGCGCTTCTCTTGAAACACCATATTGACGCGCCACTTCTTCTGCTGTATTTCCCATTCCCCAATACCAATCGGCATGCACTTTGGCAACATTTGCATTTGGAACAACACGCCATCCTCCCATTGCAATAGCAGACATAGATTCTGTACCACCTGCAATGATGACATCTGCTAAACCGGCCTCGATTTTTGCTTTTGCTATGGCCATAGTCTCAATTCCTGAAGAACAATAGCGATTTACAGTCATTCCTGGAACTTTCTCCGTATTTAATCCCATTAAAGAGATAAAACGACCAACATTTAAACCTTGTTCGGCTTCTGGCATGGCATTTCCAACAATCACATCATCAATTAATTCTTGATCCAATTGAGGCACTTCTGCCAAAATATGTTTGATTACATCTGCAGCTAAATCGTCTGGTCTTGAGAATCGAAATCCTCCTTTATTTGCTTTCCCTACTGCTGTACGGTAGGCTTTTACTATATAGGCTGTTTTCATTTTTTTTTCAGATTATAGACAAAAGATCATAGACTAAAGACTCTAATTCGCGCTTCTTTATTTATCATCTGTTTGTCTTTTGTACTTCATTAAAATCTTTAGTTAAATATTTTTGCTAATTATTAGATAATAGATTAACCCTGGTTTAAAGAGCGTTTAAATCCTATAATCATTCTTTGTAATTCACTTAATTCTTCAGTTAGTTCTTCAAACTTCTCTTGGATGAGATAATTCAAGTCAAATGATAAAATTAATTGTGTTTCTAACTCAAACGACGATCCTAAAGCTATATCAAGAAATCTACAAAATTCTTTATTTGTCGTCCTTCCAGATCCTTCTGCGATATTGGACGGAATCGAAATAACAGATCGATTAATTTGAGAGATTAAGCCAAATTTTTCAAGTTCTGGAAATGTTTTGGTGATGAGCAAAATTTCTTTTGCTATCGACATCCCATTTTTCCAAATATTGAGTTCTCTAAAATTATCCATTTGTCTTTAATCTTTTGTCTTCAATCTTCTGTCTTCCCCTAATTCCTCAACACTTTACCCTTTGTCACAATCGATTGGATGCGTTCTAACGTTTTTTTCTTCGTGCAAAGATCTAAAAATGCTTTTCGTTCAAGATCTAGTAGATATTGTTCATCTACCAATGTAAGATCAGATAAATCTCCTCCGGCAAGTACAAATCCAAGTTTTTCAGAGATATATTTGTCGTGTTCAGAGATATAATTCCCATGTTCCATAGTATCTGCACCTACATATACAATTCCAAGTCCTTCTTGACCTATAACCGTGATATTTTTTTCTTTGACTGGTTGGGTATAACCCGAATTGTATAGATTTAAACAAGCTTCTTTGGCTCGGGTTAATTGATAATCACGGTCGATTACAACCTCATCAATACCTTCACGCAAATATCCTAAATCAAAAGCTTCATAGGCAGAAGTTGAAACTTGCGCTTGACCAATTGTCAAGAAATTATCTCTAAAACGGTTGATTCGAACGTCTCCTTCTTTTAAATTATCGGAGAAACGTTTTGCGAATTCTTTCGTTCCGCCACCGCCAGGAATTAAGCCCACACCAAACTCAACCAATCCCATATACAATTCAGCATGTGCGACAACTTTATCTGCATGCATAGACATTTCACATCCGCCTCCTAAAGCCATATTATGCGGCGCCACAACAACTGGACAAGCAGAGTGTCGAATGCGCATCATTGTATCTTGGAATTGTTTAATCGCAAAATTCAATTCATCATACTCCTGCTCAACGGCCATCATAAAGATTAACCCAACATTTGCTCCGGCAGAAAAATTTTGTCCATTATTTGATATAACCAACCCTTTAAATTCATTTTCTGCCAATTCAATACCTTTATTAATACCTTGTAAAACACCACCACCAATGGTATTCATTTTCGTGTGGAATTCTAAATTCAAAATTCCATCCCCTAAATCAATTAAGTGGCAATCATTATTTTGCCAAACCGTATTACCATCACGAAGATTATCAAGGAACAATAAATCTTCTGTTCCAGGAATTACTTTGTATTCATTTGAATTGATATCGTAAAAATAGCGCGTGCCATTCTCCACTTTGTAGAAAGAGGTGATACCACTATCAATCATTTTTTGAACCCACGGATGAACAATCTTGTCGTGCTCTTTGCAGATGGCTGCAAATTTTTCTACTCCAACGGCATCCCAAGTTTCGAAAGGACCGAGCTCCCAACCAAAACCAGCGCGAAGGGCATCATCAATTTTATAAATCTCGTCGGCAATTTCAGGAATTCTATTCGACACATAAGCAAACAACCCCGTGAATGCCTTGCGATAAAACTCACCCGCTCGACCTTTATCATTGAACAACATCTTTGTTCTTGCAACCAAATCGTCAACAGTCTTAGTTTGAGCCAAGATTGGAAAATCTGCACGCGTTTTGGCTGCATACTCCATTGTGTTCAAATTCAATGAAAGAATTTCACTCGCTCCATTTACCGTTTCTTTTTTATAAAAGCCTTGCTTTGATTTAGATCCCAGCCAACCGTTTTCAACCATTTTACTGATATAAGAGGGTAGTTCAAATTGACTATTTTCTTCATCTGCAGGACAATTTTCACGCACACCATTTGCGACATGAACGAGCGTGTCCAAGCCGACCACATCACACGTTCTGAAAGTTGCAGATTTCGGTCGACCTAATACTGGACCTGTCAATTTATCTACCTCATCCACTGTCAATCCCATTTCTTCAACAATATGAAAAAGTGACATAATCGAATATACACCAACACGATTCGCTATGAATGCTGGCGTGTCTTTACACAATACTGTTTTCTTCCCTAAGAAACGCGATCCATAATGCATGAAAAAATCAATGATGGATGGATCCGTTTTTGGCGTAGGAATGATTTCGAGCAATCTTAAATAACGTGGTGGATTAAAGAAATGTGTTCCACAAAAGTGCTTTTGAAAATCCTCACTTCTACCTTCAAGCATGAGGTGAATTGGTATTCCTGAAGTATTTGACGATACAAGTGTTCCTGGCTTGCGGAATTTATCGACCTTATCGAAAACAATCTTTTTTATATCTAAGCGCTCTACAACAACTTCAATAATCCAATCGCAACTTGAAATTTTGTGTATGTCATCATCAAAATTCCCTGTCTCAATTCTAGTTGCAAATGATTTTCGATAAATCGGTGAAGGTTTAGAAGCCAACGCTCCTTTTAAAAAATCATTGACTAAACGATTGCGGACGTCTTTATTTTCAAGCGACAATCCTTTTTTTGCCTCCACAGGTGATAATTCGCGTGGAACCATGTCCAACAAAAGTACACTGCAGCCAATATTCGCAAAATGGCAAGCAATGGCAGACCCCATTACACCTGAACCAAGGACTGCTACTTTTCTAATTTTTCTATTCATCATTAAATTGTTTTGGTCTTCGTTAATTTTGTTTGTTTCTCTCCATATTTGTCAACTACACGCTTGTCTTCAAGGAGATCGATTAATAAATAATCCAACTTTTCCATCACTTCGAAAAAAGCCTTTACTTTCGTTTTCGGAAGATTCTCATAGACCTTTTCATTGAAATTAAGTACTACGTCGCGTGCTTCTTTCCGTTTTATCACTCCTTGCTCTGTAAGAAACACCAGCGATTTACGTTTATCTGCATCATCCGAAGTTCGATAAATTAAACCGCTTTCCTCCATATTCTTTAACGTGCGGGACAAGCTAGTTGGCTCCATCCCCATTTTAGGACCTAAAGAGGTGCTCGGCGTTCCTTCTTTCCCAATATTCAAAAGGATAAATCCCCACGAAAAAGTCATGCCATATTGCGCAGCAACTTGATTGTAATAACGTGAGATCTTAAACCAGTTATTCCGAATGTGAAATTCAAAAAGTTGTTCTTTATTCATTCAAATAATATAATTACCTTAGTTTTCAAATATAAGAATAAATTAATTATGCATGCATAGTTTATCCTTGTTTTTTTTCATTTTTCCAATTTCAATCATGAATAAAGCGTTAATCTCTATTTTCCACTCAAAAACAATACTAACTGCCTATTTATCAATTATATTATCCGCAGGAGTTTGGACACAAAACAAATCCCTCCTCTTGGATGACATCATGAGAGGAAATGACTATGTCGGAAATCAACCGACGAATTTCGTTTGGGATGAAACGGGCGAACATATCTATTTTCGGTGGAATCCGAACAATGAATTGATAGATGAATATTACGATTACACCGTGTCAACAAAAAAATTGGAAAAGGCAGTTTTGGATATCAATAGTCCCATTTCCTTAAACGGAATGATTGATGCAACAGAATCGAGCAGCGGTTATTTTAAAATAGGCCATCACTTATATTCAACGTACCAAGGAAAATCAAAAAAGATATACACGAATACCAGCAGTTATCAAATTTTAAAAATACATCAGGATCATATCTATTTCGAGCAAGGAAAAAATATCTATTGCTTCTCTCCAGCCATGGGTACATTAATTCAACTGACGAATTTTATTTTAGACGCTGAACCTTCTATTAGATCAACAACACCTTTAGAAGAAGTTGAACAGGAATTATTCAGTACCCTCAGAGACAATAAAGCGAAAGAATATGCAAGCAAGCATTATAACGACAATATCAATTTGGCTGGATCACCCCGTCCATTCTATTTAAATGGCTACAGCCCTGATGAAATTTCAATCAGTGACCAAGCGAACTATGTCGCCTTCGTAGGACTTAAGCGAGTAGTCGAAAATGACCCTACCTTTTACATGAATTATATCACTCAAAACGGCTATGCCAGAGCAGAGGTAGCTCGTCCCAAAGTAGGTATGAATCTTGACGACTATTCATTATTCGTATTTGATCGAATGGAAGATACAACGGTAGAATACACATTTACGGCCCTTTCCGATCTAAATCGTATTCCTGATTTTTACCAGAATTATCCCGATACTTATCCTAAAAGCTATAGCAAAAAACTCATCTTTCATTTACATGGATTTAATACAATTGAATCACGACTGCTTGTAGAAATAAAATCACAAGACAACAAGGATCGTTGGATTGGCTATATTGATCTAAAACTCCACAAATTTATTGAAACACACCATCAGCATGATGAAGCCTGGATCGGTGGCCCGGGTATTGTAAGTTGGAACACCGTCCCCGGAACGGTAAATTGGACATCAAACGAAACCTTTTATTTTCAAGATGAAAAAACAGGCTATTCACACCTTTATCTGTACACAATACCAACCAAAAGTACAATCCCTTTAACGTCTGGAGCGTTCGAAATACATGATGTCATCCTCTCTAAAAATAAGAAAGAACTTTATATTACGGCGAATAAAAACCATCCTGGGAATCGCGAATTTTATAAGTTGTCACTTTCGACCCAAAAACTCACCCCCCTCTTAACAGAAGATGGGAATCATATTGTTATCCTATCACCTGATGAGAAACAATTTCTCGTCTCCTATTCTTATAAGAATAAGCCTTGGGAATTATACATTGCTAAAAATGAAGAACATTCGACCCTCGAACAAATTACACATTCAGAAAGTGATGAATTCAAATCCTATCCCTGGCGGGCACCGGACGTCATATCTTTTAATGCAAGCGACGGTCAAGTTGTAAATGCGCGAATCTATGAACCCACACCAGATAAAAAAAATCAGGCTGCGATTCTATTCGTACACGGTGCTGGTTATTTACAAAACGCACACAATTGGTGGAGTACATACTATCGCGAATACATGTTCCATAATTTACTCTGTGATTTAGGATATACTGTTTTAGATGTTGATTATCGTGCAAGTGAGGGATATGGCCGAGATTTTAGAACAGCGATCTATCGACATATGGGCGGAAAGGATTTAAGTGATTTCGTAGATGCACGTTCATTTTTAATCAATGAAAAAGGAATCGACTCTTCCCGAATTGGAATATACGGAGGCTCTTACGGCGGTTTCATAACCCTTATGGCCTTATTAACCGAACCGGGTAAATTCAAATGTGGAGCAGCAATTCGTTCAGTAACCGATTGGGCGCACTACAACCATCCGTACACAGCAAATATTTTGAATTCGCCCAAAGACGATCCGCTAGCTTATAAAAAAAGCTCACCTATTTATTTTGCGGAAAATTTAGACGATCAACTCTTGATGTTACACGGTATGGTTGACAATAATGTACACTACCAAGATGTGGTAAGATTAAGCCAACGATTCATAGAACTTGGTCGAAAAAAATGGGATCTAATTGGTTATCCAGTGGAGCCTCATGGATTCAAAGAAAGCACGAGTTGGGTGGATGAATACAGTCGAATTCTGAACTTATTTAATGAAGAGCTACTTAACTAGTCACGAAACGATACAACAAAAAAAAGCCACTCAAATTGAGTGGCTTTTTTTGTTGTATTTATGTCCTTATTGTTTAACCGCTTTTTTCACCATCACTTGATCCCCTCTTACGAATTGAATGAGGTAGGTTCCACTAGGTAAACTATACAAGTCAAGAATTGAAGTTCCTGCTTGCAGATTATTTTCTTGATAAATCACCTTGCCATCAAGTGAAAGAACTGTTATTTGATCCAAGTTTTCATCACATACAATATTGATTAACCCTAGCGTTGGATTCGGATAAATCATCACGTCTCTCAACCCATCAAATTCGGGTACACTCACGTCTGTAATGAAGATCGGATTTTCAATACGATTCGATTCTACAGAACAACCAAACTCATTGGTTAAAATCACCCAATACTCTCCATTCAATCCAATTTCGACGTAATTAATCGAATCATTCGTTTCTCCGGCGAGCAAATCACCATCTAAGACCCACTGATTTCCAATTTCAACAGAAGAAATAATAAACACACTATCAACGCTTAATACAGGTACAGCCGGTAAAGGATTTACAGTTACAGTCACTTCATCTGTATTACTACAACCAAAAGCATCCGTACCTTCAACAATATACGTCTTTGTTACAAGTGGACTTGCCCATGGGTCACCAATTAAAAAATTGGAAAGTGTAGGCTCAAAATCCCACACATAAAGCACCCCACCTGATGCATCTAACTGAGTCGAATCACCAAAACAGATGGCTACATCCAATCCTGCAGAAATGCCTGGCAAAGGAATCACATTCACAGTGATTTCATCTTCATTTTCACAACCATTCACATCCACACCGGTAACCGTATAGGTTTTTGTTGTCAAGGGATTTGCCCATGGGTCTGCCACGTCTAATGCAGATAATGAGGGATCTGATCCCCATAAATAAGAAAGCGCACCTGTTGCATTTAAATGAACCGAATCGCCAATACATAGGTTTTCATCTAGGCCTGCAAATACTGCTGGTAAATCATAAGTATCCACGAAAACCGAATCAGAATTAGAGCAACCATTAATATCCGTACCAGTCACATAATAATAAGTTGGTGAACCGGGAGTTGCAAATGGATTGTATACAACAAGACTCGATAAGGTAGGATCATCTTCCCAAACGTACATACCTGGCAATCCACCTGTAGCAAACAATTGAATCGTTCCGCCGATACAAACCACGGTATCAATCCCTGCATTAATAGCAGGTAAAGCAAGAATTGAAACATTAATAGAATCAATATTTGTACAACCATTATCATCCGTTCCTGTTACAAAATATTCTGTCAAGATTGTCGGTGAAGCCCAAGGGTCAGCGATATCGAGTTCTGAAAGACTCGGACTAAATGTCCATAAATAACTAGTTGCTCCTGTCGCCAATAAATTAACAGAGTCACCAAGACAAATGGTTTCATCAGGCCCTGCGCTCACGGCCGGCAGAGTAAACAATGAAACTACAACCGTATCACGATTTTGACAACCGTCCCCATCCGTTCCCGTTACAACATAAGCCGTTGCAGCAACAGGACTCGCAGTTGGATTCGGAAGCAGCAGTCCAACAAGCGTAGGATGCGCATTCCACAAATAAGAAACCGCACCAGAAGCATCCAGTTCGACGGAAGTGCCAGGACATATACTCACATCAACACCCGCATCAACAAATGGAATGTCGTACACAATAATTTCAACCTCAGCAGTATTACTGCAGGCATTTGTATCTTCAACCGTTAGCGTCACAGTTCCACCAGTAAAAACAGTTGTTGCGACTTCATCCCCACCTGTTGACCAATCATAAGCGTCATAGGTATCGGTATATAAAACCACCGAATCTCCTAAACAAAAATCAAGAGGAGTATCATTGTAAATAGAGACTGTTGGCAAATCATTGACCACAACAGAAACAGTATCGTAATCAACACAACCAGAAAGACTTGTACTACTGACTATATACACCGTACTTTCAGTAGGTGTTGCGGTCATTGTCTCACACAAGGAGCACGACATACTACCAGCATCACCGGAAAGCACTTCCCATGTGACATCATCACCTCCAGTTGCAACTAAATCAACTGAACCACCAATACAAACCGACGTGTCTGGCGAGGCGCTTGTTGTTAATTGACAATATTTAATTGTACTAAAATCTAAGTTTGTGGCACCTCCATGGCTATTTCCGGTGATAAAAATATTTTCAGTTGGATCTAATTGCATTTTCAATGCCTGATCACTATTCGAAGAAGGTCCATTAAAAATGGTTGTCCATTCAACATTTCCATCCGCGGCATTGTATTTTACCGTCGCAAAATCATTATTTGTAGCAGCGTAGAAACTATATCCAGTCACATAAACACTTGCAAAATCATCAGAAATTTGAATATCCTTTGCTTCATCATATTTCAGTCCAACCGTAGAATATCTATGCGACCATATTTCGGTACCTAAAGAATTGTAAGCAATGGTATAAAAATCCTCACTCGTTGCTATGCTTTTACTTTTTCCAGTGACATAAACATTACTTAAGTCATCCACCGCAACAGCATTAACTACATCCAATGCCTCAGCGTTACCCGCATAAATACTTTTCCACATCAATGCCCCCGTTGAATTATTAAACTTCATGGTTAGATAATCTTCTTCGTTGAGAATATCTGTAAAACCAGACCCCGCTAAAATGATATTATTTGAAGCATCCAAAGCCATGGCATGTGGCGTATCCAATTTACCGAAACCCGAATCCTCAGTTACCGACCATTGTATCACCCCACTCGAATTATATTTAATCAATTTGAAGTCAAAATAGGTTGAACCAACAGTATACTCGTGATGTCCTCCTACATAAACATTATTCGAAGCATCCACCATCAAAACTTTTGGTATATCGCTTCGCGTTCCACCTGCAATATTTGACCAAACTAGCGTCCCAACATTATTATATTTAATCGTTAAGAAATCTGTATTTCCTGCACCCGCAGCGGTAAGTGAGGCCGCTACTATAATTTGATTTGCATTGTCAACGACCACATCCACCCCTGTATCAAACTGTCCAGAACCGGGATGGATAATTGACCAAATAATAGCTCCAGTTGCGGCACTGTACTTAATGGTGACAATATCCCAATCTGTTCCACCAATAAAACGAGACCCCGTGACAAACACATTCCCTAAGGTATTTAAAGCAATTGCATGCCCCTCATCTATTCCTACTCCTCCATAAGACGTTCGCCATAATTCAACACCATCTGAATCATACTTCACCGTCATGATATCGTAACTTGTACCGTTGTAGGACGTCCCCGTTACATACGTATTTCCATCCGCATCCAATACAAGATAAACCGCTTTATCAATAAAATTACCTACTCCGTTAAGCCGTGCCTCCCATTGAATGTTAATTTGCGTATAACTACTATTCACTAGCAATGATAAGATTACTATAAAAACTATTTTGAGTTTCATATTTTTTTCTCTATAATTCACGAAAGTATATAAAATATTAGGTGAATCAAAAAAAAACGACGTTAAACGCATCATTTTTAACGATTAATTAAAAAAAACTTGTTTCAAGCGTAGGATATTAATACTTTAGCGCCTGAAAAGGTAATTAATTTAGCCGTGAGTACATGAAGAAATTTCTACTAGCCATCACGTTTTTGACATCAATCCAATCGTTTGCAACACATATTGTTGGCGGAGAATTGATTTATCAACACTTAGGTGGATCCTCTTATTATTTGACTGTAAAACTTTACAAAGATTGTAATCCTGGAACTCAAAACTTCCCTAATGATCTTGAAATTGAAGCATTTACAGGCTTTGGTTTGGACACCATTGGCACCTTACCAGCGGATGACTTTTTGATCTTACCGAGATTGGGGAGAGACACATTAGCTCCAAACATTGATACCTGTGCGTTTAATCCAGGTGTATGTGTTGAAGAAGCGATTTACGGTGCAATTGTGAGTTTACCTCCTGTACCTGGAGGCTATCATTTATTCTACCAAACCTATGCTAGAAATGGTAGTTTATTGAACATTGTTGATCCATTGCAAGCAGGCGAAACATTTTATGCTTACATTCCAGACAACTCCCTTTATTTAACGAATTCGAGTCCGGTCTTCTCCAATTCACCCCCTGTTTTTGTTTGTCAAGGTTATGATTTAAATTTGGATTTTGGTGCGACAGATGTAGATGGTGATTCATTGGTTTACACTTTTTATAGACCCTATACTGGAAGATCTTGGGATCATCCTGATCATTACGATCCTACCTTGTATTATCCAACGATTGATTTGGGAGGGACACCTCCTGACAATATCGAATTTGTTGAGGTTGTTTATAACCCAGGCTTCTCGGCAGGTAATCCGCTTAACGCGATTGGTGGAGCAGCACTAACGATCAGTTCTGAAGGTATTATTAATGGCATTCCCGAAGCAATCGGACAATATGTTGTCGGTGTAATGGTGGAAGAATATCGAGATGGCGTAAAAATTGGAGAAATCGTACGCGACTTTCAATTTAATGTACTCAACTGCCCCCCTCCTCAAAATGCGGGAATAGGAGATATTGACGGCTGTTCTGGATATAGTATTGACTTCGTGAATGAAAGCGGACTTGGAGCCACTGATTTTTGGTGGGATTTCGGAACTGGCGTAGCGGGTGACACCAGTATTCTTGCCGAACCAACTTTCGACTATTCGGCCTATGCGCCAGGAACATTTACGGTAACTTTGATTGCTCAGAAGGGAACGACATGCGCCGATACCACGACGCTTGAATTGACCTTGTCTGGCGTAGTAGCGGAATTTGAATATGTGGACACGGTTTGTACAGCTGAACCAATTAGCTTCATCAGTACTTCTACTTCAGAGGACAATGGTGTATTGGTTAGTTGGGAATGGGATTTTGGTGATGGAACAGCGTCAGCATTAGAGAACCCTATTCACAGTTATCCCACAACTGGAGACTATACTGTTCAACTTATTGTAACCTCAGATTTAGGATGCACAGACACATTTGAACTAGACATTCATGTCAGAGAACATCCAGGCGCAGGTATTCTTCCTATGATGGGCTGTATCGGTTTAGACGTCACATTTACGAATACAAGTGCTGCAGATGCCACAACATTTCATTGGAACTTCGGAACGGGTGATCCAGCAGACACAAGTAATCTTGAAAACCCTTCTTTCACATTTCCAGATTATGGTGTTTATGTTGTTTCATTGGTGACAGAACCTGGAACCTATTGTTCAGATACCGTTTTTTATGAAATCATGATTTCAAACGCGATCGCTGATTTTGAAGCACCAGACACGATTTGCTCCAACGTATTGATTGATTTTGTTGACCTTTCAACTTCTGTAAATGGTGATATATTTAGTTGGGAATGGGATTTCGGTGACGGATCTTCTTCAACAGATTCTGACCCAACCTATGGCTATACAATTCCAGGCACTTACACAGTGACCTTAATTATTATGACAGATATAGGATGTACTGACACCATTTCAAAAGAAATAACAATATTTGCAGCTCCTTCTGCTTTTATAGGAGCCTCTGATTATTGTTCTGGACTGACAGTTGATTTTTTCAATGCGAGTGAACCGGGTGCTGATGGATTTTGGTGGAATTTTGGCACCGGTGCTCCTGGAGACACGAGTATTCTTGCTAATCCAACATTCACGTATCCTGGCTATGGACCTTATACTGTTACATTACTAGCTCAGAAAGGGACGGTATGTGAAACGAGTGAAACAATAGACATCTTTGTTTCGGAAATTCTTGGCGCCATTGACATGCCGGATACAGCATGTGTTTTTGATGACATTAACTTTACCGATTTATCTTCGACTGCTGTGGGAACAATTTTGACGGAGTGGGAATGGAATTTCGGTGATTTTGGGATTTCTGACCTTCAAAACCCGACCTATAGTTATTCAACACCTGGTGACTATACGATTACCTTTGTCGTACATTCAGATGTAGGTTGTACTGATACAGTGATCCAATCCTTAAATATCCAGGCCTTACCCAATGCATTTGCTGGTTTAGATACGACTATTTGTTTAAGTGATCCAACAATCATGTTGGATGGTATAATAAGCAATGCTGACGGTGGAATTTGGAGTGGAGATGGCGGAACCTTCTCGCCTTCAAATACGGATTTGGATGCAACTTATTTCCCAACTATTGATGAATTAGCTGCTGGATTTTCGAACTTAATATTGACAACTTTAGGTAACGGTGCATGCGGCGCGCAGACTGATACTATCCACATAGATTATTTAGGAGATCCTAATGTAAATGCCGGACCGGATATTGAAGTTTGTGAAGATTCAACCTATATTATTGTGAGTGCGAGTGTTGGATTAGGTTCTGACATTATTTGGACGACTGCTGGAGACGGCACCTTCCTTGATGATGAAGACCTCACAACAATATACACCTTCGGACCTACTGATATTGCTACCGGATTTGTAACCATTTATATCAATACAATTAACTATTCTGGTTGCCCCGAAGATGCGGACACCGTGAATGTGATCTTCAATGAACCAGTCACTATTGCAACCATGAATGATACCACGATATGCTCAGGTGTTCCGTTATATATCGAATCAGGCTCAAGCACTGGCAATGGAAACTGGGGTACAAGTGGAGATGGAATTTTTGATCCTGTAACAGGGGAAAACACAACTTACTTTAATGGAGATATTGATGTCATTACCGGTAGCACTGTTTTGTACTTCGAAACTACGGAAAACGGTGGATGTCCTGCCGTGTATGACACCATTTTGGTCACTGTTATTCCAAGTCCATCCGCGAACTTTGAATTTAATGAAACATGTTTTGGAGAGTCGACTGCATTCACAAATACCACCGAAAGTGATGAGCCAATTGCAACAAATTTTTGGTTATTTGAACCCGGAGTTACTTCAGCTATTTCAAATCCATCTCATACATTTTCAGCTCCAGGATCTTATGATGTTCAGTTGATCGTTATATCTGAAAACGGATGTCGTGACACCTCTATTCAAACTGTTCGTTCACACTTCATTCCGGTAGCAGACTTTCAAGTTCCTGCGCCTTGTTTGAATGGAGGAACATACTTCTTCGATTCTTCTGCAGTAGGAAGTGCTAATATCGTTTCTTGGACTTGGGATTTCGGTGATGGAACAGCGATTGACACGAGTGAAAACCCAACACATCAATTCTCAATAGAAGGAAATTATGACATTACACTTTCGGTTACTTCAGAATTTGGTTGTACACATGATACTACAATAACCTTAACGGTCAATAAAGGACCAATTGCATCTTTTGAAGTAAACCCTGAAAGCGCAAACTTGTATGTTGATGTCAATTTTATTGATCAATCGACGGAGAATGGTGCGCCAATCATAGAATGGCTTTGGAATTTTGGTGATGGCGATTCCGCCGTGACTCAAAACTCAGTTCACCAATATGATTTAGAAGGCCAATATAATGTCGAACTGATCGTAACAGACGAATTTGGATGTAAAGATTCAGCTTATAAAGTTGTACCTATTTATCACGGTCCTTTGGTCCCGTCGGCGTTTTCTCCAAATGCAGATGGTAACAATGATTTTTTAATGATTCTCGGTGGAAACTTCAGTTCAGTAGAATTCATTATCTATAATAATTGGGGAGAAATCTTGTTCCAAACGAATGAAGTTAACGCTCAAGGATGGGATGGGACGTACAAGGGAGAACCTCAGCCATTAGGTGTTTATGTATATGTTGCAAAGGTCACAACATTTGATGGAGTGGAACATCTTTTATCCGGTGACGTATCCTTAATCAGATAATTTCAAAATGAAAAAATTAACACTCATATTTTTCCTTTATATAGGAATTGTAGGAAGAACGCAAGATTTCCATTTGTCGCAATATGATGCAGCCGCTCTCAATGTGAACCCTGCCCTAACAGGTATTTTCAAAGGCGATTATCGTATTCATGGGCATTACCGCACTCAATGGTCCGCTTTAGCAAGTAAACCTTTCACTACAGGGCTTGTAGGTTTTGACATGCGGCATAATAAAAATTGGGGATTCGGTGGACAAATCGCGAATTTCAGAGCAGGAACAGGAGGTTATAATGTTGTTAGCGTTCTTCCTTCGGCATCTTACAAATTTGCTTTTGGTGAAGAAAAATTTCATTTCCTCAGTTTTGGAGCACAAGTTGGATTCTTTCAAAAATCAATTAATTCAGCTTCCTTAACTTTCGCCAATCAATATGTAAAAACGAACGGAGGAGAATTCAACCAAGGAATCTCAAGTGGAGAAACATTTGTAAACAACGGCATCTTTAAGTTAGATCTTAATTTAGGAGTGATGTATTACTTCAGCAAACCGAACAATCGAATCAATCCATTTGGAGGTGTTACACTCTTTCATGTCAATCGTCCGACAGAATCTTTCTTAGGTGAGGAAAATAAATTAGCAATTCGCCCTCAAATTATTGGAGGAACACGGATCATTTTAACGCCAAAAATTGCGATTACACCAAAACTATTTTACCAATACCAGGATAAGGCGAGCGAATTCACCTATGCTATTTCGAGTCAATTCTATTTAGAAACCTATGATATCTTCTTATTGGGAACCATTATTTTCAGAAACGAAGATGCTGCAATTTTCGAATTTGGTGCTAAATATGGCAACTTCATTGGCCGATTGAGCTATGACATCAACACATCCAGCCTAAGCAGTGTTTCTAGTGGTCGAGGCGGAACAGAATTTTCTTTAACCTACATTTTTAGTCGTCCGAATCCTAATCCGGCACCTACTTGTCCAAAGATATGATGAGCAAACTGATTTACACAATAGCGCTATTCCTATTTTCAACAGCAGGTTTTAGCCAAACAGACAATGAACTCTTAAAGATGGGAGACGCAGCAATGGTTAATGGTCAATACACCAATGCCGTTTATTATTACGCATTTATCCTCTTCAAAGTAAAAGAAGGTGAAGAAGCTAATTATTATCCGTACGAAATTACGACGACTTATAAAGAGCCAAAGAAGAATGAGAAAGGTTCTATCATTCCTCCTACTAACCCCACAAAAAAGGAAATTACCCTCATTCATAAACTAGCTGAAGCCTATCTGATGGCGGACGACTATAAAAATGCTGAATTGTGGTATGAATCAGCACTCAAATATCCAAGTGAAGAGTTTCCATTGACTCATTTCAACTATGCTGTTGCACTCATGTACAATCAAAAATATGAGGCAGCACAAAAAGAATTTGAAGCCTATCAAAGTGAAATCGGAGATCCAACATCTGAAACATATACGCAAGCTACTTCCTTAATCGCGAGTTGTCAATTCGCACTGAATCCTATCAACACAGATCCAGATGTCCTCTTTGGTGAATTGCCGAGCTATATCAATGAAGGTTCTACTAATTTTGGTTTACAATACACATCAGATGAGCATGTTGTTTTTTCGAGTGCACGCGTTAATTCGAAGGACGATACCTTAGTAAGTAATGCGAACTTTCTGTTGGATATGTACATTGCACCCATTGAAAGTGACGGTACAATTGGTCAACCTGAACGTTTCCCATTCACTGTAAACTCTAGGGATTACCATGAAGGTAGTGCAGTATTAAGTGCTGATGGAAACACCATCTTTTTCACAAAAATGGATCCAGCAAATCGAAATGAAACAAAAATATACGCAAGTCGCAATTTAAATGGTGTTTGGTTATCCCCTTTTGCACTCGATCCGCATGTAAATTTGGATGGATTCCGATCTTTGACGCCTTATCTAAATGAGGCTGGAGATAAATTATATTTTTCATCCAACCGACCTGGAGGACAAGGTGGATTAGATCTTTGGTATGTAAACGTAGATGCACAAGGACAAACAAGTCGACCTGTAAATTTAGGCGATCAAGTAAATTCAAGTGGAGATGAACTCTCTCCTTTTTTCCATGAAGTCAGTCAAACCCTATATTATGCATCAACTGGTCATATTGGATTTGGTGGTCAAGACATCTTTTTCAATACCTATAATGAAGATACCGACTCCTATGGTCAAACAACGAATGCTGGCGCACCGATCAATTCGAGTGCTGATGATAGTTACTTTATTATAGATAAAAAATTAGAGAACGGATATGTTACTTCAAACCGTGAAGTCTGTAGTTCTTGCGATTCTATTTATAGTTTGAACGTGCATTGTAATAAACTCTACCAAATTCAACGTCCGGAAATTAAATTCGCTATCAGTGGATATGTCTACGACAAAAAGACAAACGAAATCATTCCAAATGCTAAAATTGAATTCAAAGATGTATCGTATGAATGGGCGCATTTCGAGATTTTTGCTGACGAGAATGGTTACTATGAACACGAACTAATTCCAGAATTAGAACTATTTATGCGCGCAAGTCAAATTGACTTTTTTGCCGATAAAGCAATCATAACTACGATAGGCGAAATTGAATCAAAAAATTTCGAACAAAACTTCTATTTAGAGCGCATACCGAAAACAGAAATTACAATTGAAGGAATTGAGTATGACTTTGACAGTGCTAATTTAAGACCTGAGTCGGAGCTAATCTTGGATAATTTGATCGAATTCTTGCAATTGAATGACAACCTCGTTATCGAAATTAGATCACATACCGATCAACGTGGTAAAGATTCATATAACTTAAATTTATCTGAAAGACGTGCGCAAAGCGTTGTTGATTATCTTATTGCACATGACATTCCCATGGATCGCTTGGTACCAAAAGGATATGGCGAAACCATGCCGGCCGAAATCACGGATGAAAACGGCGTTGTCACTGCCTTAACAATCGAACACATTGCAAGTCTAAGAACCAAAGTAGAACGAGAAGAAGCGCATCAACGCAATAGAAGAACGGCCTTCTTTGTCCTCGAACAGAAATAATCGCCCCTCTTTTTCAAAAAGATTCCGAACTATTTCTGTTATCTTTGTTGAAAAAATATTGAATGGATCAGATGAAAAAAGAAGCCAGCTACAGTGTTGGTATGAGCATAGGACAAAGTTTACAAGGTCAAAATCTAGACGAAATCGATTTGGATAGCTTTTTAGAAGGAATTCGTGCTATTTTCAATGAAGAACAGTTAAGATATACGCCAGAAGAGGCGAATCAAAAAATCATGACGTATTTGAATACTATGAACGAATCTCGCTTTGCAGTATTTAAAAACGAAGGTGAAAAATTCTTAGCTGAAAACGCGAAACGCGAAACAATTACGACCCTACCTTCAGGATTACAATATGAAATCATTGAAGAGGGATCAGGTACTAAACCATCAGAAAACAATCAAGTTACCGTTCACTATCATGGCACCTTAGCCGACGGAACGGTATTCGACAGTAGTATAAGCCGTGGAACGCCAGCAAGTTTTGGCGTCAACCAAGTTATTAAAGGTTGGACAGAAGCCTTACAATTAATGCCTGAAGGTTCAAAATGGAAACTTTATATTCCGCAAGATTTAGCATATGGTTCAAATCCTCATCCAGAAGGACCTATTAAACCGTATATGGCTTTAATCTTTGATGTTGAGCTTATTGCTATTCATTAAAAAATGAAAAAACACCTCATTATACTCACTTTCTTTTCTCTTTCACTTTTATCTTGTGGAGGAGAAAAGAAGGCTGAGAACTCGACTCCTGAAATCACTGAAACACCTTATATCTTTCCCGATTATCAGGACAGAATTAGTTATTGTATAGGTCTTGATCACGGCTTTACCGTTGCTCAAGTATATGAAGGTGAGCGCACAACGGGCAAATTTAATCTAGATGATATCGAAGCTGGCTTAGTAGACTATTTGGGAGATGGCGAATTGCGAATCAATGTATTTTCCATTGACAGTATTTTAGATCTTTATCTTGGTGAAAATGGAGAAGTCAATGAAACATTCGTATCAAAAAGTGACGCTAGTTATGCCATAGGACTTGTGGAAGGCCAGACTTTGGTTGGATCCATGGTCGGAAGAGGAATAGATCAACAAATGATTATTGACCAACTTGTCGCAGGTGTAAGTGATGGTATGCACAGTTTGCAACCACGAATTACTTTGGAAGAGGCGCGAACAGAGGTAAGTGCCTATTATATGGAAATGAACCAAATCATGGGCGAAAGCTTTTTAGCAAAAAATGCACAAAATGAAAGTGTAATCATAACAGAGAGCGGTTTACAATACGAAATTTTTAAAGAGGGTACAGGCATTCGACCTAACCTGACTGATTCTGTAACCGTGCACTATACCGGACGCTTTATTGATGGACGCGTATTTGAATCTACAATCCCTTCTCAGCACCCCGCATCATTTACACCTCTTGGTGTTATTCCAGGCTGGCAAGAAGGGCTCTTACTGATGCGCGAAGGAGGATCTGCACGTTTTTTTATTCCGCATCAACTTGCTTATGGCCCCACAGGCAGTGGACCAATTGAACCGTTTTCAACCTTAGTTTTTGATATTGATTTGTTACAGGTTAAACGATTTAACCCTTAAACCTTTCGAAAAACCGTGCAACGTGATTTCGCATTTGTTGGATTAATTTCTCGTCAATAAAAAGGAGATAGACCAAACACATGATTATTCCGAACGTAAAAATCCCCATTCCGAATGCAATGCCGAGATGCAACGCTACACCGAGCATTAAAAATTGCTTTTTAAGTGGTTTAATCCATACAAAAACAGGAAACAACCCTTGATACAGCAAGACCAAATAAGTTACGATCAAACTTAGAATGGGTGAATCAGAAAATAGAAAACGCATACTTGAACCCGAAAAAGCATCCACTCTTGCGATATACATCATTGCACTTCCATCTAACCAATAGGGATCCGTTAATTTATAAAGTGTAGAAAAAAGATATAAGATAATGATCTGAAGAATAATGATCCAATAAAATGCATTATTGAGTACGTTTTGAAGAAACGCCTCCCCTTCTACTCCTTTTGATTTTGTGCTAGGATCTTGAATAAACATGAGATAGAATAACAAGAGTGACATTAATGCCTCACCACCAGTGAAAGCCAAATAACCCTTAACAAAAAGATTCGCTGTTAAAAAGTAAATCAATACAGCCATCAGTCTTGGCCAAACCTTTAGAAGACCTAAAATTAGAGCAAGAATTTGACCATATACAAAAAAGAACATGATCCATGGTCTTCCAGCATTGATTGGGTGACTCAAGAAATTAATCAGAACCCGACTGCCTTGTTTATACCAAGGCACTGCTGTATTCCACCCCCCTGTGCCTACAACTCCATGATAGCCAAATAATTCATACGCAATCGGAAGCAAGGATAGCGCATTTATCAATAAAAATAAATAGAAAACTTTTCTAAAAAAAGCCACTTTTTCCCCAAACGGAAAGGGACGAATGAATTGATATGCCAAACGATCTAACATCAAAATTGATAAATTGGTAAGGTCACACAATGCTCCCGACGCGTAACGACATCTTCTAAATAAAATCTGATTTCCGCCGAAGTTGGTACTTTATTGAAAATATAATTGGCATTTCCAAAGGTATAATCCTTTATTTTAAAATAACTATAGCCTTGGAAAAAGGCATTCATTTTTTCGGCTGGCACCTTACTTTCATCTTTTAAATTCAAATAATCCAAATCCAAACTGAGCCAATAAATCAAATTTGATTCGGCTAAAACAAGTTCTCCATAATGCAGTCCTTTTGTCCAATCATGTATCTTTTTAGCCTGATCTGTTGGTCGAATCCATCCTGAAGTGTCACCTTCTTCAAAGACGTAACGCACCTCTGTATACCCATTAAGCGTGGGACACGGGGCAAACATGGCCCATTTTTGAGTAAAAACAGGTTCAACATATGCGCTTGCATACGTTTTTAATTGAGGACTAGAAAATGCATCAGGTAAGGCATAAATAATGACAAACGTAAAGTGAATCCCAATGAATAAGGCAGCCAATTTTCCCCAAACTATTTTTCCTTTTAAATTCACCAAATATGAAGTTTATTAACTTTAAATTTGTTAAAAATAAGGATATTCACCTGATTTTTTCCTCCATATTTTAAATACTTTCGATACAAAATAGCAGAAGAAGAAATGAAAGAGTCAATATCCGCGAAACGATTTGTGTGCCTACTACTTTTCGTAGGGTTTACGAGTGTAGGATGGAGCCAAAAGCACAAAGAATATTATTCTAATCATGCCTTAAAAGAAATTGGTCGCTACAAACATGAAAAAGAAGCTGGGCTTTGGATTTATTATTATGAAAACGGTCAAATCTCTAGTAAAGGGAAATACAAAGAAGGTCTAAAAATTGAGGAATGGATCTCCTATCATTCAACTGGAGCAATGATGGACATTGGAATTTATGAGAGCGGTAAAAAAACAGGTGAATGGCTTAGTTTTCATGACAACGAAGTCCTTGGAGCAAAAGGCATGTATGTGGACGGTGTTCGATCTGGAATTTGGAAATTTTACACCCGTCTCGGGCAATTGCAGGCTGAAGGAAATTATGAAAAAGGACTTCAAATTGGAATTTGGAATTATTATTACGAAAATGGCCAACTAAAAGAGACCGGTTCATGGTTGCAGGATAAAATGCAAGGAGAATGGGCGTTCTATTATCCAAATAGTAATCTTAGAAAAACAGGTTCGTGGGAGATGGGATTAAAAAGCGGGGTTTGGACTTATTACGCTGAGACAGGTGTTTTAGAAAAGCGGTGTGAATGGAAAGACGACCACGAAGAGGGATTGTGTGAATACTATTATCCAAGTGGAAAATTGAAAGAAGCCGGAAGATGGAAAGATGGCTTGCAAATTGGGGAATGGATTTACTATTATGAAAACCAAAAAATTGAAAAAAAAGGATTTTGGGATGGTGAATTAAATGCTGGTGTTTGGACGTATTATTATCCGAATGGAAATGTTCAACGATTCGGAGAACGCAAAAACGGATACAATGTTGGGCATTGGGTTTATTATTTTGAATGGGGAACAAAGAAAGAAGAAGGAGATTTTGATGAAGTTGGGATCAAAAAAGGAAATTGGAGAATTTATCACAACAATGGTATGCTCGCCTCTACCGGTCAATTTTTAAATAAAAAAGAGACAGGAAGGTGGAAGTATTACGACGAGGATGAAAAATTAATGCAAGAAGGTTTTTGGGTCAATGGACAAGAGAACGGGGTGTGGCTTTATTACCATGGAAATGGCAAATTAAGAACACAAGGAAATTGGAAAAAGGGGGTCCAAACAGGCGAATGGATGTATTATTATGCATCTGGAAAGCTGAAAGAACACGGGTATTGGAAGAACAACATACAAGATGGAAACTGGCTGTATTATCACGAAAACGGCAAATTACAGCAAGAGGGAGCATTCCGCAATGGAAAACCTTTCGGAGAATGGAAAGATTATGATCTTTCAGGAAATTACACCACGTCAAGATACTATTAAAATAGACAATGAGCGAAGAAGGCAATACTGAAATTGATATCGAACAAGAGCGCATAGAAATACTCAATGCGTATAGGGGGTTATTGCGTGCGAGTAAGGCAATTCGCAATAGAGAAGACACACGACTGATACGCAAGGCATTTGACGTTTCGGTAGAGGCGCATAAAGATATGCGGCGTAAATCTGGTGAACCCTATATTTTCCATCCGATTGCAGTAGCGCGAATTTGCGCAGAAGAAATGGGATTAGGCACCACTGCAATTGTCTGCGCATTACTTCACGACACAGTTGAAGACACGTATATGACTTTGCACGACATTGAAGAAATGTTTGGTCTCAAAGCGCGGACAATCATCAATGGACTCACTAAAATTCCTGAAGTTTTTGACGACAATATTTCGATTCAAGCAGAGAATTTTAGAAAATTAATTCTTACAATTTCAGATGACTTACGGGTCGCCTTTATCAAAATAGCCGACCGTTTGCACAATATGCGAACACTGGATTCAATGCGGCCAGACAAACAATTAAAGATTGCATCTGAAACAGAGTTTCTCTATGCCCCTTTGGCACATAGATTAGGATTTAATGCGATTAAAAACGAATTTGAGGACATCATATTCAAATACAAGGAGCCCGCTATTTATGCCCAATTAGAAAAAAAATTAGAAAAAACGGCTGCGGTTAGAAATCGTTTTATCCGTCAGTTTACCCACCCTATTCGTGAGGCAATGGAAAAAGAAGGATATAACTTTAGCATTAAAGCGAGAACGAAAAGTATTCCATCCATCTTTAATAAAATACACACTAAAAACGTCACTTTCGACGAAATTTATGACATTTTTGCGATACGAATAATCATTGATACAGAATTAGAGAAAGAAAAATCGGATGCATGGAAGATCTATAGTATCGTTACCGATTTTTACCAACCCAACCCTGATCGACTAAGAGACTGGATCACTATTCCGAAATCGAACGGATATGAATCGTTACACACAACCGTAATGAGCCCTTCTGGAAAATGGGTTGAAGTTCAAATCCGAAGCAAGCGAATGGATGAAGTGGCAGAAAAGGGCTATGCCGCACATTGGAAATACAAAGAAAATCGAACAGGCGAAAGTACCTTCGACCGCTGGGTTGGAGAAGTTCGAGAGCTACTTGAAAATCCAGATACAGATGCAGAAGAATTCATCAACGAATTTAAGCTGAACCTATTTAGTGATGAAATTTACATTTTTACCCCGAAGGGAGATTTGCGTGTTTTACCAACAAATTCCACAACTTTAGATTTTGCTTTTGACATTCATACAGATATTGGAATGTCCTGTATCGGTGCAAAAGTAAATGGTAAACTCATGCCACTAAGTCATGTATTAAAAAGCGGTGATCAGGTTGAAATATTGCGCTCTAAAAAACAAAAACCAAAAGAGGATTGGCTCAAATTTGTTGCTACTGCGCGTGCGAAATCAAAAATAAAATATGCCCTCAAGGAAGAACAAAAAAGAGTTGCATCAGACGGAAAAGAAATTCTAAAACGCAAACTCTCACAACTGAAAGTCAATTTTATTGGCGAAAACATTCATGTAATTGAGAAGTTTTACGGCATAGTTGGCACAACTGAACTTTATTTCCAAATTGCGAAAGGCAAAATCAACCTGGCTAAATTACGTGAACTCCACGTCGAAGGAAAAAATTTCATCACAACGAAGCCTACGCGCAGTGAATCACCTGAAAATCATTTTGAGCGAATCATTTCGTCGATAGACGTGAAAAAAGACACCATTGTGATTGGTGACGATTTTAAAGAGTTCGAATATAAATTAGCGAATTGCTGCAATCCAATTCCCGGTGATCGTGTTTTTGGATTTATAACCGTGTCAGAAGGAATTAAAATTCACCGCACCAATTGTCCGAATGCGACACAACTGATGTCTAATTATGCGTATCGTGTATTGAAAGCAAATTGGAAGAGCGATCGACGCGAGCGACTTTGTGGATTAGTAATTACAGGAATTGATGATATTGGTATCGTAAATAATATCACAAATATCATTTCAATGCAACATGAAATCAATATGAAATCAATAGGTTTTGAATCGAATGATGGGATATTTGAAGGGAAAATTATGTTGTATGTCTATGATACTGAATACCTGGATGAGTTAATTCTAAAATTTGAACAAATAAATGGTGTAAAAAGTGTTGAACGGATTTAAGATCAATCACACTTTTGATCGCATCTTCTTAAAAAAGCAAGCGTTTTCTAATCAAGTAATTGATGAAAATTGGCTACCTTTACACGTACTTAACATTCCGCAATGGATAAAGAGCTTTTACAAGAAAAGGTGAAAAATATTTTTAGTGACTTTTTAGAACAAAAAGGTCACCGAAAAACGCCGGAACGTTTTGCAATACTAGCCGAAATTTATTCGCAAAAAGGTCATTTTGATATCGAATCACTTTATGTCAAAATGAAGAATAAAAATTACCGTGTTAGCCGCGCTACGTTGTACAATACAATCGATTTATTGTTGCTTTCTAATTTGGTTAGAAAGCACCAGTTTGGCAATAATATTGCTCAATTCGAAAAATCGCATGGTTTTCAACAGCACGATCACATTATCTGTACAGATACTGGAGACGTCATTGAATTTTGCGACCCCCGAATTGAAAAGATAAAAGCTACCGTTGAAGAATTGTTTAATGTAAAAGTTCACCATCATTCACTCTATTTCTATGGTGAACGTATCGAAAACCCATCTAAAAAATAAGTATGAGCCTCATCTTGTCGCAAATTGCGCACAACAATTGTAACGAAATCTTACTAGAAGGTTCTGGTATGACCGAGGTGGACTTTCAAGAACTTTTGGATTTAGTCGATCATAAAATGAAAAAAGACGAGGCAAACCTCATTTTAAATCTTGCTAAAATCAAATTATTGAATAGTTTAGGGATAAATACTCTGATTAAAATCTTTACGAAATGCAGGAATAATGGCGGTGATTTGTACATTGTTAATATCTCTGAAAAAATTAATCAGGTTCTTTTGCTTACTAAATTAAATACAGTTCTTAATATTGCAAACTCAGCCGCCGAGGCGGAAGAAATTTTTAACTTAAATTAAAGGAAATTTCAAAAAATTGAGAGACGTCCGTTTCGAATTGGTCACACCAACGAGACGGTGTTTTTTTTTTATTTCTGAATTAGCTAATAAAAAAAGACAACGTTCGAAACAACGCTTAGACAAATCCGTTGATTTTGTGCGAACAAACAGAGACTTTACGAACAGTGGGTCAAAAAAATTAAGAGACAATGAAAAAAGTGGATGTTCTATTAGGATTGCAGTGGGGTGACGAAGGAAAAGGTAAGATTGTTGACGTAGTAACGCCTAAGTACGATATTATTGCGCGTTTCCAAGGTGGGCCAAATGCAGGTCATACACTTATCTTTGACGGTAAAAAATTCGTACTTCATACGATTCCATCCGGAATTTTTAGAGATGAAACCATTAACATTATTGGAAATGGTGTTGTGATCGATCCAATCATCATTCGCGCTGAAATAGAAAAACTGGAAGCACTTGGCATTGATGTCGTTTCAAAACTCCTCATTTCGAAGAAAGCACACCTGATTTTACCCACACATAAAATCCTTGATAAATATTCTGAAGAACAAAAAGGGATTAAAAAAATCGGCTCTACCTTGAAAGGAATCGGTCCGACATATATGGACAAAACAGGAAGAAACGGATTGCGTATGGGCGACTCTTTAGCTGACACCTTCAAAGAAAAATACGACCATTTAGTAACAAAACATCAAGCTATTTTAGGTAACTATGATTACCAAGCTATGTTGGACGAATTTGAACCTCAATGGTTTGAGGCCATGGAGTACCTTTCGAAATTCACATTGATTGATAGTGAACATTATATAAATGAAGCGCTTTTGTCTGGAAAAAATATTCTTGCTGAAGGTGCTCAAGGCACTATGCTTGATATTGATTTTGGAACCTACCCTTTTGTTACTTCGTCAAATACTGTTACCGCCGGAACGTGCACGGGACTCGGTGTTGCTCCGAATAGAATAGGTGAAGTAATTGGTATCTTCAAAGCCTATTGTACCCGTGTAGGAAGTGGACCTTTCCCATCAGAATTAGACAACGAAGTTGGGGAAAATATTCGAACTTTAGGCCACGAATATGGTGCTACAACTGGCAGAAATAGAAGATGTGGATGGATTGATTTACCGGCATTGAAATACGCAATTATGGTAAATGGAGCTACACAACTTTCTATGATGAAAGCAGATGTATTGGATAGCTTCGAAGAAATTGAAGTCTGTACTCATTACGAAATCAATGGTGAAAAATTTGACTATTTCCCATACGATATCAATTCTTTAGACGTTATCCCTGTCTACAAGAAAATGAAAGGTTGGAATACCGATTTAACTGCATTGACCAAATTAGAGGATGCTCCACAAGAATTTTTGGACTATATCGCTTATTTGGAACGAGAATTGCAAACACCCATTACAATCGTGTCTGTTGGACCCGATAGAGCACAAACAATTATTCGAAATTAACTTGATTAAACGAATCTACATATTGATAACGGCGCTTTTATTAAGCGCCGTTTTTATTCCTGAGCGCTGCGCTGCACAAAAGGAACAAATTCGATTGGTATTTTCGGAAAACGTGACCAATTCGCCTACTTTTTTAAACACAACAGTAGCTGAGGGGAATGTTGAATTTGCACATGGCAATACCCGGCTTTTTTGTGATTCAGCCCTCTTCTTTCGAGATAAAAATCTTGTGCACGCTTATGGACATGTTCAAATCAATCAAGGCGATACCGTCAACCTTTTTTGCGACTCACTTAAATTCAATGGGAAAACAAATATTTCGAAACTCATTTCGAATGTTCGTTTTCGCGACAGCGAATATTTGCTAACCACCGATTCATTGAATTATGATGGCAACCGATCAATTGGCTATTATACAAACCATGCGAAGATTTCCAGTATCAATTCCGAACTAAAACTAACGTCTGTAAAAGGCTATTATTACTCCCAATCTAAAACCTTTTTCTTCAAGGATAGTGTTCATGTAGTTGATCCTAAGTACGAATTATTTTCTGACACGCTCGAATTTAGAACCTTGGCCTCGAGTGCTCATTTTCATGGCCCCACAACAATCATTTTTGATTCATCTCAGGTTTATTGTCAAAAAGGAGTGTATTATTCGAAAGAAGATCGCGTTCAATTATGGAATGGGGCAACGCTTGTGCAAACCGGAAGAACGTTTTATGCGGATAGTTTAAACTACAATCAAAAAACTGATTTAGGAGAAGGTTTTTGCTATGTGATGCTTTATGATTCAACTGAAAATGTTAAGTTTTTTGCTGATTATATGCTCAAACACCCGAAAAACACATCTGTCATACTGAAAAATGGCGCGCGCATCTACAATTATACAGAAACGGACACCTTATATCTAGCGGGTGATACAATTTCATACTATCAAGATACACTTACCAATCAACAGAAAACAATCATTGAAAACAATGTTGCCATTATTAAAGGAGACCTTTTTATACGCTGTGATTCGGCTTATTTTAGTGAAAAAGATTCGATCTTTAAACTGCATAAAACACCTATCATGTGGAATACCACCTCACAACTAACCGCCGACTCAATGTTGACGCGTTATTATGACAATACCTTTCACGACATGAAAATGTATCACAATGCCATGATTGTGTCTGAACATGAAGGGGACACAATTCATTATGACCAATTGAAAGGGAAATTCATGACAGCGATTCTTGACTCGAGTAAAATTAAACAAGTACATATCGAAGAAAATGCGCAAGCGATCTATTATGTCACCGAAACAGAAAAAGACAGCCTGGAGAAGGAAATAAAAACACTCACAGGAATGGATCATTTAGAGTGTGCTGAAATTATTATGCGCTTTATTGATGGTGAAGCACAAACAATTGCCTTTATTGGGCAACCGACAAGTGTCTTTTACCCAATCGATCAAATTCCATTAAAAGAACTATTTTTTAAAGGGTTTACGTGGCAAATTCACCGCAAACCTGAACGGCCATTTCCGGAATAAATGTATCTTTAAACCACGATTATTTTTTGAATTACAAAATGAAAAGTAAAATTATAGGCATACTTACATTAATTGCGTGCTCTTTAAGTATTTTATTGATTATCCTCATTCAATTAGAAGGGGAATTTTTCAATGCTTGGAATCTTCAATTGTTAATAGTCACATTTGTCTCTAGTGTTACTTTTGCAGGCCTATACCTTACTAAAAAACTTCCAAAACAGACCCTTACACGTATAGGTTTGCCGTTTCTAGGTTTGGTTTTGATTCTCGCTTCGGTAGCGGTGGCCTTCAATATATTCCCCTTTTTAAATGGCTATCATTGGCTAATAAGCTTAGGACTTCTTTATTTGTTGGTCGTCGAATTGCAGCTTCTAAATTGGAGCAACAAACCGGGGTTGATTCCACAAATCTGTTCTTTCGTTTTAATTCTCACCCACAGTTTCTTAATCCTATTCTTTATAACAAAATGGTCGTATAGCGGATTAGGAATGATAATTGACTTATGCGTGATTTTATCCATAGTTGCTTTTATTATTGGTTTACTCACCGTTCGTAAAGAAATCATTAGCGTGGAACCCAAAAACGTTGATTAACAATTTAGCATTAATAAGTAACAACACTCCGTCTTCACAAATCACCTTGTTTCGTGTACCTTTATTCTTGGATAATTGCACAGAGACATGAAATTTGACAGAACATATAGCTTAAAAGAAATTGCGGACTTTTTAGGATTTCCTTTTGAAGGTGATGCTACTTTAAAAATCACTGGAATCAATGAAATACATAAGATTGAGTCAGGCGAAATTGTCTTTGTTGACCATCCCAAATACTACAAAAAAGCATTAGAAAGTGCTGCAGACGTCATTCTCATCAATCAAAATGTTGCTGTTCCAGAAGGAAAAGGTATTATTATTTGTGAGGCCCCCTTTGATGCATTTAATCGAATTACGCGTCATTTTTCACCAGCAAAGCCTTGGATTAGTGCAAAAGGGGAACATGTAGAAATTGGAGAAAACACCGCGATCTATCCAAACGTTACAATTGGACATCACGTGCAAATTGGAAACGATTGTGTCATTCATGCGGGAGCAGTGATCGGTGATCACACCATTATTAAGGATCACGTAATTGTTGGGCCGAACGCTGTAATTGGGCATTACGCATTTTATTATAAAAAGAAACCGGAAGGTTTTGATCGCCTACACAGCTGTGGTCGAACGATTTTAGAAGACCATGTCGAAATCGGTGCATTGACGACCATAGACCGCGGAGTAACCGGGGATACAATTATCGGCAAAGGAACTAAAATTGACAATCAAGTGCATGTTGGACACGACACTGTCGTCGGTGAAAATTGTCTATTCGCGGCAAATGTAGGAATCGCGGGATGTGTCGTGATTAAAAATAATGTCACACTTTGGGGACAAGTGGGAGTTGTGAGTGACGTCACAATCGAAAACAATGTTACCGTTCTGGGCCAATCAGGTGTTGGAATGGATCTCCTTGAAGGTAAAACTTATTTTGGATCACCTTGTGGAGAATCCCGCGCTAAATTTAAAGAACTTGCTGCGTTTAAACGTTTACCCTCAATTATAGAAAACCTATGACACTCGTTACTGAGAAGGCATTGCATGAAATGGAGCATAAATTAATGTCGAATGAATTTAAGCTCAGTGCTTTGTTAGAAATAACAAAGGCAATAAATTTTAATAAACCGGTTTCAGAATTATTAGACATTTACAATTTTATCCTGCGTGAGCAATTGGGCATTCGAAAGTTCATCCTCTATCACAACCAAGATGATTGGCAAATCATTACAAAGATTGGTGTAAAAGGTAAAATTAAAGACATCAATATAGAACGTGATATTTTAAAATTTAAAGACATCACGGTAATTGAATCTTCCTATAAAAAATCATTGAACCACTTTGATGTGATTATTCCCGTTTTCCACAAGGACAAGCCTTTATCCTATCTTTTTGTAGCGGGTGTATGGCATAAGGCTACAGACTCAAAAGAAGCCTTTAGCAATCTCAATTTTGTGCAAACACTCACCAATATTATTGTCGTTGCAATAGAAAATAAACGTCTTGCGAATGAAAGTTTAAAACAACAACGCATCAAGCAAGAATTAGAGGTTGCATCCGAAATGCAGCGCCTACTCTTCCCTTCTGACTTGCCTTCGAATAGTACAATTGACATCTCCGCGAAATACCTCTCTCACCACAAGGTCAGTGGCGATTATTATGACTATATCCGTTTGAATAATGATGAATTCATTGTGTGCATAGCGGATGTTTCAGGCAAAGGTATTTCCGCTGCAATGTTAATGGCTAATTTCCAAGCTACAGTCCGCACACTTTATAATTTCCAACGCTTAGACCTAGAAGAATTGGTAACCATGCTCAATACGAAAGTATTCACCAGTGCCAATGGAGAAAAATTCATTACCTTCTTTATTGCCGAATACAATTCTAAAACCAGAAAATTAAAGTATGTAAACGCCGGCCATAACTGGCCCATATTGATTCGAGGCAAAGAATCTCAATTCCTGAATAAAGGGTGTATCGGTTTAGGGATGTTGCGCGAACTGCCTTTTTTGGAGAGTGCTGAAATCGAAATTCAAAACAATACAACACTTATCTTATACACGGATGGCGTTGTTGAGCTAGAAAATACGACCCACGAACAATTTGAAACAGATCGTTTGACCAAGATCGTGCAAAATTTCTATCCTTTATCTATGGAGGATTTAAACGAAATAGTTTTCAGTAAATTAGATGATTGGAGAGGACCACAAAATTATGTCGACGATACGGCAATTTTAAGCTGCCGCATTTTTTAACCCATTCGTCCTCTCGAGCTAACAAAATAAGCTCACTATCAAATCATTAAACTAAATCTCTTTTTGCTTCAGCAAGTATTAATCTACTGTTTTAATGGATAATTCAACAAAAAAGATTAATTTAGCAAAATAATTAACAAAAAATAAATTTATGAAATTGATTCCCCGTAATCTTACCAGTAAGATTTTGCAACGGCTAGTACAAGTCTATCAAAAAGTCTATCTCCAAAGTATCTGCGGTTAAGTTTGTAGCAAAATTCATCAAGGTAAAGTTGTAAATA
>Ga0222668_1000110_pt1 | contig 59563 bp, 44 predicted proteins | sample AntAcemetagen728_FD_179823 | JGI IMG/M metagenome (GOLD analysis project Ga0222668, IMG submission 179823) | Saline water microbial communities from Ace Lake, Antarctica - #728 | ecosystem: Environmental > Aquatic > Non-marine Saline and Alkaline > Saline | place: Antarctica: Ace Lake...
TGGTAGCACTCGTAGCCGCCATGCGGAAACTGCTCGTCATTCTCAACACCATGGTCAAAGAAGGGAAACTATGGGATGAAAACGTAATAAAAATTTGAAATTTTAAGACAGTCGCTACGTGGTGATTTTGTGGTGCGGACAGATGGGGGTGGCCTACTTGGTGAGGTGCTTGCGCAGGAAGTCTTCGACGCGCTGCATTCGTTCGGCGTCGAAGAATTCCGGTCCGCCGTGCGCGGCGCCGGGGATGACTTCGAAGGTGACGTCCCGCTTGTGTTGTTTGTATTTGCCGTGAAGTTCATGCGACTGATTGATGGGGACCTGCGGATCCTGGTCGCCGTGGATGATGAACAGCGGTGGATCTTGATCGTCGACATGAAACACCGGGCTGGCCAGTTTTGCGAGGGCCGCTTTCCGCTCTGGTCGATCGCCGAGTAACAGTTCCAGCGCGGGGACACGTACACTCAGACCGTGTGGGGTGGACTGGTGAAGAATCGTCATAAAGTTTGTGGGGCCGTAGTAGTCGACGATGGTATCGATGCGCGACGATTCCTGAGTGAAGTCTCCGAGATCACCCTCAAGTTGGGGGTGGCCGTTGGTGACTCCCATCAATGCCACGAGGTGACCGCCGGCGGACGAGCCGAGGATGCCGATCTTTTGGGCATCGTAACCATATTTTGTTGCAGAACCGCGCAGGAAACGGATCGCTGCTTTGATGTCATGAATTTGTGCTGGAAATTTTGCAACGGGTGACAGACGATAATCGACACTGGCAACCGCAAATCCATTTTGAACCAGTTGGATTAATGGCATATTTGATTTGGAACCTGCCCGCCAGGCACCGCCGTGAATCCAGACCAGGAGTGGCGGATTATTTTTCGATTGAGGTAGATACAGATCCAGCAGCAAGTCGTGATTATCGGCTGCGGCATACTTAATGTTATCGATGCGCTGGAACGAATCCACAGCGAAGCTCCTTAATGGTAGTGAGATCAGCAAGAGGATCAGAAACAGGCTAAAACAGCAGCGATTTCTCATCGGAGTATCTTTCAGTATCCAGGGAAAGAGATCTTGGGGGACTGCTTTATTGTAATGCCCTGCCCCACTGGATGACACCGGACGGGCGTCTGTTTGAGTGATATTGGAGATTGGTTCCTGGAAGAACACGGGAACTTTTTTTTGTTTTGGCTTGCAAGTCTTCCGGTGGGGGCAGTCTGTAATCTACCTCCAATTGTCTGACGGCATTCGTTTTTGTAAGTAAATCTCTTGCCTTTCTTATCGTTAGATGCTATGTTTCTTGCGCGCAAACTATTATTTTTTCAGAACCTTACATCACGATTGCTGACACCTTGAGGTCAAGAGCCTGAGGTTTAATTCGGTCGCTTCAGTTATTCACTTCTTTCTGAATCACACTCTACGATATCCTGTTACCAGGGGTAGTGCGTTGTAAGATTATCGTATGCTGCTCAAGACTTAGGCACGGTCTGGAGAATGTGCTGATTCATTACGCGGCTGCATTGTTGCCGATCCTCTGAGAAGCGCTAATTCACCATAGATTCCTGTGACAGACAACTATGAACCGTGTCCGGCACGGCGTTTGCCTTCGTTTCATGTACGCAGAGGCGTTAAGCTAGTTCTGTCGAAATCAATTGTTGAGGAAAATAGACGATGAGGATCGCTCCCTATCAGTCAGATGATAGTTTTGATGAAATGTTTGCTCCCGATGGTCAGCCCCGACCCTGCGGATCTCAGTTTGTGGAACGTCTGCAAACACTCTCGGACGGAAATTTACAGCAGCGGCAAAAAGCAGCCGATCTCTGTCTGCAGAACATGGGAATTACTTTCAATGTTTACGGGCACGAGGCTGGAACGGAAAAAGTCTGGCCGTTCGATCTCCTGCCGCGCATTATCGATTCCCAAGAGTGGCAAATCGTCGAAAGTGGATTGCGACAGCGCATCCAGGCCCTGAACCTGTTCGTCGATGATATCTATAATGACTGCAAAATTATTAAAGATGGTGCCATTCCGGAAGAGTTGGTGCAGACCTCCAAAACATTGCGTCCGGAATGTAAAGGCTTTCATCCTCCCCAAGGGGTCTGGTGTCATATTACCGGCGTCGATTTGATTCGTGATCGTGATGGTCAGATTTACGTTCTGGAAGACAACCTGCGTTGTCCGTCCGGGGTTTCATATGTGCTTGAGAATCGGGAGTTGATGAAACGAACGTTCGCTCCGGTCTTTCAAGGCATGTCAGTCGCCCCGATTGAAGATTACAACGAACAGCTCCTGAAGACGTTGCTGGATTGTGCCCCTGAGGGGGTGATTGATCCGACGGCTGTGGTACTCACGCCGGGCATCTTCAATTCGGCCTATTTTGAGCATACGTTTCTTGCACAGCAGATGGGTGTTGAACTGGTACAGGGAACGGATCTGGTCGTCGAAAACGGATACGTTTTTATGAAGACGACGCGTGGTCTGAGCCGCGTGGACGTAATCTATCGTCGGATTGACGATGATTTTCTCGATCCTAAAACTTTTCGTTCCGATTCCACCCTGGGCGTCGAACATCTGATGGATGTCTGTCGTGCTGGACGTGTGACATTGGCAAATGCTCCTGGCACCGGGGTGGCAGATGACAAAGCCATTTACGCCTATGTTCCGAACATCATTAAATATTATCTCGGCGAAGAAGCGATTCTCCCCAATGTTCCCACCTATTTATGTGCAGACGAGAAGCAGCGCAAGCACGTGCTTGCCAACCTGGATAAACTGGTGGTGAAGCCGACGAATGAATCAGGCGGATATGGCATCCTGATGGGGCCACAAGCGTCACAGGCAGAACGCAACAAATGTGCCGAGGCGATTTGTGCAAATCCGCGTGAGTGGATTGCACAACCGATGCTCAATCTATCGACGGTTCCGACACTGATCGGAGACGAGTTGAAGCCGCGGCATGTTGATTTGCGGCCTTTTGTGCTGTGTGGCAAGGAAATCTACGTGATGCCCGGCGGACTGACGCGTGTTGCCTTGCGTGAAGGGTCGATGGTCGTCAATTCGTCCCAAGGTGGCGGCAGCAAAGACACATGGATTCTGCGTAACGGGCAGTCAGCGCCGGAACCACACATATTCCAGGCAGCTCGGGAGAAAACAGATGCTTAGTCGAGTCGCAAATTCTGTTTACTGGTTGAGTCGATATATCGAACGGGCGGAAAACGTCGCGCGGTTTATTGACGTGAACTACAATCTGACACTGGGAGAGACCGACACGCTCGGTAACCAATGGGCGCCGCTCGTTTATACTACCGGCGACCAGGAGCCTTTCGACGAAAGGTATGGAACCGCAACGCGTGAAAATGTTTTGAAGTTCCTGCTGTTTGACAAGGAAAATCCCAATTCGATTCTCTCGTGTGCCTCTTTTGCTCGTGAAAATGCCCGCACTATTCGCGAAATTATGCCCTCTGTTGTCTGGGAACAACTGAATCAGTTTTACTTTATGGTTCGCTCAGCGGCGAGCGGTGACGCTGCCCTTGATCAGCCACAGGAGTTCTGTGAGCGTGTGCGGTTGGCCAGTCATATGTTGGTGGGAGCAACCGATGCCACGATGTCACACGGAGAGGGTTGGCATTTCTCGCGGGTCGGTCGCTTGATCGAGCGTGCAGACAAAACATCGCGCATTGTGGACGTGCAGTATTATATCTTACTGCCAGACGCACAAGACGTTGGTTCCGCGCTCGATGTGGTCCGTTGGTCAGCGTTACTGCAGTCGGCGAGTGCCCTGGCGATGTATCGGCGGCAATATGGTAAGATTTTACCAAACCACGTAGCAGACTTTCTGATTCTCGACAGTCAATTTCCGCGGGCCATGCATTTCTGTCTGAGAAAAGCACAGCAGTCGTTACGGAATATCACAGGCAGTACAGCGGGAACGTTTCAGAATCTTACCGAACAACGAATTGGGCTGTTGTGCTCCAGTATGGATTACACCAGTATTCAGGATATTATTCAGCATGGATTGCACCAATATATTGACGGCTTTCAGAAGCAGTTGAATCTTGTGAGTGAAGCGATTCGGGATGACTTTTTTACATCCGAGCAATCGCAGACTCAAACTCAGTCGCAGACTTCCTCGGCAGGCAGCCAGTCTCAGACGAGTTAATTCAGCTCAGCATGATAGTCGAAGTACTTTTGTCTTTTAGTCCTGAATGATTGAACAACATGATACGCGTCGCATTAAATCACAAATCTATTTATGAGTATGACCGGAATGTGGAGCTGGCTCCTCAACTGGTTCGCTTGCGTCCGGCCCCGCACTGTCGGACACCCATTTGCAGTTATTCGCTTCGGGTGACACCGGAAGACCACTTTGTGAATTGGCTACAGGACCCGCATAGCAATTATCTGGCCCGTCTGATTTTTCCCGAAAAAACGCGGAAGCTTCAGGTCGAGATTGATCTTATTGCCGAGATGACGGTGATCAATCCGTTTAATTTCTTTCTTGAGCCGGATGCGATGGAGTATCCATTCCAATACGAATCGAGCCTTGCGAAAGATCTGCAACCCTTTCTGGATACAGCCGAACCCGGTCCTGAATTATCTGCCCTGCTCTCTACGATTGACCGCTCGAGTATCAAGACGATTGATTTCCTGGTTGACTTGAATCAACGTTTACAAGAGAAGATCAGATACGTCATTCGCATGGAACACGGTGTGCAATCACCGGAAGAAACACTCTCGCTGGCCAGCGGTTCTTGCCGCGACAGTGCCTGGCTGATGGTACAGTTGCTGCGGCATCTGGGACTTGCCTCCCGATTTGTGTCAGGATATCTGATTCAACTCAAACCGGATGTGGAATCGCTTGACGGCCCCTCTGGTGCTACGGAAGACTTTACTGATTTACACGCCTGGACCGAAGTGTTTTTACCCGGTGCAGGCTGGATCGGGTTAGACCCGACATCCGGACTGTTTGCAGGCGAAGGACACATTCCGCTGGCTTGTACTCCTGAACCAACGACTGCAGCACCGATTAGCGGAAATGTCGGGAAGTGTGAAGTCGAGTTCCGACATGAAATGTCAGTCACACGTGTTTTTGAAGATTCTCGCGTCACGAAACCATACACTGATGAAGAGTGGCGGCGTATCGAAGCGGTGGGCTATCAGGTCGATGAAAAACTGGAAAGCAGCGATGTTCGCTTAACGATGGGGGGCGAGCCGACTTTTGTGTCGATTGACGATATGGAAGGTGATGAATGGAAAACGGCTGCCGTTGGTCACAAGAAGAGACAGCTGGCGGGCAATCTGATCGAACGCTTGCGTAAGAGGTATGCTCCGCAAGGACTGGTCCACTTTGGCGAGGGGAAATGGTATCCCGGCGAGCCTTTGCCGCGTTGGGCTCTGACGTGCATGTGGAGAACAGACGGTGAACCAATCTGGAAAAATGTTGATTTGCTGGCCGATCCGGATCAACCGCATGGCGTGAAGATCGAACAGGCGCAGCTTTTCTCGACGACGCTGGCGAAACGAATGAACGTGAATCCGGACCACGTCTCTCCTGCATTCGAAGATGCAATGTATTACATGTGGAAAGAACGCCGCCTTGCCGCAAACGCAGACATTCTCAGCGCCGATCTGGACGACGAAGAAGAACGGGCGCGTTTGGCTCGCGTTTTTGAGCAAGGTCTTGGAACTTCGACCGGCTGTATCTTGCCGATCGTGCATCGGTGGAAGGACTCTCAAACGCAATGGATGAGTGGTCGCTGGCCCGTTCGTTCGGAGCAGATGTTTTTGATTCCAGGGGATTCACCAATGGGGTTGCGACTGCCGCTTGATTCCCTGCCGGCGGTCACTTCGGACGAACATGTGTCAGTCCCTGTGGTTCCATTTGAAGCAGTTGATGCCTTGCGGGGTTACGAACAGCTTTATCAGCACAGTGCCATTCAAGGGGCGGCACAACAGAAAGCGGAACAAATTCAACAGCAGGTGCTTCAGAGAGTCGGTTCCGGTGTTGACGGTGATAAGCCTGTTGAGGAGCCCGGCGAGGTACTGCAGAACGAAGCCGAACCGCGCACCTTCGAAGAAAATGGGATTGTTCGTACGGCAATGTGTTTTGAACCTCGTGATGGCAATCTACACATCTTCATGCCGCCATTAGATCACCTTGAAAGTTATCTGGAACTGCTGACCGGGATCGAGCAGACTGCTGAAGAACTTGAGATACCGGTGATTATTGAGGGGTATCTGCCCCCTCCCGATTATCGATTGAAGCATATTAAAGTGACACCGGATCCCGGTGTGATTGAAGTCAACGTCCATCCGGCGCAGAGCTGGAAAGAGTTGGTTGAAATTACATCTACTCTGTACGAAGACGCGCGTCAGTCGCGACTGGGTACAGAACAGTTTGACCTGGATGGAACTCATACGGGTACCGGCGGCGGGAATCATATTGTGTTGGGTTCCTACACTCCTCACGATAGCCCCTTTTTGCGGCGTCCCGATCTGTTGCGCAGTCTGGTTGCGTATTGGCATAATCATCCTTCGTTGTCGTATATTTTTTCTGGGCGTTTTATTGGACCGACAAGCCAGGCACCCCGGATCGACGAAGGCCGGCAAGATGCGACATACGAGTTGCAGATTGCCTTCGAACAGATTCCTGAAAACGGAAATTGTCCGCCTTGGCTGGTCGATCGTGTGTTTCGCCATTTGCTGGTTGACCTGACCGGTAATACGCACCGCGCTGAATTCTGCATTGATAAACTGTATTCCCCTGACAGCGCTACGGGGCGACTGGGGTTGGTGGAGTTTCGTGGATTTGAGATGCCGCCTCATTGGCAAATGAGCCTGACGCAACAACTATTGTTACGTGCTCTGGTAGCACGATTTTGGAATCGACCTTATAAATCCAACCTGATGGACTGGAATACTTCGATTCATGATCGCTGGATGTTACCACATTTTATCCGCCAGGATTTTAGCGACGTGATCGATGAATTAATCTCTGAAGATTATCCACTGGAAGCAAGCTGGTTTGCACCCCACTTTGAATTTCGTTTTCAATCGATCGGAGAAATGGACTACCGGGGAATTCACGTCGAGCTGCGAAATGCAATCGAACCCTGGTACGTTCTGGGAGAAGAGCCGGCGGGAGGCGCCACAGCGCGGTACGTTGATTCTTCTGTCCAACGCTTACAGGTTAAGGTACAGGGAATGTATGATGGTCGGCATATTGTTTTGTGTAACGGACGTAAAGTTCCGCTACATCCCACCGGGACCGAAGGCGAGTTTGTTGCTGGCGTGCGTTATCGTGCCTGGCAGCCGACCAGTTGTCTGCATCCGACCATTCCGGTCGATGAACCGTTGGTATTTGACCTGGTGGACACTTGGGCGAATCGTTCGATTGGTGGCTGTACGTATCATGTCGGGCATCCGGGCGGACTGAACCCGGGAACATTTCCGGTTAACGCGTATGAAGCCGAAGGTCGTCGGGCTGCCCGGTTTTTCAAGATGGGACATACTGGTGGGACAAAAACGAGCCCCGCAGATGAGAAAAATCCGAAGTTTCCTCTGACACTTGATCTTCGCCGCAATCGCGGCATTGTGTAAGATTCCTGTGCTTGGATCAAGAAGATTCAGAGAAATGTCTCTGGGTCTTCTCCGGTTTCTTCTCCGGGAGTTGTTTGATTGTCATAATCGCATAGCCTGCACTGTAAAAATCAAGTGTGGTCTAGCCTGGCAGTTGATTGGTATCAAAGTCTTTAGGAACAAAACGAAACGTGTCGACCCACCCACTCTCTGTGAACAACATTTTTCAAGGCTACTCACCGCCAGACGGTGCGTACGATGAGTTCATGATGGACTCACTGCAACCGCGTCTTCATTCGAAAGTATTTCTTGACGAAATCGTTCAAATTGGCCGAAATGAGTTTGAACATCGCTGGCAGCAGGCACAACGAACCGTGCAGTCGAATGACTTTGCCTACAGCGGCTATGCCACACCGGAAGACAAGGCACGTCCCTGGGAACTGGATGCCATCCCTTTCCTGATCTCGTCCGCCGAATGGAATTCCGTATCCGCTGGTTTGGAGCAGCGAGCGCATCTGCTGAATCTGGTCCTGCAAGACTTATATGGTAAACAATCGCTTTTGAAGCAAGGCATCCTTCCGCCGGAATTGGTGTTTTCTCATCCTGGATTCTTGCGTGCCTATCATGGTCAGCACGTTCAGAACGACTGCTTTCTCCATTTTTATGCTGCTGACCTGGCACGTTCTCCCAACGGTGAATGGTGGGTGTTGGCGGATCGGACCGAAGCACCGTCGGGAATCGGATTTGCTTTAGAGAATCGAATTCTTATCTCGCGAATGTATCCTGAATTATTTCATCAATGTCGTGTAGAGCGATTGGCCCCGTTCTTCATTGCTGCTCAAGAAACTTTGCGGAGCATTGCTCCACACGGTCCAGAGAATCCGCGCGTGGTTCTGCTCAGTCATGGACCAACCAGCCCCAACTATTTCGAAGATGCCTATCTGGCGAGATATCTCGGGTACACGCTTGTCGAAGGTGGGGACCTCGCTGTACGTAAAAATCAGGTCATGCTGAAAACGCTGGGTGGCTTAATCCCCGTTGATGTTATTTTGAGGCGGCAAAACAGCAATGCTTGTGACCCGCTGGAGCTTGATTCCAGTTCCCGGATGGGCGCTGCAGGATTAACACAGGCTGCTCGGTCGGGGCAAGTGGGCATCGCGAATGCGTTGGGCAGCGGATTGATTGAATCGGCAGCGTTCATGGCCTTCATGCCACGCTTGTGTCAATCGCTGCTGGGTGAAGAACTTTTAATGTCCGGCGTTGCCTCCTGGTGGTGCGGTCTTCCCGATCAGTTGAATTACGTATTGAAAAATCTTGAGAAACTGATTGTGAAACCAGCATTTCGTATGCGTGGGGAAAACTGTCATTCGGTTGAAACCTTAAGCAAAATGTCAGCGAAAAAACTTTCTGAGGTGATTAAGGCAAATCCGACTCAATTTGCTGCTCAGGAAAAAGTGATGCGTTCCAGTATTCCTGTTTGGCGAGGAAATATTCAGCCTGCTTACCTGTCGTTGCGTGCCTATGCGGTTGCCAGTGGTGACTCTTACACGGTGATGCGCGGCGCACTTGCCCGCACGGCTTCTGCGCTCGATCCGCTGGAATTGTCAATTCGCAAGGGGGAAGGAAGTAAAGATGCATGGGTTTTGGCCGACAGCCCGGTTGAGTATGTGACCCTGCTCAAAGAGCAAGGTCGCACGATTACGTTACGGCGGAGTGGTGCAGAGCTTCCCAGTCGTGCGGCAGACAATATTTTCTGGTTGGGGCGTCAGGTAGAAAGAGCCGAGGCAATTGCGCGATTGCTACGCAGCGCGGTCAGCCGGATGAGTGGTGAAACCAGATCGACCAGTGATCTCGAGGTTCCTGTCTTACTGCGTTGCCTGGCTGATCAGGGACAGGTAGAACCCGGTTATGCCATTGAGAAAATGCGGAGCCAGTTGCCTCCAGCCGAACAGGTATTAATTGCGTCGGTCTTCGACAAATCACAACCGTCGTCTCTACGTTCTGTACTGGATCAATTATTTCGGCTGGGCTCAATCGTGCGGGACCGTATTTCGCTGGATACATGGCGAATTATTCGTCGTATTGATAAAGGATTCCAGCCAGAAAAGTATGGTGTCACTAATCTGTCCGATGTGTTGACAATGACTGATGAGCTCATTACCGAACTGGCAGCCTTCAGTGGTATTGTGATGGAAAGCATGACGCGCACCCAGGCGTTTCGTTTCCTTGAACTGGGGCGCCGTGTGGAGCGATCGTCGCAGATTATGAGCCTTGTCAAAAACTGTTTCATTCCCATGCCACAAGCCCAAGGTCCGATCCTGGAAACCGTATTGGAAGTTGCTGACAGTTTGATGACCTACCGTTCGCGTTATCTGGCAAATCTACAATTAGCGGCGGTACTTGATCTCCTGCTGACCGACGAATCCAATCCGCGTTCACTGGTGTTTCAGTTTATGCAGCTTTCCAAACATGTCGAACGGCTGCCCCGTAATCAAGAGCAGCCCGGATACACGGCAGAACAACGGTTGGCTATGACACTGCTGCATTCGGTGCGCATGTTAGACATTCAGGCGATCGCTGAAGCGCATAGCTTAGGCGACTACGAAACGCTCGAACGTCTGATCGAGACTTGGGAATCTCAGTTACCCAAGCTCTCAGAGGCAATTTCCCATCGATATCTGGTTCATGCTATTCCTTCTCACCAACTCTCAGACATCAGCCCTCAATGAAATATAAAGTCACACATTCAACGAAATATGTCTATTCCCAGGCAGTACCGGTTTGCCATAACCTGATTCATCTGGCACCGCGGTCACTGCCTCATCAAGTCTGTCACAAATTCAAATTGCTGATTCATCCTGAGCCGTTTCGTATTAGCAATCGCAAAGATTATTTTGGCAATGATGTTTCGTATTTCTCAATCGATCAGGCGCATCTGGGGCTGACTGTCACAGCAACGAGTCACGTGACGGTGACCCCCACTCCCGAAATCTCAGCCAACGATACTCCCCCATGGGAAGCAGTCGTTGCGCAGTTGCAGGAGCATTGTTCAGAAGAAGTTCTCGACGCGGATCAGTTCGTTTTTGATTCGCGGGGCGTGAAAATCTTTCCTGCTCTCAAGGATTATGCAAAACTATCATTCCCAGAAGGGCGTCCTATTCTAGATGCCGTACTTGATCTAACTGCGCGGATTCACAAAGACTTCAAATATGATCCGCGCGCTACCACCGTACATACTGAAAATCATGAAGTCTTTGAACAACGGCATGGCGTCTGTCAGGATTTTGCGCACTTGCAGATTGGTTGTCTGCGCTCGATCGGACTGGCGGCACGCTATGTGAGTGGTTACCTGCGAACCGAGCCGCCTCCGGGCAAGCCACGCCTCGTGGGGGCTGATGCATCGCATGCCTGGCTTTCGGTGTACTGTGGAAACGCCGGCTGGATCGATGTGGATCCGACGAACAATGTGCCTGCCTCAACCGATCATATCACTGTGGCATGGGGGCGTGACTACTATGATGTCTGTCCCATTCAAGGCACGATCATTGGAGGCGGAGAACATAAAATGAGCGTCTCCGTCGACGTGGCCCCGGAAGAGGCTGTCTCAACATAAGCCCCGATCGACTTGCCCTCAAAGCGTGTGCGTTTTGTTCTGATGTGTGTGGAGTTCATGCGCACGGCGTGCGTTGTCGATCTCAATCGAGACTGCTGTTACTTCACCTCAATGATTCTCTGTCAATTTGTGTGTATGGTAATTATGGCATTGTAAACAGCTTTGTGTCGCTGTGGTTTTGTTATGACACGTGACGCATGTTTGCCGATTGATCGGCTGGAAGCCGCTGGTGCAGGTCTGTTGGCTGTCGACGTTGATTTGCCAGAATAAGTTAGATGAGGCACGGATGAAATAGTCACGCTTTAAGATGGCCGGGTTCTCTGTTCTCAGGTTTTCGAATGTGTGGCAGCCTTTGCAATTCTCTTGCTGACCGGTTAATAAATGGGGGCCGTGTGAGAATTCCGTGAAATGCTTTTGCATTTGTTGAGCCGGGAGTGGCTTCCAATTGATGAGAGAGATACCACTTTCAAGATCTTGATCCACGGAATGGCACATTAAACAGCGTCCCGAGGCGAGTGCTCCCTGTGTGTCTTCTGTTCCGGAAGCAGTCGGATTAGAGAGAATATGCCACATACTGTCGTTGTCTAACGCTTGAATATTACTCTGAATTGCCCGATCAAGCCACCCTTTGAGTAGCGGGTCGGCATGCCCCATCGGTCGGTAACGAATCGTAAAATCCGATTCGGAAATGGACCAGCCACTACTGGCATCAATCGAAAACGAACTTGTTTGCTGCGCGATCTTTTGACTGGTGGGATGCGGTACTGGTTTTTTCTCCCGATGATACTTGATTTCCGTCGCCAGATTCGGAAACCAGATCAACTGTGCTTGAGTGAGCGTGGGGACAATGGATGGCGTGAGATGCAGGTACTCAGGACTCGAATCACCCAAACGTTGTTTCAGTGCTGACTCACCAGTGGTCGCGATCTCGTAGAGCAGCTCTTTGATGGACCAGGCAATTTCTGCGACTGCGGCGTTGTGTTCCGGATCAATGCTGTGCAGCTTGCGGAAATCGACATCCCCAAGTTGTTTAATCGCGTTTCGATAATGGGGGTCATATTCCAGTAACAGTTCCATCAGTTGAGGCAATTTGGCTGTTTTGAATGGGCCCGCGGTATTCGGCCATTCTCCCTGAGCTTTCAGAGCGTTGGCAGGAATTGAAGGAAGTGCAAAAAATGGAACACCCGGAAACTCAACGTCTTCGATTTGAGGTTCATGGCAACTGGCGCAGGTGTTTTCAAAGCTACCTGTCAGCATGATGCCACCTGTCGCATCGGGAGTGTGACAGGAGTTGCAGGCTTCCGGCTTGCGACCAGCGGGCATCGTACGTTTAAATTCATCCTTCGCAAAATAGCGATTCAGGTGCGCATCGTGATCAAAATAAATGCGTGATCGGCGTTCGTAAGGGTAGTCACCCAAAGCCGGGTGACCATGCTGAAAACTTTTGAACTGTCTGGTATGACAGGCCTGGCATTGTAAGTCGGTTAAATGTGTGAGGCTGGCTTCTCTGCCATGATGCTCTCTGTGACAGGTGGAACAGGCGAGTTTGTCATTCGCAGCTGGGTGTCCTGCCAGTGAGGCAAGCTGCAGCGCCAGAGGTGCTGTTGTGGAGGCTGTTTCTTTTCGAATCCGTTCGGTGATTTCAGCCAGTTTATTCACGGGAAGGCCATGCGCGAACAGTGCCCGTTCTCCCATTTCTGTGTGGCATTTTAAGCAACGGGCCGTGTCTTTTAGTGCCGCATCTCCATCGAAGGCAGTCTGTATCCAGGTGCCGAGTCCCCCCGCGGCGGCAGTATGGCAGGCGTTACAGTTCGATTCAAAATTGGCGTGAGAGGCGGTGACTTCTCCCGGCGAAAGTAGGGATGATGGCGAAGAACCACCGAAAATAAAGAGACAAAGTGAAGCGGCAATGAACGCCGCAATGCCTCCCAGTAAACGACGCCGGGCTAAGAGGCTGCGACGAGGCTGACAACTGGTATCAGGTTGGCAGCAGTTGCCATCCGGTGATGGCCCATCCTTGCACTTACCGCCATTAATGACAGAACGGGTACACTGATATTTCCCGTCTTTCTCCTGGGGCTCACATTGACTTTGTACCTGGCAGCCCCCCTTGCTGCTCGGTCCTAACCGACAAGGTTCGCCCGCTTCACACATCCGCCCACAAACCCAGGTATTGGATGGGCGTTCGTAGTTACTGCTTTTCCAGTCGAAAGACTGTAGTGGTTCCGTCATCTGCTCATACTCGCAAATGCGCAGACAGCAAGCGTGTGATACAAGGCGAAAATGATCAGAGAATATGTCAGAGGCACATGTACGAAGAGCCAAGCCTTGATGATGGCTTGAAAGATATACTGGTAATCGAGGTCATCTTTTAATTGAATCTTTTTGGTGATCTGCAGCAGTGTTGCCTGTTCCTGTTCGTTGAGGAATGGTTTCAAGGCAGCGATTTTTTGAGAGAGTTGATGTCGATGACGCTCTGAATGCAGGATGTGACGCAGCTGGTTACGCGGACCTTCGAAGAACGTTCGTAAATGCTGTTCGTAAAAATCAGGGATCGCCTTGCCATCGCCTGCATTTTCAAACACTAATGCTTTGACTTTGTCATGAATTTTGCGGCGATGGAGTGGAATGCGTTCAAAGATAACCTCTTCTCCGCGCGAGAGAAGTCGATGCGGGATACTGCGCGACAACAGCCACCCAAGCACACCACTGAGAAACACCGTAAAATATGTCAGAAAGAGAATGAATTCAAACAGGCCATCCGGAATTCGCATTTTCATGTGCAGCATAAATAACACAAATGACAGAAAACCAATAAAAATGTGAAATTGAAGCCAGGTAGAGGCGCTTCCGATTGGCAGAATGGAGAGTTTTTTGCGCAACTGGTAACATGCCAGAAACAAGATGCAGGTCAATAAAATCGCACCACTGGCGAATGATGTTTTTGCGAGGGAGATCGAGAACAGATAACAACCCGCCAGAATCATCAGGGAAAGAATTGCGAATACGGCAATCGCGATTCTTTGTTGGATGAAGAGATTTCTCATGATGCAAAGACCTCTTCCACTTTTGCTGCATCATGCATGTCCACACGAAAGAGTGCATCGTGTGGGCAGGCGCGTTCGCAGGCGGGCCCCCCGCGTTGGTCGATGCACAAGTCGCATTTGGTAGCCTGCGCGAGTGGGGTCTGTGTTTTAGAATCGACGATCAGAGCCCCTGTTGCATCTCGAATATCGACCATGCGGATGGCATCGAACGGACAATTACTGGCACATTGGGCGCAGCCGATACAGGTTTGTTCGTTGATGACGATATCACCTTTCGCGAGGTCGCGAAAAATGGCGCCTGTCGGGCATTCAATCATGCAAATGGGGTCCGCGCAATGCAGACACGAATTGGGAATCATATATTGATTGAGTATCGGGCCATGCCGAATGAAGCGGGGGTTGTTGTCATGCGCAGTGGCACAGGCCCGCACACAGTCGTCACATCGGGTACAACGATCAAGGTCAATCACCATTAATGAAGTCGCCTGGACATAATGGCGATCGACAAGCTGACTGAGCAGGATGTCGTCATTCAGCTTAACCGATTGACTCCCTGTCGCGCGAATCTGTTTTTTCGCTTTTTTTGAAGAGGATTTCGCAGGGGAATTCTGTTCGAGAATTTCTTCAACCAGTGGAGTCGGCACAAGCACCGCGTTTAAATGACCAATCGCACTGAGTTGTGCACGGCAAGCAACAGGAGTGAGCGACTGTACTTCTGATTGGATTTCGTCTAAGCCAAAGATCTGACCGGGAGACAAATAGCCAATTGTGCGACGTCCGTTATGATGCCGTTGACTGATTCTCGCTAACCCGCTCCGAATCATCACAATCCCGCTAAGGTAATCTCCTTCCTGGATAATCACAGGCTCCCCGCCATCGACATTGTGATTCTGATCTTCGAGTAGTTCCTTAAATGGCTTATGTGAGTCGTAGTTTCCGAACGTATGAAATTCCACCTGATCAACAATCCGTTGCATTAACTCTGGTGGACAGTCTTGAAAAAGAGGTTCGGTTCGCAGAAATGCAGACAAGGCCCGTTCCCGAAAGACGTCTTCAATATACTTTTTCAGGCTGCCTTCCCGGTCATGTCGTAGAATATCGCGGATTCCCTGCCAACGGATTTCAAGCAGTTGTGAGACCCCTTCTGAGAAGACCGTCGCGACGCGACTGGTTCGTCCCAAGGCAGCAACTTCGCCAAACCAATGGCCGGCATCGAGTCGAGCCGTGCGATATTTGTCGAGTACAGAAGAAACTTCCGGAAGGTAAATCCGTGTTCCCCCATGCGCGAATCTTGTGTTGAGGGTGGACTTGCTACCGCCTACTGAGGCAATCTCTCGTACCTCGGGCTCGCTGTTGTTTTGCCAGAGTTGACTGAAGGATTCCCATAATGTTTTTACCTTGTTCGTGCGGCGTCCCAGAATTTCGTCGGGCAACGATGTCTGCTTCCGCTCCAAATCAACGCGCACGTTTCCCGAGAGAATGAAAAAGGCGGAATTTCCCCAGTCGCCCCGGCGTACGATGATATCACCTTCGTCAAACCCGACAATCCGGACATCGTTTTTCATAATGTCGCGCAGCGGTAGCGATCGCTTAAATCCAGCGGGATCAATTTGAGAAAAGGGAGGGGTTGTCAGCAGGAAGTCGACCATGTCGTCAGTCAATTCCTCTTCACTACCCACTTCGAGCGAGAAGGGTTTATCCCAGCGACGCGGTCGTGAAATCGATGGCTCTGACATAGTGAGATAGCTTAATGATGATGTGAGAAAAGATAAGACGTTTTAGTTCTTCAGATACTTCTCTTTGTATTGTTGAGAATAATGTGGCGGTAACTGATTGATCATCGTATCCAGTCCGGCAAGTTTTGAGCCATCGTGATTTTGGGCGAACAGTTTTGCTTGCTCAGAAACTTTGTCTGCCGCTTTAGTATAAGTCTCCTTATCGTTTGGTAAAGGAGCAAAGAGTGTCCCAAACATGGGAGTAATGAGCGTTGTGACTGTTTGAAGTTCCGGCGCTGGTGCGAAGGCATTCATCTGTGTCAGTTTCCCGTTTGCCGCTGCAATAATTCCACTCAGTTGAGGAATCACTGCAGGGTTGGTTGCCTGAGCTCGTAATCGCAGTGCCGTTTCTAATTGGACGAGTGTGCCAACGACGAACTTCATTCGTCGTCGATTTTCGGCATTTCCACCAGTGCGTTCCATCCACAACGAGGGGGCATCTGCATTATTGGATTTATTAACAAGAAAGTTGTGTCTGACTTCACCGCTCGACCAGGAAACAAAATCAAACGCACTTGCCGATTTATGTCCGGCGGCGATGAGTTTCTCATTTCCCACGATGTGGCAATTAAAGCAGGCTTTTGACAGACTGTAAAGGTTCGAAGATCGGATCATGCCTGCCTCGTCACATGCCTTAATTCGTGCTGCACGGTGTTCCGGGGTCTCATCCGCACGAGGAATTGGCATGCTGGCGTGGTAAGACTGATGACGATTGAGCCACCCCTGCTCTCCTCCGGCTGCGCCGTGACACTTTTCGCACGAAACGCCGGAAATGACTTTCACTTGTCCATTCCGCACTGCTTTCGTGGCGTGGCAATCGGCACAGATTGAATCCTTGAGTAAATCAGCGTTCGTCACTCCCAGAGCCGTCGCGTATTTTTTTGTGTTCCCCTCAAACTTAAAAAGTCGCAAATCGGGTGACTGAAAGTGGACTGTTTTCATCCAGGTTGCGACTTCCGCAGGGTGGCACTTCTTACAATCCGCGGCGACGACCCCCATCGTTTTATTTGTTTTCTCTGATTGCTTCTCTGCATCCGTTTTTACAAATGCTGTCGCAGTCGCCACAGGTTCGGTTGCATACATTTTTGTAGAACATGCAGAAACAATAATTTGAAGGAGCGGGCAAACAATCATCAGCACAAACAGGCAATGGAGGGGCCTGAATGAGCAAAATCTGCGATTGGCAAGATTCATGATGACAAGCTTTCTTTACATGTGAATCAGAGATGGGCTGGAGCAATTATGCGGATGTTATTAATCACTCTGTATCGAGAGTTTTCTGGAATGTGCGACTGACAAGACCATGGGAAAACAAAACGACTCTACGTATTTAACGAGTTAGAAACTCGGGTTTCTACTCACATTTTCGGACGAGTTTGAAGAATTCCTGACGTTTCAGAGATTAGGACGGTTACCCTGAGTCAGAAACTACGTTTTGTATAGAAGGCCTTGGATTACACCGATTCAAATAGGTTCGAATTGGTCGTGTCAATACTATACCGGGGTACTATACCGGGGTCAATCTTTGAATGTCGAACACTTAACAGGATTTACCAATGATGCATTTGGTTGCCACAGGCCCCAGGCCGGGTGAAAAAATAGAATGGCATATTCCAGAGTCCAAGCCATTGCTGTTAGGCCGCAGTGCTGAGAACGACTGTGCTGTTCCCTGGGATTCCACCATTTCACGTGTGCATGCTGAATTCAAGCAAAATGAGGGTCATCTCAAGATTCGCTGTTTTCCGCGTGTGCGGAATCAAATCTGGTTTGATGAGCAATTCCACTCTGAGGTGATGTTATCGGTCGGAGATTCATTTCAGATTGGTACAACCCAATTCCAATCGGTCGATAGAACCCCGGATACGGGAGTCTTGGAGATCATGGACGATCTTGATATGGATTCCGGGATCTTAACCGAAGCCAGCCTGCGTACTTCAGATTTCCGAATTGAAACGGTTGCCAGATTAGTGCCGACTTTGTGGCTCTCGAAGGATGAAGATAATTTAGCCAAGAGCGCTGCCCAGATTCTCAAAGATGTGATGCACCACGCGGACGTCGTTGCTGTTATCAAAAGTACGGGCGACAAGAAGTGGGGTGTTTCTTTTTGGGAGCAACCGGTTCCCGGATTCAGACGCGTTTCGATTGTCAGATCACTTGTGCGCGATGCCTTGAAGATCGGCCAGACAGCAATTGAAGTCGAGAAAACGCGGCGAGGAGAACCATTGGCAAATGGCCGCTGGGCTTTCTGCACACCGGTGAATACGGATGGAAGTGACAAATGGTGCCTTTACATCTGCGGTCGATTTGGGGAAGAATCACCGTCTAAAGCTTTTTTATCAACCGAAGATCTGCAGGCCGATTTAAATCTGGTTGAATTGCTTGCCCAAATGTTGGCGGCGATCCGCAGAGTCCGTAAGCTGGAAGAACGGTTTTCGGGTATTGAACAGTTTTTCTCGCCTGCAATTATCAAGATTGTTTCCGATGAAAATACAAATCATACTCTGGAACCAACGGAAACAGAGACTTCGATCTTGTTTTGTGATCTCAGAGGTTTCTCGCGGATGGCGGAACAGTCAGGCGAAAACCTACATATGTTTTTAGAGCGGTTGAAGAATGCATTGGGGGCGATGACTCAAAGTATCAGCGCTCAAAATGGTGTCATCGCCGACTTTCAGGGAGACAGCGCACTTGGTTTTTGGGGTTGGCCTCTACCATTAACAAAAGGAGCACTACCTGCGTGCCGGGCAGCATTGCGTATCCTGCAGATCTTCAAAATCTCGAACAGTACTCAGAGAAATGAATTGAGCGGTTTCGAAGTCGGTATCGGCCTCACCCGTGGTAACGCCATTGCCGGGAAAATCGGGACCAGGGAACAGGCGAAGGTGGGGGTCTTTGGTCCGGTGGTCAACCTGGCGTCTCGTCTGGAAAGCATGACGAAGCAGATTGGCGTTCCCATCTTGATGGATGAGGCGACGGCTTCTGATGTTCGCGCGCTGCTTCCAGAATCAGAAGGCCGCTGTCGACATATCGGCTTATTTCGGCCTGCCGGGTTTGAGACACCGATCTCGGTTTATGAATTACTTCCTTCCGAAGGGAAAAGTACAATATCGAACCAGAATATTGCTGATTTTGAAGCGGCGGTCGCAGCATTTATTGAGGGAGACTGGGATCATGCACTCGACCTGTTAGGAAATCTGCCTCCCAAAGATCGAGCGAAAGATTTCATACTCCTGCAGATTGCCACTCATAATTACACGGCCCCCGATCACTGGGATGGTGTCATTACGCTTAAGAAATAGCCCGTCTACTTCTGAGCGGTTGGATAATTTGAGCGTGTAGTCCAGCAGCCCCTTGAAGAATTGTGATCAGAGCTCAGTTTGCGACTGGCGAAACGACGCTTCTGATCTGTTGTGCATGTTTATTTTGTTCGCAGTTGATCACAACTGGGTAAATTTCTCATCAGCAGGTCCGATTATTCCGATTATGACTATTATGCCAGTGATGGATGAGCTGCGCGCAAACACATTTTAGAGTTCGTATTTTACTTATTCTACGCTTTGTAGATCAGGAGTATAGGAATGGAGTCCTCGCCTCATGGGAACCGAATCAAAGCTTGGCGCTCCCTGGCATTTGTTTTGACTCTCTTTGCGCTCATCTTACCTGGTATCATTTTTCAGGATGCACAAGCGGAAAATAAGGGCTTTGTCAGAATCTCTGGTTCGCACAACACTGCGAACGTAGAGTTCGGAACAAAACGGGATGAGGTTCAGCAGTACGTCGTTGATCAGGCGCATGCTGAGTGTTATGTGGACGACCCGTTCCCTTCTGCCAAAAAATGTGGCAAATGTCATCCGCAGCATTATCGCGAATGGTCCGTCTCTCCGCACGCTTATGCGCAGTTGAGCCCGGTCTTTAATGCCATGTCCAATAAATTGATCAAATTGAATAATGGCACATTGGGCGATTTTTGCATTCGTTGTCACACACCTGTGGGAATGGCGTTATCCGAGCCAATTGCGATGAGCAATCTCGACAGGTCCCCTACCTCGCGCGAAGGTGTGACTTGCGTTTCCTGTCATCGAATCAATCAGGCTTGGGGCAAAGGGATCGCAGGACGTCAGGCGCTGGTGAGTGGAGATATTAATCAGGTCGTCTATGGGCCGACGGGTGGCAAAGGTCTCGCAGAAGTTTTGGCCAATCCCGATAAATACGGGGCTCTCAAAACGACCGATGATCCCACTACGAGAGGTCGTGCCATTCATGCGGAAGCGTATGAGTTTTTTCAATTGACGACCCCGGGATTCTGCGGTAGTTGTCACGATGTATTCGCTCCCAACGGTTTTCGGCTGGAAGATGCTTTCAGTGAATTCAAGCATTCTCCCGCTGCCAAGAAGTGCAAAGAGAATTGTCAGGACTGCCACATGGGGGCCGTACCAGGTGAACCACTGGGGTATACTTACTCGCCTGCTGCCATCGTTGGAAATGTGCCGACACCGGTGCGCAGGCATACCAATCATATGATAATTGGTCCTGATTACTCGATTATTCATCGTGGCCTGTTTCCGCATAACCCCCAGGCAATTAAAGAAGAAGATGCAGCCCCCGCTCCAGATCAGGGTCTTGCGACCATGCGAGAATGGCTTTATTTCGATGATGCCGCTGGCTGGGGAACTCCTGCGTTTGAAAAGCATGTGACGGCAGAGGCTTACTTCCCTGCCCCCTGGGATGATCAGTTGAAGCGCATTAAGGCGCGTCACATTCTGAATGATCAATATGAATTACTCGGAGAAGCGGCGACACAGCGATTGCAATTATTGAGAGCTGGCTATCATCTGGGAGAAATTCAAGTTGATAAAGCAAAGTGGCATGGATTGGAATTTTCGGTTCCCGTTTCCAATATCACACTCGGACATGGTGTGCCAACCGGCTTTGATGCGGAACGTGTCGTCTTTTTGCGGACAATGGTTTGGGATCAAAGCGGCAAGCTAGTGTTTCAATCGGGAGACCTCGATCCCAACGGAGACATCCGCGATTCACACTCCTTGTATGTTCACAATGGCGAAATTCCAATCGACAGGCAATTATTTACGCTGCAATCGCGGTTCCTCACCCGCAATATTCGGGGAGGGGAACGGGAGCAGGTTTTGAATGTTCCTTATTCACTCGATCCACTGCCTTACTTTCGGCCGGATACGCGTCCGTTTACTGTCCTGGGGCGTCCGATTGGTGCTCGCAAGCAAAAGCAGAATATCGAGGCAAAAGGCAAACGCTGGGCCAATTATCATCTGTCACGAAAGCAGTTGAGTGGACCTGGCAACTACACCGTTCGTATTCAATTAATCGCAGGAATGGTGCCGGTTAACTTAGTGCATGATATCTCGGACGTGGGTTTTGATTATGGTATGTCGGCCCGCGATATTGCAGACGGCATTGTTGATGGGCACATGGTGCTGTATGAAAAAGTGGAAACAATCTGTATCCCATAATATTGAATGATGAAAATTCAAGGCAACAAACAACAAGTACGAATCTTGATTCTTGCGAGTACCCTTCTGTTGTATTCGGGAATTGTTGCTGCGCAAGATCCCGAGGCGCCGGGCAGAGTCAGCCTGCGTCCTGCTTCTGAATATGCAGCAGAATTAGAAGCCGCCGATGAGAATGATGAATTATATATCGATCCGTACGCCGAACGAATCGAATACGATCCCTATGTCCAACACGATTCCGCCCCGCTCTATTGGAAGCTTGGAGAGGCGTTTTTAGAGATGTTGTCAGCGCCTGCTGAGCCACTCGCACATTGGGGACAATACATTCTCTGTGAGGAGCATTACAGTCCGGAAACACCTTTGGATGATTATGCGATCGGTCTACAGCCGATTCCCGAACGTCCGGATTTGTTGGTTGAAATAAACGAAAAGTTTCTGGATATTGGTTTTTTGAATCAGGGAATTGTCATCCCCACAGGCGCTGTCTGGCGACCTTCATTCTGGGTCTTCGGAACCTATCGTACTGGTCTCAACTATTTTGATAATCGTGCGGGAACCAATGCGACAGAATGGGCGAACCGTCTTGATCTGTTTGGACAATTGAATCTTTCGGGGACCGAACGCATTCTTGTCGGGTTGCGTTCGCTTGATAAGGAATTGACTGCCTCACGACTTTTTACGAGTTATGAATTTCACGATGGTGAATGGCTTGATGGTTTGAATGCTGATATCCAAACCCTGTTCTTTGAAGGCGATTTTGGTGAAATCTTTCCCAACCTGGACCCTTATGATGTCCATCGATTCGACGTGGGTTTTTCGGTTGGGCGACAGCCAATGTCGTTTCAACAGGGATTGCTGATCAACGAAGATATGGTTGATGCCGTTACGGTGACGCGGAATACGATTAATGGTGGCGGTATTCTGAATATGCGTGTGACAGGTGTGTACGTTGAGGGTGATATTAACCGTAATAACAACGTACACGATCCTGATTCCAGAATGTACGGAATCTTCAGCGAGACCGATCTAAAAGTCAGCACGATCAACGCCGACGTTGCCACCGTTTCGTCCAGCAACCCCCAATTCGGCAGTATGACGGCTTTCGGATTGAGTGCCATTCAGCGATTACATGGGTTCCACAATACGTATAACACTTCGTTCCAGGTTTTGGGATCATTCCCGCATGATGGTAAAACAACCGCCTCCGGACAGGGGGAACTACTTTTCAGTCAAGTCTCACTGACGCCGCATCACTCGAATGATCTGGTGTACTTCAACACGTTCCTGGCCATCGATCAGTTTACTTCTCCCGCACGCGGCACCCTGGCCGGTGGTCCTCTGGGACAGGTGGGTCTGCTGTTTTCTGCCTCTGGCCTGGGCCAATATGGCGCTCCTTTGAGCAACCAGGCGACGGATGCTGTCGGGGCGAGTCTCGGCTATCAACTCTTTTATGATAAGACGCGCCAGCAGGTAGTGCTTGAGATTGGTGGTCGCAAAAATACGCAGGGAATCAATGATGGTGCCTTGGGGGTCGCGATTCGTTATCAGAAAGCGATCGGACAGCATTGGATCATGTTGCTCGATAGTTTTGTCGCAAAACAGGAATCGCGTGGAGTGGCGTCTGGTGCGCGAATTGAATTTCTGGCTAAATTTTAAAGCATGCCCGTCATAATCACTCGCTGATACGTAGTATCTTCTGTTACCCGCATCGAGCGTTATTCGATCAAAAATGTAGTATAACCAGTATAAACCTTGCAATTCGGGTTATGGAAGCACGACTTGTCGTCACCGGAAGCAATCGGGTAGAATCAATGTCGGATGCGATACTAATACGATACTGATACGGCTCAGGAGATATGTTGATTGTTTGATGAGCAAGAAGAACCTGAGGAGTTTCTCAACCGGTTGCGACAGGATCCGGAGGGGGTACTTGCGGATGAATATAGCCAGTATCGTGATCGTCTGTGGCGGATTGTGAACTTTCGTCTTGATCGTCGACTATTGGGCCGCGTCGATGCGGATGATATTCTGCAAGAAGCATATCTTGATGCTGCCACGCGGATTGAACATTATCTGAATGACCCTGCGACATCATTTTTTATCTGGTTGCGGACCGTCGTCGGGCAGACTCTGATTGATGTGCATCGACGCCACCTGGGCGCACAAAAACGCGATGTCCGACGTGAAGCGAAGGCAAAACGCAGAGTGTTTTCCGCGTCAACTTCGTTTCAAATTGCTGATGTGTTACTGGGAGATTTATCATCTCCGAGTCAGGCGGCTCTTAAAGCAGAATTGGCGGCTCAATTACACGAGGCACTCGAAAGTATGAATGAAATTGATCGCGAGATATTAGTGCTGCGACATTTTGAAGAATTGTCAAATCTGGAAGCCGCTGAAGTACTCGAAATCGAATCCAAAACCGCCAGCATGAGATATTTTCGTGCATTAACCAGATTACGCTCCATTCTTGTTCGAATACCCGGTATCATAGAGTAATCGACCGTCAGTGAAGCGAGTTTCGTTGCAGAACGACATCGACAGGACTGTAGTCAATGGTATCTCCCGATCCACATCACGCGATCAAAAGTCTGACGCCTCCGGACCTTCCGGATCTGGAACAGATCGCCGAAGAGTTTATCGCTCGAATTCGTTCAGGAAAGCAGCCTGAGATTTCTGAGTATGTGAAACGCTACCCTGACTTAGCGACCGATATTGAAGAATTCTTTCCCGCGATCGCTGCCTTGGAAGGCGGGAAATCGATGGGGCACGCGCATGGTAAAGTCTCGTTGGGAGCAAGCACGCCACAACAACTGGGTGATTTCAAAATCGTACGCGAAATTGGACGTGGTGGAATGGGGGTCGTTTATGAAGCGATTCAGGAATCACTCAACCGACACGTTGCGTTGAAGCTGTTGCCGCGACATTCACTGCTTGAGGAAAAACAACTGAAGCGGTTTCAACGCGAAGCAGAATTGACGGCTTCGTTACATCATACCAATATCGTGCCTGTGTTCGGTGTCGGTGAGAATGGCGGTTTCCACTATTATGTGATGCAATTGATTGAAGGCGTGGGGCTGGATGAACTGGCTCAGAAAATTGTGGTGACGGCTGCTGATTCTTCTTTAAAGAAGATTACCGCGGTGAATGAATCAACTACCCAGACAGGAAGTGATACAGTCCTTTTCGAGGACACAGACTCGCCTTCAGATTCAGTCCGTAAACCCGTTTCAGAGGATGCCCTCTGGACCGACTTTGAAAAATATGTCGATTCTCCTTCCAAGATCGCTGCATTGGGTGTTCAAGCTGCCAATGCGTTGCAGTATGCGCACGACCGTGGGATTTTACATCGGGATATCAAGCCAGGAAATTTACTGCTGGACCGAGATGGACTGTTATGTATCACCGATTTCGGTTTAGCGCGGGCAGCCGAGCAGAACGACCTGAGTAAATCAACCGATGTGGTGGGTACGCTAGGCTATATGGCTCCTGAAATGTTTCGCGAAGCGACCTGCTCCCAAAGTGATGTCTATGGCTTGGGAATTACGCTATACGAGTTATTGACAAAACGTTCTGCAATTGTGCGCACAAACCGACATGAGATGATTGAGCAGATTACACATGGGGCGATTATTCCACCCCGGCGTCTCAATCCTGAAATATCACGCGATCTCGAAACCATCGTCCTCAAAGCCATCGCACCCGATACGAAACATCGCTATCAGCGGGCCAGTGATTTGGCTGACGACTTGAATCGATTTCTGGAAAATCGTCCGATTCGCGCAAGACGCGTCAGTCTGATTGAACGCCTTTGGCGTTGGGGTTGCCGAAACCCGGCGATCGCGCTGTTGTCGGGACTGGCTTTGATGTTGGTGATGTTACTGGGGACCTCGATGGCTGTCGGCTATGAGCGGGAACGTCAGCAACGAAAGCGGGCCGAGACATCGTCGCAGTTGGCAACGGCAGCCCTCGACCGTGTTTTCGACCGGTTTGTGCCGAGTCGCGCTCACTCATCTGAAAATACCAGTTCGACGGCAGACTATTCAGAACCTGTCTTGTCGCGGGAATCGGCAGACTTGTTGGCAGGCATGGTGCAGTTCTATGAACAATTGGCTGAATCGACCGGTTCGCAACGCGCATTTCATATCAAAGCGGCGAATGCACTACATAAGGTCGGTGATATTCATCGGCGACTGGGAGATTTTCATGCGGCATTAGACGCGTATCAAAAGTCGCTTGCGTTGTATCAACAAAACTCTGAAGAGTCAGATACCCTGACGATCGCGACACTGTTCAATGAAATTGGTAGAATTTATCGCTATCTCGATCAACCTCTGGAGGCGAGCGATTCACATCAGAAAGCGCAGCAGATGCTGCAAGAGTCGCTCGCACAAAATCAAAGCCAGCCAGCCCTTCGTTTTGAACTGGCGCGTGCTTACTACTTGATGGCACAAAAACTTCGCCCGGGTCTCATGCAGAGAAACGACAGAATGCCAACCCCCGTTTTGTTCCCAGTCACAGATGGCGAGCAAAATGCAGATCAAATTCGACTACAACAGGCAATCGACATTCTTGAACCATTGGTCAAGTCGGAGAATCCTGAACCGGAATATCGTTACTTACTGGCACTCTGTCTGCAGGAACAAATATCGAATCACTATCCGCAATCGCAAGCGGATACAGTAAAGCGGGAGCGCGTCCTTAGTATTCTGGAGAGTCTGGTAGAAGAGCACCCGCATGTCGCCGATTATCGGCAGGCGGTCGTGAAGTCATATGAGAGAATTGATGTCCGAAATACAACATTGAATACAATCGATGAATCTTTAATCGTACGGCTCAATAATGCAATTCAACATGCCAGCCGCCTTGTTTCCGATTATCCGACCATTCCGGAGTACAAAATCTCGCTGATTCATGCACATAATAAATTGGCGCATGCATTGGGTGGCATCACGCAGCAGAACGCTCCTCCAAATGAAATACGTCAGCGTCACGATTCGGCTGCGCTCTCTTTGAGAACTGCAATCAGATTACAAGCAGAACTGGCGGGGCAATTTCCTGATTCACCTGATCATAAAAAGTGGCTGGCAAAGTTTAAAATCGGACTGGCGCAGCTCCTTGAGAGAAAAGGTAATGAGATAGAGGCAATCGGCCTGTTGGAAAATGCGATTCAAGTTCTGGAAGCAGAATTAAAAGCACAGTCTCATTCGGCTGGTCTCTTGCACGAGCTGCTTGATGCAACGGAATATCTTTCCCGGCTTTACCAGCGAACAGGCGATGAATTAAACAGCGTACTGATGTGGGATAAATTCAATCAATATGAGGAGAAATTGAAGGAACTGTATCCCGATGATTGGCAACGTCGACCAGATGATCGGGAACGTCGCAACGATGGTCCATGGCATTTGCGAGATCATGAGCAACATCCAAGAGATGGCAGACGTCCTCCGCCGCGTGAGCAGGGACGCCCCCCGTTCCGCCGGTGAGAGATCAAAATGAGATCCGTTGATTCAGACCAGTTCTCTATTGTTGGCTGCTATGCTGGTTTGCGTTTCCAGAGCGGAAACCACAGTTTGTTAAACATGCTGTGTGAATTTGTACGACGTTTGACATTTCTGCCATTGATAAATCGCACAAGGTCCAGACTGAGTGCCTCGGCTGACTGATACCGTTGTTGTCGCGATTTTGCGATGCAGTTCAAAATGATGATTTCAAAATCAGCAGGCATATTAGAATTTAATTCGCGCGGTCGTAATGGTTCCTGGTTTGTGATTTGATCGACAAGCGCACTCGAACTGTTTGATTGGAATGCCGGTGTGCGGGTTGCCAGTTCATACAACACCATCCCCAGGGAATACACGTCGCTTTGCTTATGTTGCTCGCCTGTGATTCGCTCGGGCGACTGATAGCATAAGGTCTTTACTGCCTGCTGTTGGCGTGCGCCTTCTGCCACCTGGGCCAGACTGAAATTGTTGACCCAGGTCTGCCCCTCACCATCGATGAGAATATTTTCCGGTTTGATGTCATTGTGTAAGGTTCCGCGATTGTGCGCATAGCTCAATGCTTTGGCTGCCTGTAATCCAATTCCTGCAAACGTACGCCAGGTATGCTTCTGCAAGCTTCGTAAGATCGCTTGAGTTTGCACGTGACGCGCCGGTTCAATTTGATGTCGATTGGTCCCTGGGGGCTGTTGTTCGTTCTCAGTGGCAAGCAGCCGAATGATCTGATCCAATCCGATTCCATTCACTAACTGCATGACCGAGTAACAATACCCCTGGTCTTTTCCTGTCTTATAAAAGGAAACGATATTCGGGTGTCTTAATCGCGACACCAGCCGCGCTTCCCGTTCAAATCGTTCTTGCCAGCGTGGTGTCATTTCTGACTTCCAAGGCAGCAATTTAACTAAAACGCGGCGATTGAACTTCCCCTGCACTGCTTCACATAAGATTGAGGTTCGACTGCGACTGATTTCGCGAATGATGTGGCAGTCGCCCAGTTGTTTGATGCGGGACGGATCAGGGAGCTGCTGTCGCAAATTGGAAAATTCCTGATTACCTTTCCACTGTTCCATGGCGATCAGTACAGGAAAGCTTTCGCGAATGATTTCTGCATATTCTGGATAAGCATCTGCATAATCATCCACGGAGGGGTTCAGCCAACGGCGATGTTCGTCTACGAATTGGCTTGCCAATAATTCAAGCGGCATGCGTTCTGTTGCTGACTCAGCAGGTAGAACTGTTTCTGTTCGAATTTCAGAATTCATGTTGACCCTTTACGACATTCTGAAGTTACGCAGACAAGTGGTAAGCCTCCCTTTCCAGACCGGTACTCACTGTGTAGGAGCGGCTGAAAATGATGAGACTCTGGGGAAGGTTCGAGGGTGTTTGCAGTTCATCAAATGTAATGTGCTTAATCCGTTTTCATTTCGCATGTGGGCACGCTTTTATAAAACGTGGGTCAGAACCGGATTGCTACCGGGAATCTTCATTATTTTAAAAAAACAGCCGACGTATGTTCCCCTGAAAGAGGTTCTCACTACGATGTGGGTATTTTGAGGGCATTTTTGGAGATTGAGCCGGGGCGCCGCTCCTGCCCGGAAGATGAGATATCAGGAAATTCGGACTACTTTTTGCTCTCAGATTGTAATTCGTGCGCAGTAAAATTACAGTAATCTATACAGTTACGGCGCTCGATGGAAAGTACAATAATTCTTATCACTGACAACAAATTCACCGACAACAACATCACTGACTACAAGAGGAATGAATTATGAATACAACCGTTTGTCTGAAGCAGAGACTCTTTTCAGTATTAGTCCTTATGTTCCTGAGTTCCACCGTGTTATCTGCGGGTGAGAAAAAGGATGCAAAATCACACAATACACCACCAGAGGGGTTTGTTGCTCTGTTTAACGGAAAGGACTTGTCTGGCTGGATCGGGATGAACTTCCACAAAGTCAAAGGCAAAAGTCCGGTGGCTGTAAAGAACATGCCTCCTGCGGAACGTGAAGAATTGCTGAAAAAGAACTGGCAAGACGTTCTGGAACACTGGTCAGTGGAAAATGGTGAGCTGGTCAATGACGGTCATGGCGTTTATCTGACGACCGCTGAAGATTACGGCGATTTTGAATTGCTGCTCGATTATAAAACCGTTGCCAAAGCAGATAGCGGCATCTATCTCCGTGGTGTACCCCAAGTTCAAATCTGGGATACTACCAAAGAAGGCGGCAAGTGGGACCGCAAGGCCAATCTGGGGTCAGGTGGGCTGTTTAATAATAAAGGCGAAGGCAAACATCCGCTCGTCCACGCCGACAAGCCGTTTGGCGAATGGAACCAGTTGCGGATCATCATGAAAGGTGAAAAAGTCACCGTCTATCTCAATGGCAAACTGGTTGTAGATAACAAAAAGATGGATAACTACTATGAAAAAGACAATCCGATCTACGAAACCGGCCCGATTCAATTACAGACCCATGGCGGCGAAATTCGTTTTCGTGATGTTTTTCTGAAAAAACTATAGTGAAAACAGCGTTCTGAAAACGGCCTCATTCTGTAAATCAAACAGAATGGGGCCAACCCGGTCAATGATTTCGTTGTCACGGTAGAGTCTGTTCAAAATATCGACTTCAGGGAGGAGTTTACACATGGTGCCATTGTTTAACCGATTGTTGCTGATCGGAGTACTGCTGATTGCCGGTTGTACGCAGACAACTCCGGTGGAAGAAATTTCAGTTCAAACCAGTGGCGTTTCTTTAAGTGACTCTGAAATTCCTGATCTTTCCGCTACCTGGCCAGGCTGGCGTGGACCACAACAGAACGGCCACGCAGCGGATCAGAAACTGCCGACGGAATGGAGTGAAACAACCAATGTCCTCTGGAAGTCGGATGTTCCCGGACGGGGGCATAGTTCTCCCGTTGTTGTGAACGATCTGGTCTTATTGGCAACCGCCGATGATCAGAAGCAAGAGCAGGCCGTGATGGCCTTTGATCGTGCTGATGGAACGGTCCGTTGGGAAACGGCGGTCCATACAGGCAAATTTCCATCGCCGGGAGAACTGCATAAAAAAGGGACCAATGCGAACGGAACGGTACTCTTTGATGGAGAACGTATTTTTGTCGTCTTTCTGAATTCGGGAAAGATTATTGCGACGGCCCTCGATTTGAAAGGCGCACAACTCTGGCAGCAGGAACTGGGCGCTTTTAATTCGAAATTTGGTTACGCCCCTTCCCCTGTACTCTATAAATCATTCGTGATTATCGCCGCCGATAATCGAGGTGGCGGATATCTCACTGCTTTGGACCGGAAAACGGGAGAGATCGCCTGGCGTATCTCGCGACCTGCCGTCAGTACCTATTCCAGTCCGGTGGTGGCGCACGTGGGCGGCCGTGATCAGTTGCTGATCAGCGGTTGTGATCAGGTTGCCAGCTATGATCCGGCAACGGGTAAGGAATACTGGAGTACGCCCTGTTTGGCAGAAGCGACCTGTGGCACGATTGTCACGACCGATGATCAGATCTTTGCCAGTGGCGGTTACCCCAAACGCGAGACGGTTGCTCTGTCTGCTGATGGCAAGCTGCTCTGGTCCGACAAGACTAAGATCTACGAGCCCTCGATGTTGGTAAACGGCGACCAGCTTTACGGGATCACGGACGACGGGATTGCCTACTGCTGGTCGACCGAAACAGGTGAAGTGCTCTGGAAAAACCGCTTACGAGGTTCGTTCAGCGCTTCGCCGATTCTCTGCAACGGGTTGGTTTATATCTCGAATCTGTCAGGAGAAACGTTCGTGTTTGAAGCGAACGCCGCTGGTTATAAAGAAATCGCCGTCAACAAAATCGGCGATGACTGTTACGCGAGCCCTGCTGCCGTTGACGGACAACTCTTTCTCCGAGTGGGAAAACAGTCAGGCGGAAAACGGCAGGAAGAGTTGGTGTGCATCGGTGTGGAAGACACGGAACCATCGGCTGAGTAAGATCGGCTGAATGGAGACCTGTGGTCTCGAATTCTGAGAGAACTCCGAGGGCCTTTTGCTTATTAATGCCGTTTGCCGCTGAGTTCTCGTTTCCACTCCAGTTTTTTCTCGAGAGATGAGATCACCATCCCCGCGATGTCTTTACCGGTGGCAGCTTCGATGCCCTCTAAACCGGGTGACGAGTTGACCTCAAGCAAGAGTGGTCCATTTTTTGATCTGATGATGTCGACGCCCGCAATCATCAAGCCGAGCGCTTTGGTTGCTTTGACGGCGAGCCTGCGTTCGGTGGGCGTGATTTTAACGATGGAGGCGGTTCCCCCCTGATGAATGTTGGCGCGAAATTCGCCGGGAGCCGCTTCGCGTTGGATCGAAGCCACTACTTTACCGTCAATCACAAAGCAGCGCAGGTCTTTGCCATCTGCTTCTTTAATAAACTCCTGTACCAGCAGATTGGCGCGGAGTGCTTTGAATGCGTTGATGACACTTTCTGCTGCTTTTCTGGTTTCTGCTAAAACAACGCCGCGCCCTTGCGATCCTTCCAGTAGTTTCACAATCAGCGGGGCCCCGCCGACCATTTCAATCAGATCATTCGTATCCATGGGAGAATTTGCGAAACCTGTGGTTGGGATACTGATGCCACTCTTAAGCATTAATTGCAGCGAGTATAGTTTATCTCTGGATTGCATGATAGCAGATGAGGAATTGACAGTCAGGACAGACATGCTTTCAAATTGTCGTGCGAGGGCACAACCGTAGTAGGTGATGCTGGGCCGAATACGTGTGATCACAGCATCCAGGTCATCAAGAATCTTGCCTCCACGATAATGGGCTTCTGGTTCTGTCGCATCGAGTTTCATGTAGCATTGTTTGATATCAAGAAACTCCATTTCATGGCCGCGTTCTTCACCGGCTTCTAAAATGCGTTGATTACTATAAAGTTCCTGATTACTGGCGAGCAGCGCAATCTTAAGCCCACTCTTGGCTTGTTCTCTTTTTCCGTAGTGCTTATCGAGGATCTCAGTTGAGACTTGTCCCGTACAAAAACTGAGGGAGGGGTCAACCAGCATACGACCACTCATGGCTTCACGGCCTAGGAGCATTCGGAAACCCATCGAATCGCGATTGGCTAACGTCAGTTCGATCTCCCAGGCCTCATCTCCAATTTTCAGTGTGGCGAGAATCACATAACGTGTTTCCGAGATCCCGCTCGAACTTTTTACAATCCGCTTATCCACAACGGGGCGTTCACAACGCACGACAATCCGCCTGTTATTCTGGACGGGGTGAACTTCAAAACTAACCCAGGTCTCGCCTTGACGTCTGAATTTCTGAACATTGAAGGCGTGGATCGAGGATGTTTTTGCACCGGAGTCGACGCGTGCTTTAATGGCAGGCAGTCCCAGATCAGGAAAGGAACACCATTCTTCACTACCAACAATTAGTCTGGGTTGACTGTCTTTCATTGATTTTGATTATCTATCTGTAATGGAAATTGAAAGCGGAAGATCAGATTCGGTTGCTACCGTCTCAGTTCTACTGGGGAGTATGCGATAGCCTAGACCGTAAAGTGATAGGCATAAAATTGCTCGTCTCTCTTCCAACCGGCTGACTGATACAAGGCTTGCGCAGTCTTGTTCGTGATTTCGGTTGACAGTGTGAGACAAATGGCATTTAGTGTTTTGGCATAGTCAACGGCCGCGGTCAGCAGGAGTGAGCCAATGCCTTTTCTTCGGCTATCAACACTGACAAACAGATCGTTCAGAATAAAAGCTCGGGCCAGTGAGACCGAGGAAAAACTGGGATAGAGCTGAGTGAATCCCACTGGCGTGTCAGACTCAAAGGCGAGAAACATGACTGACTCGCCATGCTGGAAGCGTGCGGACAGAAATTCTCGCGCCGCTACAAGATCGCTGGTACGTCCATAAAATTGGCGATAACTGTCGAACAAAGGCACGAGAGTTTCGATATCGGAGAGAACGGCTTGTCTGACTGTGATCTGGTTCATGTTTCACCAGGAATGAATCTACGAGTGATTCGCTAATAATATTTAAGCGTAAAATAGCTTTTGCTCTGGTTATTGTCCACGACCTGACTGGAAGTATTTAAGGGATTCATAGTTTACGCGGAAGATAATCATGTGGGAAACCACATTGTGACATGGTCGTCAGATTATTGTTTCCAGCAATCAGCATCGCCACTCTTGTGCAGTCTGCTTGTGAAAGCTGGTTTGCTTCTGGTCTCTGGTGCCTTTACTGGTGGCCATGCCAATGGAACTTCAGGGCCATTCTGGCAATCGAATCCCTAAACGGTCTTCCTTCATCAAATACCAGTGGAAAATTAATAATCCAAATATTTATGTTAATGCAATCGAATTGTATTTACATAACAAAGGCGGGTGCTATGATCTTCTCAGGTCTGTTGCATGAGTCACAGCCGTTAATGAAGTTGGTCAGCCGTCGCAGATCGCCAATTTTGCATCAAAAACCAATTTGGAACGGGAGGAAAAAATGAAACGACAACGACGGGGTTTTACATTGATTGAATTACTGGTGGTCATCGCCATAATCGCGATTTTAATCGCTCTATTATTGCCGGCTGTTCAGATGGCACGTGAAGCAGCCAGACGAACGCAATGTAAGAATCATCTCAAACAACTGGGATTGGCGTTACATAATTATCATGAAACGCATTCTCGGCTGCCTTTAATGGCGTCCGATTCGCTCTACGGTTATTCTCCTTCGGCACAACTGCTGCCATATCTTGATCAGGCGAACCTGCATAATTTGATTGATTTCAGGGAACCTTTATTGTCCGGGCCTGCCTGGGCAGCGACTCTGAATCCTGCACTCGAAACTGTGGCGCAACAAGCTCTGCCTTTGTTTATGTGCCCCAGTGATGCGGGAAATGTGTACTACACGGATTCAAATGGTTCCATCTGGGCCGGGACAAATTACATGGTGAATGGTGGGTCCGGGCGGAATGACCAGTATTGCTCGTCCCAAAATGACGGTTTGTTCTGGCGTGGCTCTTCCACTCGGTTTCGAGACATTACCGATGGAACGACCCAGACTATTTTCATAGCCGAAACACTGTTTGGGGATCGAGGCCCTGATACGACCGAATTATTGAATCCTGATCGACAAATGAAACGTGTCAGCGGTGGTGGCCCCTGCTCTGTCACTTCTGATGATCTCGCTGGAAGAACAGCAACAGGGTATGAAGGCCGACGCGCGGGGGGCTGGATACGGAATATCGGCTACCACACTTTGGTGCACGGCTATTATCCGCCTAATTCAAATGCGCCTGATGTGGCACATCATGGAGAGGTGATTTCCGGCGCACGAAGTTTACACACAGGCGGGGCCAACATTCTGTTGTGTGATCGGAGTGTGCGATTTCTTGGTGAAAACGTTGATTTGGAAACATTACGAAAACTGTTCAGCCGCGCTGATGGCGAAGTGGTTGGAGAGTTCTAATCACAATGACGGTTTTCGCTTTTGAAATAACAGCCTTGTGAATCAATCCCTAGACGATAATGAAATCAGGTCATGAAGTATTCTTTCTACGAATCAAGTTCTGCTTATAAACGAGTATTCGTTTTCTTTCGCTGTCTGTTGCCTTTTGTCGGAATCGTGCTGGCAGCCGGTTGTTCGGGAGACGTTGCCAGTGAAATTATTCCCGTCACGCTTCAACCGCCGGAGGTGTTCGAATTCAATAGAGTGAAATGGCGGCGAGAAGATTCATTGGGTCAATCAGATACCAGGCTGTTATCGCGTTTTTTTAAAATGAACCCCAGTATGATCGATAGCCCCGTTTTGGAAGGGACTCCGACGGTGTATCACGGAACCAGAAATCGCCGTCGCTTTTACTGGGTAAGCGGAACTGCGACCCAACCGCTCTGGTTGTGCGTGCAATATAAAAAAGGGGCCTTTCAACTGCTTGAGGGGCACGGCAGTCCTTATGGAAACCGTTCCGATTAAAAATTACTGCCTGCGTTTCTAATTCAATTTATTTTCCTGTTTTTACTTTTGAGAGGACGATATGGGATCACTGCGCCTTCAGTTTAGAATGATTGTATTATTGAGTTTCCTGACTCCAATGTTGGGGGGGATACCGTCGCTGGTTCAAGCGGAATCAAAGGGCCAGACAATCCCCGGTAAGCAGGTCGAAAAAACGACCAGCAAGAAAAAAAAGAAGCGAACCGTCTGTCGGCTCTTCTTTCAAGATCATGAAACAAAAACGGTCAAATGGGCCGACATCATTTCCAGTGATTCCCTGAAAATGGAGACGCCATCCGTGATCGAGGGTTTTCCCAAGGTTGATTCTGAAGAACAAAATCTGGTGCAGATGGAAAATAGTCTGGGAACGATTCTGGTGGGTGTGCGAGATCATGAGGGAGGCGAGAATCAGAGTGGCTGGATCTTTCTCAATTCGGGAGTGAAGGAAGAATCTCATGGAAATCATGCGCACTGGTACTATAAAAAGAAGCCGAGCGTGATTGCTTCCAGGTTGGATGCCCAACAGGGGAATCCGGCACATTTATACTGCTATGCTGGCGTGTTTTATCTGGCGAATGATCGTAATTCCGGATACACAAGGCTCGATCCGCAACGCTATCTTGACCAACCGAATCAGGAAATTAAAGCGGGTTTTCATCGCGGGGGCGGCAATCATATTACGCTGGCGGTTGTCGATGGGAAAACCGGCTATTCTTCCTGGATTGATGGAGGCGGCCCACAAAAGGGAATCATTGATGTGACGCAGATTCGGCCTGGAGGAAACAAGGAAATCGCCTATTCATTCGCGTTACCGTCGGGTGCGATTCATGGTGCGACCACGTGTGCCGGGAAAGTGTTCTTTGCTCCTGCCGACGGGATCTGCTGGTGCGAAGCGGATCTGAATCCCCTGCCCCAAAATCAATCGAAAGTGAAAGTTCATCATCTTTCACTGGGGAAGGATGCTGAAACAAAGAAATCTGATCGCACTGGTGCTTTTTCAACTCATCGAAATTATATTTTGTTTGTTTCGGGAAAAGGCGAGTCTGCCCGGTTATGTCTGCTGAACGCGAAATCAGATCAACCGGCGGTAATTTCGGTTCCGTTAAAAATGCAAGAGGGAAACGCGCCTGCTTCCTTGCAAGTGGTGCGGACAGCTTGGGGGAAACGGCTGGCGTTTATATTTCATAATCATCCCAGGGAATTAGATCAGGATGAGTTTCTGAGTATCATTGACCTCGACCCCAACGCCGATTTGGATTTTCAGGATGCGAAGCTGCTAAAACAACTAAAAACAGGCCCCAGCAAGGTGGAAGGTCATTACGGACATCATGCGGTCTGCTTTGATCAATCAGGCCGCTATGCTTTCTGGTCGGAACCTGGTACGGGAACTATTCAAGCTTTGTCGCTCAAGACTCTGAAGCCCCTTAGCACGTTTACCGTTTCTGGAGAGCCGACAAAGTTGATTGCCATTGGTCAGCAGGACCGGAAAGATTAGGCCTGCTTCAGTATTTCTGGATCGGTTCTGATCGGGAACCACTGTTCGGTTTTCCTCTCCCGCAGGAATACGAAGATCGGATAAAATACGGAATGGACAGGTGGTGAAAATGACTGATGCCACTTGTTCATTCCGTTTGTTTCAGGCAGACAGTGATGCTGGTATGTGCATTATGATCCAGTGAAGATGTCAAAAGGTATGCAAGGATCTTCGCGAAACGCACCAATCTGTCAAGCGATGATTGAGCTGCGATGAGCAATGAAGCGACTGAGAAACAGTTTGGCTGTGTGTTGATCACTGTTTGAAAGCAGTTGAAAAATAGTGATGATTGGGAAGTCATTCAGGTGGTTCATGCTCAAAACTGTGAGAAACCAGTGCATTTCATGGTGAGAAGATCGACAGATGCAGAGATATATACCGACTAAAATAAAATCTCACGCGCGCGACTATTGCAGCGTAGTTTCCAGATTGGCACGCTGATGTCAATCCGTAAAAAAATCCCTGGAAAACAGGGATTTAGTGGGGATTTCAAGAGACGCGAATATGTCAAGTGTGGGTGGTGATGATCGATTTGATTTCCATCGAACAAATCGTTCCGCCAATACTATTTGCCGATGCAATACAATTCGGTTCCGGTACGAATCAAAACCGTCTGGTCCACGGCAGCAGAACCATAAATGGTTGGTCCCAATTGGGAATACCCGGCACTTGATCGAGGCTGTCCGCCGCGACTTTCGGACTTCGCTTTTTCATCCTTGGGGGCATCTGATTTTTTTGTTGCTGTGATTTTAGCTGGTTTCTTTTCGGGAGACGCTGGTTTTGATTCAGCATCGGAAAAGAGTGTATTCGAGGAGAGTAATTCAAATTCAGGTCCCTGCCGAATTACATCGGTCAGTCCTTTTTTCGTGAAAAAGTAGATCTGCTCTCCTGCTGCTAAAGGTGAACTCCAACAAGGGCCGGACAGGCGTTGAGCAAAGTGCTGCTTGCCGGTTTCGAGGTCCAGGCAGTAGACGACGCCGACTTTATTGACGAAATAGGCACACCCCTGATAGGCCACTGGCGTACAATAGTAGGAAATTGCTTTCTTGGCTTTCCAGAGGACTTCGTAGCCTGGCTTTCCCTCTTTTGTGACCAGTTTTAAGCAACAGTTGGAAGCACTGGCTTTAGCTGCATCGGGTTTTCTGCGGTCGGTTGAAGCGCCGATCAGAATCATATCTCCCAAGACAGAAGCGGAGGGAATGGTATTTCCACTGATTCCAGAATGTGTCCAGAGTAATTTGCCGGTGAGCCCCTGGTAACCTTTCACGGTGCCTCGCGCACTGACAATGATTTCTGGCGTCCCATCCCGATCAGCGATGACCGGTGAGGTCCAGGCGACTCCTGTTTCCCGATCGGTTTTCCAATTCGTTTTACCGGTTTTTTTATTCAGAGCTAATAAGTATGAGGGGCCATCGTGGGCCGTTAAAACAATTATTTGATCAGCGGTTTGGGCTAAAGAGTTGCCGATACCATGATTGCTGACGAAAGCACCATAATCTTTTACCAGAGAGCGGTGCCAGAGTGGATCTCCGGAATGAGAATAGGCAACGACATCTCCACTTTCAAAGAAGGCATAAATTCCGTTTTCATCAACCGCCGGTGTGGGGGCGGCCCGGGAAACCATCATTGAGGTCTTTTTCGTCTGACTGGCTTTGATTTCTTTGGTCCAGATGTGTTGTCCGTTACCAAGCTCGTAAGCATGCAGCAGGCATGTTTCCTGTTGCGGGCCTTCAATCGAAGTCACAAAGACCATGTTTTTCCAGATGACCGGAGACGATTGCCCATAACCGGGAACCGTTTGTTTCCAGCGAATTCCCTTTTCGGGAGACCATTTCAGAGGCAGATTAGCAGCCGGAGAAATGTTGGACCCATTGCCTCGAAAGCCGGTCCAGGTGTCTGCCGCTTGAGATGAGGAACCAAAAGAAACGATCGTAATCAAGCAAACCAAAGCGAATTTATTTTTGAACACAGTGATGTTCCTTCATTTGATGTTTCACAGGATTGGTAAATAAGTCTGCCAGTGATGTCTGGCTCAAAACTGTTTCCAGCATTGAGAAAGTCTGGTTCAGATGATCGTGCAGCTGACCGATTTCCGTAAAAATTGATGTAGGGAATACAGAAGAATCTTTAGATGCTACTGATTTGACCGAATTGATGACATCCAGCAGAGAAATATTCTGAGGATGTAAAATCAAGGCATAGCCACCATTTTGGCCGCGTTGGGATCGAATGAGTCCCGTTCGATTTAATTCCAGCATTATCTTTGGCAAATAGGCGTGTGGAACCTGAGTCACTTCAAACAGTTGGTCTCTGGTCATATAGCTTGGGAAACGAAATGCAAGGCAGGTCATTGCCCGCAATGCATAGGCTTCGGTTTGAGATATCATCTATACTACTCACAAAAAGTCTGGCTTAAATTATTGTTCTTTGCCACGATGCGATGCAGAGAGCGTAATTCATCAGATCAATTCTTCAGGGAATCGGTAAATCGGGTGGTCAACGTATCTGTTCGATGATGAGTTTCAGGTGTTTGTAGTTGTTTGAGATTTTCACGGCAGATATTGTGTCTGGTGCGATCATTTGTCTGGGAAAAAATTGCAACCAGTTTTTTCAGGCATTCTGGACAATGGATTTCTATCAGCTCAAATGTGTTAATTTCTTTGACAACAAGATAGGCTTCATGAACTTGTCCTGTTTGTTCCAGCAAATTTCCCAAAGCAATTCGGTAGTGACGATTTTCGGGATCAATCATCACGGCTTTTCGGAGTACACCCGCGATATGTTCTTTGGGGTAACCGAGCTTCCCCATGAAATAAGCCATTCCAAACCAGGTTTCTCCCGATTCGGGATCGCGCTGCGCTGCTTTTCTGCAGGCCTCCAGAGCGAGGTGCGTCAGGTCAGGATATTGTCCCAGATAAGAAGAGAGTGCTGGGAAAAGCTGCTCTGGAAGATCATTGCGTTTCAGCAGGATCGAAAAAACAGATTTCGCCAGCGAATGTTTCCCGATTTCCATATAATTCTTTGCCAAAACATACTGGCCAGAGGCAGAAATCGGAGTCAGGGTTGTAGCGGTTTCCAGTGAGTGGATTGAGAGATGGTGCCAATGCAGTGCGTCCTCAATCAGGCCTTTCATTTCCCAGCCTTTCCCTTCATCAGGCTGCGCTTCCAGCAGTTGCGAGATCCAGTCTAGAGATTGATGGTGCAAACCCTGCCGAAACAGGCCGATTGCTTTCTGTAATGTTTTTTGGATTTCCATCGTATTCTCACTGAAGGGAAAGAATCATATTGATCCGTAAGAAGATCCGTAAGAAAAGGAGAGACAAGAGTTCCCGGAAATGGGGCGTATCCTAAAAGAAACTCTTGCCTCTTCAAGCGGAAAACAGACTTTAGTTCAATTTCACTTGCTCAATCGATTTCAGATGTCCTTTGCGAGAAGCACCACCAATGGCGAGTAGTCCCCCATTTCCGTCGGCCAGCAGACGATGGAAAAACCGCGGTGTGGAAAGTGTTCCCGATTTATTCCAACTCTTGTTTTTCTGATCAAATTGATAGACTCCCCCGTCCATGCCGCTGACATACAGTTTCCCGCCAATGCTCCAGGCCGTGGTGCCGAAACCGTTCATGGTGCTGCCAGGCAGTTCAGGGCCTTTGGTCCATTTGCCGGTTTCTGGCGAGTAGATATCGACTTCATGACTGATGTCACCATCAGAGTCGATTCCCCCCATGACGAAAATCTGTCCCTGATGAGCGGCTGCTGAGAGCGCCCTGCGCTGGAAGGGTTGTTTAATTGCTTTCCACTTTGGCTTTTCTTGTGAAGCATCCAGCAAGAGCATTTCTTCCCGCCAGATGGAATCATCGCCGTTTTTTTGCATTGTCCAGCCACCAACTACATAGAGCTGGTCTCCCAGAAAGACTGAGTCGTGTGAAGAGCGACCAGCGGGCATCGGTTCGACAGCTTCCCAGGCTTTCTTTTCAGGTGAGTAACGTTCGACTGTGGAGATCGATTCCATTTGCGAGTCCTCTTTTTTTTGATTGGTCACAGAGAGACCTCCCACGCGATAGACACTGTCACCGTGAGGTGCCATCGCTAATCCCTGCAAAGGAGTTTTCAGGGGCAGCGATTCCCATTTCTTTGGCTGCTTCAGATTCAGCCGCTGAAATTTTTGCGAGAGGTTTTCGGCACTGTGTGTGTGGGCTCGACCGATGTGACCACTATAAACGTAGAGATAATCGCCGCTGACGGCTGCGCCGAAGCTCGAGATGGCGTCGGGAAGCTGTGGGAATTTACTGTCTGTTGCAGGTGCGGAATCTGTGGCCGTGGTCTTGGTGTTTGCAGGCAGAGAAACAAACGGCAGGGTCAATGTGGAATAGTGTCTGACGCTGTCGTACTTGTCGCCTTCATGTTCGCCTTTTTTCTCTTCAGAATGTTTTGTTCTGATGGAATAGACGCCGTTTGATAATTTGGTCTGGTATTGGCCTTTGGCATTTGTGGTGGCAGTGACTGTTTCACTGCTGGTTTTGGGACCAATGATTTTGAGTTCTGCATCTGCCAGGGATTTGCCATTCCAGTTGACCTGGAAAGTGACTTCGTCCCCTGTCAAAACAGGAACGATTTCCAGCGGCAATTGTTCTGAACAAGAAATTTTGTTCCAGACTCTCTGGCTTTTTTGGGGAAATGCTTTAGCGTAATACTTCAGCAGGAACTGGCTTTCTCCCCGCGTGATCACACCATAAGTATGGTTCAAACCGTAAGCTGACTTGCCTGCTCCTTTGGGAGTCGGCGTGATGAAAAGCGATTCATCCCCTTCTGTCAGAGGGTAGGTTTGCAGTTTGCCGTTCGGACTTTTTTCCCAGACTTTGATTGAGGTGAGTCGTTTCAGCAAGTCCGGGTCATCGGGTTCGGCGGCTTCTCCAAAATAAAGTTGTACCTTGGCGGCGTTATTTTTGCCTTCTGCCTGTGGTAAGAGCCAAAGGAAGTGGGCATACGCCTGATTTGTAATCGTGACAGCCAACAGGCAAATGATGGCGGCAGACCATTGAAAAGTTTTCATATGCATACTCTTAAAATGGAAGTAAAAGGTTGTTTTGAAGTTGTTTTAGTTTGTCTGTGAGAGCGATTCGGGGGTGGTCAAAGTGTGGTTTGACAGTTTGATTGAACCGACATTTCTCTCGAAGTTCTCGTCACAGTCCACAGTCAGCATTGATTCCGGCAAGTCAAATTTACCGACACGTGTAAAGAAGAAGGTGTTGCTGCGATTGGATGTAATCGCTCCAGTTTTCGGGTTGCGATAGATCACGGAAGTATCACGGGGCAGAACAGCGCCTTCTTTGGTGCGCCAGACATCCAGTGTTGTAATCGTGAACCATGCTTTGTCGGAGCGGCGATGAACTTCAGTCATGACATCATCTTGCAATCGGAAGGACACATTCTTGCCGTCAATATTCACCAGACGACCGAGCGCGTGATTGACCTGGTTGTCAGCGAAGGTCGCTGGGATTGGTTTCTGCTGACGGTATTTGCGGTGGCTGATAACGGAACGCAGTTTAGGCAGGCTCCATTCTGAAAGTTCTTTGTCGTCCAGTGTGAGCGTGACTTTGAATTCTTTGTCGGCGGTGAGTTTTCCTTGCGTCTTTTTGCCATTATAGAGCACAGTCACATCGGCAGTGAATCCGGGAAAATCTTGCCAGAGGGCGCGTGCTTCTCTTGCTTTTTGATAGAGCTTTGTCGCTTCAGCTTGCTCCTGTTTTGTAGCAGGCTTAGCCTGATCTTTGGCTGGTATCCACTGTGTTGTCGCTGACAGTGTCAGCAAGACAATCAGCCCGGCAAGGCCCCATTGTTTAAGCTCTCGACGAACGATCTGGTAGAACTTCATGGCATTTCTCCGTGTTGGCCTCTCATAGAGGGATCTGGTTATTTGGATTCAATTTTAAACTGGAACATGTTTTTTCCGTCTTTAGTAACTGTCGCTGTCAGATTGGAATTTTTGTTATAAGCAGCAGGGATGATGACACTTGAGGGGTCTTTAAAAGGCTTTCCCTGTTTTTTTGCTTCTGCCTGCATTTCAATAAATTCTTCCATCTCAGGATTGGTCGAATAGATTTCAACCCGTGCCTGGCCAATCACAGGGCCTCCTACTTCTGGTATTTGATAGATCCCTTCGTGAACGATTCCAGCAGATTTCACCGTTCCATGTGGAGTTTTCGAGATGAAGAGAATACGCGCACTTGTGATAGGGTCACCATCGTAATAGAAAAGGCCTGAGACACCGACGCGTTCGCCGCGCGGATCGTCTTTTGTTCCAATACAACCAAGGCAACTCAACAGGAGTACTGCGAGTAAGAAACCTTGCCTGAAGTTCACGGTTGGGGATAACTGTTTCATTGATATTCTAAAAATAGGACTCATTTCGAAATTCAACCAATGGCTTTCGCAGCAGCACTTTTCGTGTTTCGGTAACAAATCAAGTGCTTCTGCAGGCCATCCGAGGGAAGGTCTACTTGTTTTGATCTAAGATCATTAAAATTCTCCGATCACTTCCCCACCCGATTTAGTGGCAATTGCATCGAGTAATTCTGCATCAATATTTTCACTAACAAAGCGAACTGCGCCATCGCCGAGGAGGAAGTGAGCCCCTCCGACATGGTCACTCCGCCAGGTTGAGCGGTTCGCATCCAGGTTTACATTAAAGTCACCGCTGGTGTCTCCCATGGCGACTCCGCTATAGCCTCCACCCCAACGGTGGCTTCCCCAGCGTGGTGTACCTTGATACGTTGCGTTTGATGCACACGAGCTGGAGTGACCGGACCAAAGATAATCCTCAAGTCGGTAATTAAATTCGCCACACATAATGGTATTGGATAGGCCATCCGTCACGTCACGGAACAGTGTCGGCTTGATTTTTTCATGGTTACGACCTGGAAACATACCATCTGGCTCAGTTAAATAACTTGTGCCTGCATCGTGAATTCCCATTGAAGCACCATAACTGGTCGGTGCCCCATCTTCATCGCACGGTGCAAACGGGACTGCCCGTGGAAGAACCATCGTGGGGCAGAGATAGACTGGCAGTGTTGTGTTAAGCGCTTCCAGGTTTGCAGGGTCTGTATAATCTAAATTAAAATCATAGATATTTTGTAAATTGGCCTGATCTAAAAATGGCAAAATTGCGGTGAAGGGACTGTAGGTTTGATTATTCATTCCCATGGGGAGCGAGGTGTGGACATCGTGGTAGTTATGCATCGCCAGGCCAATTTGTTTCATGTTGTTCTTACATGAAGAGCGGCGGGCGGCTTCGCGGGCCTGCTGGACCGCAGGTAAGAGTAAAGAGATCAGGATCGCGATGATGGCGATGACGACAAGTAATTCAATCAGAGTGAACGCGCGTTTTGTGCGATGGCGGGAAAACATGGTTTCTCCAAAGTTGTAGGAAATTACCAGAGTGATGAAATTGAATGGGAAAGGGATCCGATTCAATGTCCGAATTAGTCTGGCTGGCTGGCTACAAATGGAGAAATGTCACGTTGGCTGGCTGGCTGATTGAAATTGAAACTCAATCTCAATAGCGGGATCGTATAATCGAATCCCCTGTTTCGCAAGATGACTCGTCTTAATTTTGTGAAAAAATTGGAAAATGCGGGAAGAGCCGTAGAAAATAGCTTGGATACTTAGAGTTTACGTTCATGCAGGAATAGAGAATCGCTGCGTGCAGGTCCTGATTTGAACTGGAGTGGATGGGAGTCAGGAGAGTGTCAGAAACTGAAATTGTATACTATTGTGATGTGGAATCACTCTGCCTGGTTCTCGATACACTCCAGAAACTGCTGGCCGAAGTCATCGCATTTCTTCTGCCCGACTCCCCAGATTTCGAGAAACTCTGCCAGTGTTTTCGGTGTGTGGCGGGCCAGTTCCCGTAATGTCGCGTCACCAAAGACCATATAAGGCTGCAGTCCCTTCTCGCTGGCGATTTGTTTTCGCAAGGTGCGCAATTCTTCGAAGAGACTCTGGTCGACGCCTTTCCAGTTCAGGTCAGCCAAGTCATTTTTGGTGCGCCGTGTTTTGTCAGCCTTCGCGTCCTGTGTCGCGCGCATGAGTTGCGGAGTGACTTCCCCGCGTAATAATTGCCAGCCTGGGTCTGTGATCCGCAGTTGTTGATACTCGGCGGTTTTCGTTAAGTACCCTTGAGACACCAATTGATTGAGCCAATGGCGAATTGTCGACAGGCTTTCTTGTTTCAGTAGACCATACGTACTTAATTGATCGTGACGATTGGCGAGTACCTTCTTATCTTTTGATCCTTTCAGAACTGCGGCTGTATAAGAGGAACCGTAATTTTGATCCTGTCTAAAAATCGAAGACAGGATTTTCTGAGCAATCACCTGCGCATCATCAACCTGTTCAAAATCACCACGACAAAGATCGCACCCCGTTTCGCAATCCTGTTCCAGATCCTGACCAAAGTGCTGCATCAGATAGCGGTGCCGACAGTCAAAGGAATGGCAGTAGTTTTGCATGGCCTGGAGTGACTGGAAAGCGGTCTTTTTTGCTTCGTCCGGCTGGTCGTCCAGGATTCGTTTCCAGATCATGGCGTCCTGCTCGGAGTAGAGTAAAACGCATTCCGCTTCCAGGCTGTCTCGCCCTGCCCGACCGCTTTCCTGTTGATAATTTTCCAGTGATTTCGGCAAGCCGGCGTGAATTACATAACGTACGTTAGGTTTATCAATGCCCATTCCAAACGCGATGGTGGCGACAATGGCATCGAGCCGATCTTGAATGAACGCTTCCTGATTGGCGGCGCGTTCTTGATCGGGTAATCCGGCGTGATAAGGCTTGGTTTCATAACCGGCATTGTTTAATGACTCACTCAGCGATTCGACATCCGCACGGGAGATGCAGTAAATCACTCCCGCTTCATCCGGATGTCGTTCGAGCACTTCACACACCTGGGAGAAGCGATCTGCGCGTCGCGCGACAGAATAAGTCAGATTGGGGCGGTCAAACGAACCGATTAGAATGTCCGGTTTTTTCAATGCGAGCTGCACCGCGATATCAGAGCGTACCTGTTCGGTGGCGGTGGCGGTGTAGGCGTGAACGCCGCACTTCGGAAAGATATTTTTTAGTTCCTGTAATTCACGATAATGCGGGCGAAAATCATGCCCCCACATACTCACGCAGTGGGCTTCGTCAATCACGATGAATGACAGATTGATTTCAGCCAGTAGGCAGAGCATGCCTTCCAGCATCAGCCGCTCAGGAGCTACATATAATAGTTTGACTTCCCCCGCGCGTACATCTCTTAAAACCTGTCGGGATTCTTGCTGATCCAGCGAACTGTTGAGATAAGCGGCGGAAATTCCACAGACGCGGAGTGCATCGACTTGATCTTTCATGAGTGAGATCAACGGGCTCACCACAACTGCCATGCCGTCCATGCACAAGGCGGGTGCCTGATAGCAGAGAGACTTGCCTCCGCCGGTGGGAAGCACGACCAGAGAATCACGGTTTTCCAGAACAGCAGTCATTGCTTCCTGCTGGAGCGGACGAAATTCGGAATAGCCCCAATACTCGTGCAATATATCCAGTAAAGCGTCATCCATCCCTGCTCTGGCCATCATCAATCCCATCAATTATGTATCATCTGAAATTTGCCTTGTCGGCTGATACATATCGTAACGGGTCGAGTAGAAAAGCTAAAGGATGGACTTTGCAGTCTTGTAGAAAGCGTTTAAATGATTTCGTGCAGTGGTTCGTAGTCATCGACCAGATAATGTGGGCGGCCGGAGAGGTCTTGAATGGGGGCCGTGTTGTAGTCGATTCCCAGATGGCGATACAATGTGGCAAATACTTCACCGAAGTGAATCGGTCGACTTGCGATCTGGGCTCCCATACGGTCCGTGCTGCCGATGACTTGACCGGTTTTGAAGCCACCGCCGGCAAGTAAGCCGCCACCGACTGCCGGCCAGTGGTCGCGACCGCCGTCTTTATTGATTTTCGGTGTGCGTCCGAATTCGCCCCAGGCAACGACGGCAACGTCATCTGCCATACCGCGTTCGTGGAGATCTTCGATCAGGGTAGCTAATCCCTGGTCAAACTGCGGTAAGTGGGTGTTTCTTAATCCAGGGAAGTTGTTGCTGTGAAAATCCCAGCGACCGAAGTTGAGCGTAACGATTCTTGCTCCCGCTTCGACCAGACGCCGGGCCATCAGGAAATGTTCGAGGTTCCGTGGGGCTCCATCGCCGTAGTTTCTGGGGTCACCTTTGCCATAGCGTTCTCGTGTGGCTGGATCTTCCTGGGAAAGGTCCAGGGCATCGACCAGGCGGTTGGATGTGAGAATATTGAAGACCTGCTGGTTCATGTCATCGATGCCCGTCATGGAACCGCTGGCGTCTGCTTCTCGTTTAAACTGATCGAAGGAAGCCAGTAATTGTTTACGATCATTCAATCGTGCTGCATCAATGCCGTTCAGCATCATGTTCTTACGGGCGGGGCCGGAAGGACGAAATGCGGAATGACTCACTCCCAGAAAGCCGGGAAGCCCGGGAGAGCCATAAGGGGGGTGACCGGTGTCCGGAGACAAGCCGACAAACGGGGGCACTGCCGGATCAGCAGGACCTTGCAGTTTGGAAACAACCGAACCCATAGAAGGCCAACCGCCGGATGGCTGGTTACGAGTGGTTCGTCCTGTGTAGCAAATGAAAGAATCATGGGCTCCATTGGGTGAACCATGCACAGAACGGAGTGGAATAATTTTCTCTGCGATGTTTCCCAGTCGTGGGAGGTGCTCGCAAATTTGAAAACCGGGAACTTTGGTGTTGATCGGACGGAATTCCCCACGAATTTCCGAGGGGGCATCCATTTTAAGATCGTACATGTCCTGGTGCGAAGGTGCGCCACACATGTAAATCATGATGACTGCTTTTTGGCGTTTGCTCTTCCCTGATGTTGACTCTGCCTGCAGGAGCTGGGGCAAGTTCAAACCACCCATTCCCAATGCACCAATTTTCAGGACTTCCCGACGTGAAATCCGATCACAGAGCTTCGTTTCTGGTCCCCAGATAGACAGCATAGGTGTTTCTTTCTCAAGGTATGGCGGGAGTTTAGTGAAGTTATCGGTTGGTGAGCATTGTAGGTGTGAAATCAATGATAAAAAACCATTGATATGACTAATTGTAGCATTTCGCTGAGCGTTATTCCAAGCCCAAATTACCAAAGTCTGACCCAGGAATGAAAAAAAATGTGGGGTATGATTTATTCTGGGAAATAGAGCTGGAGCGGTAAAAGTGATTAGAATATTCGTTTTCTGAAGCAAGTAGCTTTAAGTCCATGCTGATCAGACAAAAGGATTGAAATTGGTGAGAGTCGCTCCCAAAACTGACTAAAATAGTTCTTCAATGGACTTTGAGTGGTGAAACAACACTAAAATCTACTTTCAAGGGAAATAGCGTTGTCTGTCCTTCAACAAGTCTTTTTTAATTTTGAGATAAGTGATCAGAACTTCAAAAATGATTTGAAATTTGAATTGTGAAAGCGAGAATAAGAGACAGTTGCAGGTTTCAGTAAATGTTGATGGAGAAAAAAACTAAGCGCGTTCCATAACAGGGTGAGAAGCTGATTGACGCAGGTCGGGAGAACCAAAGTGAATCCAACAAAGTCTGACTCAACGCCGACGAGTATTCAACCAGAGGAGACAGCTGATTCTGACAGCAATGTCATTTTTTCAGACATTCAGTCTCGTTTACCAGGTCCGCAGCATACTACAGGCAAAGCAACGGCTTTTGACAGATGGCTCATACGTACCATGCTGGAGAAAGCCGGTAATCCGGAAATTGAAGTTGTTTTGTGGGACAACACCGTCGTGACAACGTCCCCGACACCCCCTGCTGTGCGACTCTTCATTCATCAACGCAGCACGCTGTTCAAACTGTTGATAGATCCCAGCCTGACTTTTGGGGACGGTTATTCTCAGGGGATTATTGAGGTGGAAGGTGGGTTGATCGCCTTCAATGAAGCCATTGACCAGTGTACCTATACGGCTGACACAAAACACTTTTATCGGGATGGGATTCGGAGTTGCCTGGGCTGGTTACAGCGGAATACGATCGACGCGGCTCGCAGCAATATTCATCATCATTATGATATTGGAAATGATTTCTATAAACTCTGGCTGGACCAGCAACTGGCTTATACCTGTGCCTACTTTTCCGATCCAGAGATGTCGCTGGAAGCTGCACAAATTGCGAAGATGGACCATGTCTGCCGCAAAGTCGATTTGAAGCCGGGAGATACTGTCGTCGAAGCAGGCTGTGGCTGGGGGGCGATGGCGTTGCATATGGCCAAAAAGTACGGTGTTAAGGTGAGAGCCTTTAATATTTCACACGAACAAATTGTCTATGCGCGCGAACGTGCCAAAGCAGAAGGATTGGACGAGCGTGTGGAGTTTGTGGAAGATGACTGGCGGAACATTACTGGCAGCTACGACTCATTTGTTTCTATCGGGATGCTGGAGCATGTTGGCCTGAAAAATTATGAACAACTGGGGGAAGTGATTGCCCGTTGTCAAAATTCTCATGGTCGTGGCCTGGTGCATTCTATCGGCTGTAACGCACCGCGCGTGTTAGATAGCTGGACAACAAAACGCGTTTTTCCAGGGGCGCATGTTCCCAGTTTAAGCGAAATGATGCAAATATTTGAGCCTCATAAATTTTCGGTCCTCGATGTCGAAAATATTCGCCTGCATTATGCGCTGACACTGGAACATTGGTTACAAAGGTATGAGCAGAATATTGGCCAGGTTAAAGAAATGTTTGACGAAAATTTTATCCGCACCTGGCGGCTCTATTTATCCGCTTCCGTTGCCGCGTTCCGTTCTGGTTCACTGCAGTTATTTCAGGTGGTCTTCACAAATGGGGGGAATAATGAAATTCCCTGGACTCGCGCTGGTTTGTATCGGCCTCAGCCCTCAAAAGTGGTGAACGAATCATGATCGCACCGGAGAGTGAGACATGTGATGTGCTAATTATCGGAGGCGGTCCAAGCGGATCCTCCTGTGCCAGGGGTTTACGTGATTCTGGCCTCGATGTATTGATCATGGATAAGGCGACGTTTCCGAGGGATAAAGTTTGCGCGGGCTGGATCACGCCAGCGGTTGTGGATCTACTCAACCTGGATCTGGCAGACTATCAACGAGAACATGTTCTGCAGCCCATCACCCGCTTTCGAACCGGTATCATCGGCGGCACCGCGATTGAAACCGAATACGGGAAGACGGTCAGTTATGGTATTCGTCGTTGTGAATTTGATGACTATCTGCTCAAACGCTGTGGCGCCCGGACTCGGTTGGGGACGCCTTTGAAAACAATAGCACGTAATGAGAATGGCTGGTTGGTGAATGGTTCCCTGCAGGCAAAACTGGTCGTGGGGGCAGGTGGCCATTTCTGCCCGGTGGCTCGTGAGTTGAATCAGGAGAACCGGTCGGAACACTCGGTTGTACTGGCTCAGGAAACAGAATTTGAACTGACTCCCGAACAGCAGAGTGTCTGCCGCGTGCAACCCGATACGCCAGAATTATATTTCTGCCGCGACTTAAAAGGATATGGCTGGTGTTTTTTTAAAGATGGCTTCTTGAACGTCGGAATGGGGCGTGAGGGAGAAAAACAACTGTCGGCGGTCCGCGATGAGTTTACCGACTATCTGGATCAAGAGGGGCGTGTGCCTAAGGAGATCCTTGGGAAATTTAAAGGCCACGCCTATCGTCTGTATGGTTTGCAAAAACGGACGATTGTTGATGATCAGGTTTTGCTGGTGGGAGATGCGATCGGGATGGCGTCACCGCAGAGTGGTGAAGGCATTCGGCCTGCGATCGAAACGGGGTTCATTGCCGCAGATGTGATTCGTAGTTGTCAGCAGGATTATGCGAAAGCGCGCTTAGCCACATATCAGGAGACGCTTTTTCGACGATACGGGGAATGGTCGGACAATCCGGAAGCGAGCCTGATTCCGGCGGCGTTCCGTCAATTTCTGGGACGACAATTAATGTCAACCCAGTGGTTCACGCGCAAGGTACTGCTCGATCGGTGGTTCTTGCAACGGAATTTACCGCCATTGGTACATGGTTAACTCAGCTTTGACCATTCCAGTTCGATTCCCTGCTTTGTAAGTGTGGACTGGAAGTCCTGGAGTTGTCCCTGGTTGTTCCGTATCGCGCGTGGTGTGGAGTGTTTTGAGATTGCCTGCGCAGTCAAGGCACCGGCTGCTTCACCAATTGACCATTCGATAGGATGTAGGCGGTAGCAGCCGTTCGAGATGTGGGTCGTGCCAATATTCTTGCAAGCGGGAATCAGGTTTTCGATACGTTGTGGGATCATCGCTCCCAGGGGAATTTGAAACGGGACACTGCCCATATCAATGTAGTTATCGCCTCCCGAACTGGGATGCAGGTCCAGATGGTAATAGCCGATGCCGACGGAATCTTCAAATGGTTTGGCAAGCAGTGGTTTGTGATCTTTGCCTTGAACCTTGAGACGTTCTGAGTAAGTCAGGTCCTGTTCCTTGATGGTCAGCTCGGCCCGGATGCGTCGGGACTCACGAATATAAGGGTATTTCGCCAGCCCATCTGCGGTGCCAACGATATCGTTTCGCAGACGCAGCCCTTTCCAACCTTGCTTACCGTCAGGACGAGGGGCTTCGGTTTGCAGCCAATAGAGTAGAGACAGGCTGAGTTGTTTGGCGGCATTGATATGCTTCTCACGTTCGGCTGGTGTTACATCGGTGATATTACCCAGCATGTAATCGTTCTGTGGCCAATTGATGACGGTGATATCGCTGGCATAAGAGCCGGGCGTGAAGTTGTTGCGATCGATCATCCGTCGATAAAGCCAGAGGTTCAACGATTTGGTTTTGGGTGGCGCTGTTTCTCTGCCGCAAGGAACAAAAGAAAGTTCCTTGGGTTTCAATGTTCGTGGATAAGAATAATACAAAGAGAGAATTTTTCCCGACCAGGCAGGCGTTAACGGGGGAACATAATTATTCCAGAAGTCATACATGGCAGGACGCTCGATGGTGTGGTCTTCCCCTTCCCGATGATCGATGGCGAAACAATGCGTAAATGCCTGGATGTTGGCTGGGTTGGCTTGTTCCGGCGCATGCGGTTCATTGGTCTCTGCTTGCGATTCCACACCCAAAACGTATTCCGTTCCCGTTAAAGGCAGCAGGTCTCCTTCTTCGCTGGCATCGATAAAGTAGGTTCCCTGCAGCGTGATTGGTGTTCCTGCTCCCAGAGTCTGGCAAGTCACCGTTTGAATACGGTCGCCCGTCTGACTGGCACTGACTGGCTGGGTATTGAAGAGTAAGGTCAGTTGGCCACTACTGACTGCGGGAGCCAACATCGACTGCAGTGCCGCGATGCCGACTTTGGGTTCATGGCAGATGCGCGAGACAGAACCATTGCCCGGATTCAAATTCGAGATCTGTTGGGCTTTACTGGTCAACGGGTAATGTTGCTTGTAATAACTGCGAATCAGAGTCCGCAGTTGGGCATACGATTTTGTACGGCCAAACGATTCAATCCACTTGTGCTCATCCGGAGGGACCGCTTGTTGTGAGATCTGGCCTCCAATCCAGTCGGTGGGTTCCGTCAGAATCACGCGGGCGCCGTTGCGGCAGGCGGCTAAAGCGGCAGCACAACCTCCGAGACCAGCACCAATGATTACGATATCCGCTTTGAGTTCTCTGGCGTGAGAAGCATCGGACGTTCGCGACTGCATTGCCTGCAGGAAAGCGGGGCTGAAAATACCAGAGCCAAAGACGCCGCACTGCTCTAAAAACTGTCGTCGTTTCATAAGATTTATTTTCAGGAATTGAGGAGAGATTAATCGCTGAGGGTAGATTATGATGGCGGGAGACGAATCCCGTGATTTCATCAGGGAACTTATGTCAGTATATCGAATGAAATACTGATTGGTAGGGTTTCTCTGTTTTCAATAGACGGTCTGTGATGGAAAATTTCAGAGGTTTTTTAATGTTCAGATTCTATGTACTGGTACTTATTCTGATGGTCTGTACTCCCCGTTTATCAGTGGCGGCGGACTATTTTCAAATTCAGGTGATCGATGCGGCAACAGAACGTGGCATTCCTCTGGTTGAACTGAAAACGGTGAATCAGATCCTGCATGTGACCGACAGTAACGGCATTATTGCTTTCAATGAACCGGGGTTAATGAATCAGGAAGTCTATTTTTCTATTCGTAGTCACGGTTATGAGTACCCCCAAGATCGGTTTGGATTTACTGGCAAAAAACTGAAGGTGTCGCCGGGCGGAAAATCTGTGATAAAAATGGAGCGGATCAATGTGGCGCAACGGCTTTATCGAGTGACCGGCGGGGGCATTTATCGGGACAGCCTGTTGGTGGGAACACCGGTTCCACTGAAACAGCCGGTGTTGAATGGACGCGTGCTGGGCTCGGATAGCGTGGTGAATACGCGCTTTCAGAACAAAATGTACTGGTTCTGGGGAGATACCAACAAGCCCGGATATCCGCTGGGCAATTTTGATGTTCCGGGCGCGGTTTCTGAATTGCCTTCGCGGGGAGGTCTGGCGATTCAGCAAGGCGTTAATTTGAACTATTTTCTGGATGAAAGCGGTTTTGCGAAAAAGACCTGTGACATGCCGGGAGAGGGGCCGACCTGGATTGATGGGCTGGTGACTCTGAAAGATGAGTCTGGTGCAGAACGCATGTTTGCGAAGTACGTCAAAGTCAAAGGGCTGTTGACCGTGTATGAGCGGGGGCTGGTTGAGTTCAATGATGAGTTAAAGCAGTTCGAGAAACAGCAGGTCTTTGATTTTGATGCCCCGCTCTATCCAGTAGGACATCCCGTCAAATATAAAATGGACGGGGGCGAATATGTATTATTTGGTCTGACGGCTCCCTTGATTCGGGTGCCTGCGACACCCGGCGCGTTGGCTCACCTGCCCGCGTATGAAACCTACACCTATTTGAAACCGGGGACAGGCACGGAAGAATGGACCGTGGATCGGGATACAGAAGGTCAACTGCGCTATCGGTGGCGTAAGAACCTGCCGCCGTTAACTTATGATCTGGAACAGAAACTGATTCAGCAGGGGAAACTTGTCAGGGAAGAAGGCTATTTTAATCTACGTGATCTTGATACGAAACAGATCGTTCAGCTGAATAGCAGTTCTGTTGCCTGGAATGCATACCGCAAGAAGTGGACAATGATTGCGTCACAAAAACTCGGCACGTCTGTGCTGGGGGAGATCTGGTATTCGGAGGCGGACAGTCCACAGGGACCCTGGAAGTGGGCACGTAAAATTGTGACGCACCACAAATACAGCTTTTATAATCCGAAACAGCATCCCGTGTTTGCGGAAGCAAATGGGAGCCTGATCTATTTTGAAGGGACTTACACATCTCTGTTTTCGGGCAATGAAGTCAAGACACCCCGCTACGATTACAATCAGATCATGTATCAACTGGATTTGTCTGATCCCCGTCTGGCGGCGAGGTTATTTCAAGAATGAACGGGAAATAAAAAGAACACAGAGAGTAATCAGTCTGGTCTCTGTGTTCTTGAAGTGTGAAACGACTGAGAATGAATCAGGAACCTTTACTCAACAGCTTGTCCATCAAGAATTCGTTGATATTGGAATATTGCTTTGATGTAGAAACGCCTGGAATCAGGAGATGGCATTCCGTGCCCGTTTTTTCGGCCTTTTCTTTCATTTTGACACCATACACAGGGTGATGAATGCCATGCCCGGCGTTTTCAGAAGGCAGTTTCATGTTACTACCATAGGTCATTAAGAGTGGTGGATCATCGGCCGTCAGATGGTTGTAGGGAGAGAACTCTTTATAGAGTGCTTCGTGTTTTTCATAGTTGTCCATCACGTCCTGCATACTTTTGCCGCCGACTGCTTTATGGATCATGGCGTGTTTGAGCACATTTGGGCCGAGCCAGGGTTCGATGACTTTGGGGTCGATCGATGTCTGGCCTGCTATGACGGCAGCGGCGATGACACGCGTGGATTCACGGGCAATGGGATCTTTGGCTTTGGGGTCGGCTAGATCATCGTGGTATAAGAGCCACATCGAAGTACAGGCCCCTGCACTGCCGCCCGTCAAAGCGATTTTCTTTTTATCGATATTCCAATCAGCGGCTTTGGAACGGATGAATTGAATCGCGCGGGCAGCATCATGCACGGGGACTGGCAGTGATGCTTCGCCTGTCAAACGGTAGTTGATGGAAGCGTAAGAAATTCCTTTGTCGAGATAATCCTGGATACTGCTCGAAACCCGTTCTTTATCGCCGCCGATCCAACCGCCGCCGTGAATGTAAACCAGCAGTGGTCGTGGCCCTTTGCCTTTTGCTTGCCAGAAATCCAGTTTGGTCTTTTCGTGTGGACCATAGGCAACGTCCGCGTAGGTCGGCTTCGGAGTTTTTGGCTTGTCTGCCGCGAAGACTGCGGAAGAGACAAAAGTGAACGTCAGTAGAAAAGCGAGTATCGGGCGCTGCATTTGGATGTTTCCTGTATGAAGGGAAAGTGAAATCAGTGACTCAGGATAATCTTTCATCATGAGTTGTTCTATGATCGAAATCAAGAATCTATTGTGAGGAGTTTCTTTGTACGTATCAACAAGTTATGATCTGAGCTTCTGGTTTTGAGAAGAATCGATCGAAATTACAATAGCCTTGAGTGGAGTGAATGAGTATGAACAGACTGATTTCCTGCGGAATAGTAAGTTTGTTTTTATCCTTGTCTGTATCTTTTGTCTGGTCTGGTGAGAAGACAGAGAGTGCTCTCTCAGACTCACAAAAAAAACTCTGGAAGCAGATTGCGCCTTTTTTTAAACCTGCGAATGAGTTCAAAGGTGATCTGGGAAACTATAAAACTCCGTTGAAATTTTATGATGGGCGCACGGTCAAAACACCAGCCGACTGGCAGGCGCGCCGCCAGGAAATTCTGAAGACGTGGCATTCGATGATGGGTGCGTGGCCTCCTGTGAATGAAAATCCCAAAGTGGAGTATCTGAAAACAGAACATCGAGACAATTTTACGCAGTACACTGTCCGATTTGAAATCGCGCCGGGGCACCCGAATACCGGCTATCTGCTGATTCCGGATAGTGCAAAGCCGGATCATCATACGCCGGCGGTGCTTGTGGTTTATTATGAACCCGAGACGGGCGTGGGATTAAAAGGCAAGGACCGCGACTTTGCCTATCAATTGGCGAAACGCGGATTCGTAACCTTTTCAGTCGGCCACGATTATTCACTCTACTATCCCCATCGAGAGAAAGCGGAGATTCAGCCTTTATCTGCGTTAGCTTACGGGGCCGCGAATGCGTTTCATGTTCTGGCGAATCGTAAAGAGGTGGATCCCAAACGAATTGGTATCGTCGGGCATTCGTATGGTGGCAAGTGGGCGATGTTTGCTTCCTGTCTGTATGACAAATTTGCTTGTGCGGCTTGGTCGGATGGCGGGATTGTATTTGATGAAAGCAGACCCAGTGTGAATTATTGGGAGCCCTGGTATCTGGGATATGAGGGGCCCGATTTTCGCAAACGAGGTTTGCCAACCAAAGAGAATCCGCGGACAGGCCTCTATAAACGACTTATCAAAGAAGGCTACGATCTGCATGAACTGCATGCCTTGATGGCGCCGCGTCCCTTTCTCGTTTCCGGCGGGGCGGAAGACCGTCCGAAACAGTGGCGGGCGTTAAATCATAGCATCGCCGTCAATCGGTTTCTGGGTTATGAAAATCGGGTCGCGATGACCAATCGCGAAAAACACGCCCCCAACCCCAAGTCCAACGAGCAGATGTATCAGTTTTTTGAATACTGGCTGAAATAGAATTCGCTGAAGTTGAGGAAATCTCAGGATCTGTCACGCCTGGATGAGCGGGGATTGTGCATAGAGTGTAATACCAGCCACGTTGATCGTGGCTCTTGCTTTAGGTGACGGGACTTGTCAAAACAGTGCTTTTCGGGGAGTGTACACGTCATGTTCACGGTTGCATCCCTGTAATAATCAGAAAATGCTGCGAATCGAACAAAATGTGAGACACATTTGCTCTATTGAAGACGTCTGTATCTATAGAACTATGTATGGGATGAACAATTTGTTCGGACTTTGACTTTTTTAAATGGGCCTCCGATTTTCGAAAGTGTCCTTATTAACCAATAGTGTCACGTCAGCTGTGCGATTTAAACAAACAGAATTGCTTTTCGTACCTGTATGTACTAATAATGAAATGAAAATGAGATCCTGTCTTTGATCCCGCATTTATCGTTCCTTCCCTGAAATATGGTCATTGTGAGTTTCCTGTTCTGTCTTGCATTCTCGACTCGCTGACACCCTGTGATTTTACCTATCCATTATCCGGAGAACACTGAAATGTTTATTCAACCTCATTCCAGAGGTAAACGTGGCTTTACGCTGATTGAATTATTAGTGGTGATTGCCATTATTGCCATCTTAATCGCATTGTTACTTCCCGCCGTTCAACAGGCACGCGAAGCAGCGCGGCGGTCAACCTGTAAGAATAATCTGAAGCAGATCGGTCTTGCTTTGCATAACTATCATGAAACGCATTCCTGTTTTCCTCCCGGGGGGATTGGCTGGACTTTCACTGCTGGCTCAGGCGACAATCCACAGTTGAACAGCATGGGGCCTTTGGTCATGATTCTGCCATTTATGGATATGGCGAATATTTATAACAAGTTCGATTTCAGCCTCAGTTATGCAAATCCTGCGAATGTCGAATTAGCAGCGAATATTATTCCGACCTACCTTTGTCCTTCGTATTCTGGTGAAACCGTTCATTCCGAACATGGTTACCGGGGCTGGAATAGCAATACCAAGAAAGCGATTACAAATTATCTCGGAGTCGCCGGTTATGCTTCGACTGGTTCACGCGTTGGTGTTACCAGCGGAACGAGTTTGCCTGCAGCGCAAAGGGGGATTTTTTGGCCCAACAGTAATACGCGTATGCGGGATATAATCGATGGAAGCTCAAATACTTTTATTTATGGTGAGTACCGTCCCTCAATGATGTCTGATGTAGGCTGGGGATCGAATGGATCCTGTTATGACAATCGCTGCAGTCCCTGGGTGCGTGGTATTACACTGGAAGGAAGTGGCGCGGTAAAAGTAATGCGTTACGGGCCGAATCAAGTCTTTCCCAAAACAGCTTATGCCAGCGATTGGACCGTGCTTCCCTTCAGTTCGCAGCACGTTGGTGGTGTGCACATGCTGAATACGGATGGAGGCGTGGTCTTTGTCAGTGAAAACATAGATATCAATAATTGGCGTTACCGTGGCAGCATGGCTGACGGCCAAGTGATTGGGGAGTAGGCATGATGCACTCAGATAAACAACAACAGCCCGGCTGCTACGCTCTGAGGACCAGTAAACGTTGTGCGTTTAATGCCTCGTTGTTACTCCTGACTGGTCTCGTTTTGACAGGCTGCGGTGGAGGTCCTGCAGACACGCCACCACTGGCGCGCGTTAAGGGAACGGTCACACTGGATGGTAAGCCTCTCACGAGTGGGAGCGTTCAATTGACTCCGGATACAAACCGCGGTACCAAAGGGCGAATGGCGCTGGGGAATATTAACGAAGACGGAACTTTTGAGCTGATGACAATCAAGGCAGGCGATGGAGCCCAGGTCGGCTATCATCTGGTGGCGATTGAATGTTATGAGTCTTCAGACTTTGATCCGAATCAGCCGGTCAACCAGTCTCCCAAATTACTGATTCCCAAACGTTATACTGATCCGAAGACGAGCCAGCTCACAGCCGAAGTGAAAGCAGGCGAGGAAAATACTTTGAAATTTGATTTGAAAACGACTCCGTAGTTTGGTTCACGGAAACGAAGATGAATCAACGCCGTAATCCGGTTTCAACTGGATTGCGGCGTTTTTTTGTGCCACACTCTTACTTAATTACGTATGAGTTTTTATTTCAGGTCGAATTCCAAATCGGATGTTCCCCCCTGGGGAACGGTCGCCTGATAAGGCGAAGACCCATAATCGCTGAGTTGATGCGGCAGTTGGTTAATTGCCCCTAGGTCTGCAGGAAACTCACCCTCAGGGACTTGGGAGCCATCAGGCATGGTAAAGTATTCGAACAGTACTTTGTACTGCCCAGCCGGAACTCCGTCCCTGCCATCCTGGTATTTCAAAATGAATTGTCCCGATTCATCGCTGATTCCACGGCCCCCTTGTCCGCCGGTTTCTGCTTCGGGAAAAAAGATCACAGAGACGCCGGGGACCGATTTTCCTTTAATTTTTACTGTTCCCCATGTGGGAAACACTTTGAGGTTATCGCGTTTTGATTCCGCACCGCAGGCCGTTAATAATACAAAAAATAAGAGACTCACTATTCGGGCAGTCATCTCGTCCGTTTCCAAAAAAAGAAGAAGAGCGGCTAACCAGTAACAAACACGATACCGGTTGGGAAAAGGATCCACTAGATCGCATCACATTTTACCATAGCGTGTCTCAATCTAATCTACTCGGTCCAAATGGCCTTGGAGACGCTACAGTAAAACGGGCCACAGTCTAATTCTGAATCACAACTCTGGTCGGATCAGAATTCACCAATTACTTTGCCATCAGCAATGTAGGATAAATTAGCACGCGTTGGTGCATGAATATTTTCACTCACAAAACGCACTGCACCGTCGCCTAACAGAACGTGGCAACCACCAGTATGCAGGCTTCCTGAATATCCCCAGGAAGCAAGAAAGCCAACCGGGCCGCTTGAATACCAGGTATTGATGTTTGCTCCGGCAAAATTAGTTCCGTTACCGACCCATTTCGCGAAACCCCAGGCAGTCCCTTCGCCATTCGCGACATACCGCGTCGTCTCTACGACAGCGACTGTATTACTCAACCCGTCTGTTACATCCCGAAATTTTGCACAGCCGTTGAAACCAAACATGGGACGAGTTGTCACAGTGCGATAGCCCAAGACTGGCGGACTCCTGAAGAATACTTCAGAATCTTCTTAGGAGGAATTTATGAGCAAGGAGTCCAAAGTGTCAGGGAAACA